>ERZ1023970.16-NODE-16-length-74903-cov-10.140979_pt1 | contig 74903 bp, 60 predicted proteins | sample MGYA00380430_ERZ1023970 | MGnify/ENA primary metagenome ERZ1023970 (study PRJEB33179, sample SAMN07449052) | human gut metagenome | biome: Human-gut; feature: Human associated habitat; material: Faeces | host: Homo sapiens | place: India:Kasaragod | collected... | reverse complement strand
TTAAGGGGGCAGAATCGCTTGGTTTTAGGGGGCAGCTTACACTGGATTTTCCAGAATAAGGAGATTCCTTTCTATAAATCTACTTTAAGCCGGAGGAGTGTTCTGCGATTTAGGCGTTCTGAGATAGAGAATTGGATATTGAAACACCGCATAGGGACGATTGATGAATACCTCGATGCGCAGGATGCTTTATAATAATATGAATAATATAATTAAAATAATAACAATTTAAAAAAGGAGGCAGTAATGTATGACTCAATAAAAATTGTGTTGTCCGAAAAGGACTTGAATAATGAGATTAGTTTCATGGAAGAGATTCCTTGCAGAATTGTTGTGAGTGTATGTTCAGAGAATAGGGTTGTCGGCTATCTGAGAAACATGCGGGTAGAAGTTAGGGGAACTACTTTGGTGGTAGAAGGTAGTCTGACTAAGTGGGTATTGGGTAATAATTATGCAAAGCCTTTAGGGATATGGGAAGTTAGAAGTGGAGTTAAGGCATTGAGTGTGGCTCTTGGTGTCCCTATTGAAAAGGCTGTGGTACAGCGTTTGGATGTTGCTTTCAATTTTCGTGTAAAGCATATGCCTTGGTTGTATATGCGTAGGTTGTTGTATTCGGATGGTTTCTATAGTGCTCATATAAAGAAAGAGACTTTGTATTTTAGTAAGCATGATTGTCAGATGGTGTTTTATGATAAGATAGCTGAAATGAAAAGTTGTAAAAGGACGGATGATATAAAGCAGGGGCTTGAGGATTTTGAGGATTTGAATGTACTAAGGTATGAATTCAGATTCAAGAAGGTCAAGTCCATTTTCGGTAGTACAATCCGTGGAGAGGATTTATATACTACGTCCTTTTGTTTGTTGGTACTGAAAAAATGGCATGATTGTTATATGGATATACAAAAGACATATGATGTAGAGCTTTCTTGTTGTATGTTCAATAGTAAAAAGGCTTTTGAACTTGCATGTGTCGCTTATTGCATGACTAAGTTCAATATGTATGATATACTGGAGGAAGCTTTTATTAGACGGGATATTAGTAGCAAGAACAAGTATGATATAAAGGAGGTGTTGGCGAAGGCTAAAAAGGTGGGGATTGATTCACTTAATGCAGCTTCCATGATAGATGAGCTGACCTCTAAAATAGAGCATGCATATGTCAAGTTAAGAAGTAGATATGATGTTGCTCCTGAGCGTTTGGAAAGGTTGAATAGGTGGGTGGATAGAGGAGTGACTGGAATGCCCAGTTAGAATATGGCTTATATTCGTTTTTCTGCATGGTATATATTGAAGTCGGGTTCTTCAGTAGGTCTGTTATTGATAATGAAATAAAACGCGTAAAAATGCTTTTATATAATCAATAACAATTTCAATTATGCAGGTGAGTTGAAATGGGTAAGGTATCGGTTGTTGTTACATTAGGAAGGAGGTTTTGTGTTATTGCAGAGCAAGACCTCCTATTTGTAATGGATTTTATTATGAAAGATTTAAATATTGAAATTTAAGCTAGATTTGATGAAAGTCCGTAAAACTTCTGTGAAAAAGAAAAGCAGTCTCCGAAGAAACTGCTTTAGAAAAGAGTCTTGGTTGTAATACTCCTAACAACTCCGTCTTTCAGCATGGCCTGAGCTCGGTAGAGAATAAATCTCATTTTAGTCTCATCGACTCTTTTAATAAAGAAGAGAGTGGGCGAAGCTGCTCTTCTGATTAAATGTCATAAGAAAATTTGAGAACACCAACGAAAGGAATACAGAGTTAAGTATAATTAACCAAGAAGATAAATTAAAAAAGAGCTTCGATTACACACTTCCTGGTAATTCTGAAACAGACAAGGGTCAGTCATTAACTGTTTTTAGCTCTGAAAGCTCTCTTTTAGTTCCTAAAGATACAACAAATCTAAATATTGAACAACAATTTATGGACGAAATTATAGAGAAAGCTAAGAAATCATCTACTATTGGTACAGAAAAGGCGTGGGGAAGTAAATTTATATAAATGCTGGAATAGGATGAACATGTTGTCTGTGTACTTTATTTATATTGGTGTTCATTGTGTTGTTACGCTTTCACTACTTTATAAAAGATTATGTAATAAATATTTGGACAGTCAAAAATAATTAAATATATTTGTTCTTCATAAGGTATAAATGTGCTATATACAGTGTGTTAGTATAGTGCATTGAGTATTAATATGAACAAATATTAGGATTATGGCGACTAAAAAGAACGGTTTTAATACTGGAATTGCTAGTGAGTATTTGGTATTGTCCATGTTGTATCGGTTGAATTATGAGGCTTATATAACAATGGGAAATAAGAAAAGTGTTGATATTTGGATAATGAGGGATGATAAAACTGCTGTCTCGATTGATGTGAAATCTGTTCGTGAATATGATTCTATTCCCGTAGGTAATGTGGAGGCAAAAGATAACCACTATGTTATATTTGTGATATATAATAAAAAATTTGAAATTGAAGGTACTCCTACACTGCCTGATTTTTATATAGTTCCTAGTTCATATGTGGTAGAAAAACGGAAAAAATTTAAAAGTAATCATGTTGATATATTTAAAAAAGATATTGAAGGATATAAAAATCGTTGGGAGCTGTTGAATTCTTCTATTAAAAGTGGGAATGTTACATATGGTGAACAAATAATATAGCCAACTATATGGAATTTAATTTTTAAAGATTAGGTTATGGAAATATTGGGAATATTGTTTTTTCTTGTACTTCTTGTTGTATGGGTTGGGTTAAGTGCTGAAGTAGGTAGTACTGCTAGAGCATTTGGTAGAAGTGAGATTGGGTGGATAGTTTTGTCTCTTCTTTTTTCTCCTTTGTTTGGTGCGATAATGGTACATTGTCTTGGAAAGAGTAATAATGAACCTGCATGGGCAGACTCTGTTGAAGAAGTAAAAAAACAGTTTAGTAAAGAGACTGAGGATGAACGCATAATTCGTGAGGCTGATGAAAGAATAGCTGTAAAAAGAGATGAAAGAGTGAAATCTACTGATGTGAAATAATTATTTTTTAAGTTTATTATGTCGGAAAGTAATAATAAAGAAGGAGTGAAAGTTCCATGGTTTTTTATTGGAACGATTTTGTTTGCAATATTATTGAGCTTGTTGTTTTTGAATCCCGACACAAGTAATTCACCTACAGAAGTCTCAGAAAAAGAGTCTTTAAGCTACAGTGATACTATTTTAGTTGCTAATGATAGTATAAAGGATAGACTTTATGCTGAATATGGTTTACAAGTTTTAAAAGTGAATTATGATAAGTACCATAATGATTGGATTTTCAAATTAAAAAATGTGAGTAATCGTATAATTGGTGATAGTAAACAATTATCTTTAAAATTGACATATAAAGTAACAGATTTGAATACTGATGAAGTTGTAAAGGCAGATTATACATTTCTTAATGTTAATAAATTGCAAGTAGGAGAAACAATTCAGCTTCATCCTAATGTTAGTTGGTCAGCTTATGTTGGAGTGAAATATAGGATAGATTTTTGGATGGAAAATCTTCCTATGTGTCCTTATTTTTTGAAATTAAATTATTGATTTTTTTGTTTCTTTATAAGAATGAATAGTAAAGAAGAAAAACATTTAGTTAGTTCTCGGTGGAATGACTGCAGTACAATGAGTATTATTCATACTCCTACTGAGGAAGAGAGGAAAAAAGCAACTGATGAAATGGTTGACAATGTAATTAGTAATGTTGAGAATTTTTATTCTAATAAAAACGAACAAAATATAAAAGACTTGAAAGATTGTCTGAAAGATGTTTTGAGGGAGGAAAAGAAGCTTCAACGGAAAATTTCTCTTGGAGTGAAGAAGTACAAAGAGAAATTATCAAAAGATTATATAGAAACTGGGTATGAAATAGAGTTGTCTTTGGCAGAACAATATATAATTAGTATCTTGGATAAGTATGTAGAAGAGGGTGATTTTGATATGGTAGAACAATATATGTTCTATATGTTTAGAGATTATGGGGTTGACCTGCTTGAAAATTACGAGATAGCCGATAGAGTTAAATATATAAAGATAATTCTTCAAGCTTTGATATATATAAAGGTGAGAAATTCTATATTAGAAAAAATTACAAAAATGATTTCTAATGATATTGAGGATATTAAATCTCTAATTGAAATTAAAAGGGAACTGTTTGTATTGGAGCAGAAAATAAGCTCTCGATAAATAATTTAATTATAAAAGGTTGAATGCCGTTTGACTATTTTGTTGAATGGCATTCTTTTTATATATGGCTTGCCACTATAAGGAAGATAATATTGTGTGTTCTGGATATATGGGGATTTACATTGAAGAACCGCGTTGTAAATAATGGTCTGCTTTGTTGTCCGCGGTTAAAGAATGTCCGAACTTTATAGTGTACTAAAATAAATGATATTATGGTTTGTTTCGGAGTTGATTTGTATCGATTTTCATTAATTTGTAATGATTATTTTAGAAAAGTTGTATATAAAAAAGAAAAAGGAGACGAACAGATTGTTCTAACTCCTTCTATATCTGAAAGTGATATTAAGTTCTTGAAAATTAGCTCTTTGTTTCCCCCAGACGCGTACTCTACCGGGCTGAGCTACATCCCGAATTGCGGGTGCAAATGTACGGCTTTATTTTAAAATAGCAAATATTTATAGTGCTTTTTTTATTGAATGAACCTATATTTTGCAGTTTCAAGGCTTTCGGTCAACGTGTCCTGCTCTCTTTTTACTTGTATGCCTGCTTCGCAAGGCAATGGCTTTGAGCGGGCAGGCATACTTTGAATGAAGTTATTGCAGGTTTAGGCTGTTTCTTACGGAAGTGATAGCCGGACTTTCGGGCGTTACGGATTTCCGGGTACAATAATCGAATTCCGCAGATTTTTCGCCGCTAAATGATTTCCACTTCAGTTTCAATTTAACGGTCTTGCCTTCTGTATCAGGCAGGGCATCCAACTTGAAAGCAACCAGTCCGTCCGCATACCTGCCGTAAATGTCGCCCTTGGCATTGTGGCGGAATTCTACTTCATACGGGTTTTCCGGATTCTCGCTCAGCAGCAGATTGACAAAGTGCTTTGTTTGATAGTCTCCTTGCTGAGTTCTAAAGCGAAGGGTCAGATAACCGTCTTCTGCGATGGTTACCCAATCGTTCACTATTTCCACCGGGTCGGTGCCGTATACGGTATCGTTCTCTTCACCCAAATCCGGGGCGATGGGTTTGGTAAGGATACTGTCTATCCAGTTTATATGTACAGCTTGGGTGTAGATATCGCTGGGCTCGTCCACTTCCTTGTAGTTTACTAAAGCGCGGACTTCCTTCTCGCCGTAGGGAGATTTCGTCATGTTGGTAGGCAGCAGAGTGGTCTTGTCATCCAATTGCAGAAAGACTGTCTGGTCTGCATCGGTCTTTACCGTTACCAGGGCATTGGGGAATCTCATGGCATAATTATCATCGTCGTCCAGGCACGATTGGAGGCTTAAGGAGCTGATGGTTGCAATAGCGATTAAAATTTTCTTGTTAAAGATTGACTTCATTTTCATAGTGTACTCTTTTAAATTAAACATTTGGAATAGGTCTTGCTTTTATAGAAATAGCATATTTGCGAAAACCCTGCATGCAGCATTGTTAATTAATGATAAGAGCCGGAGTAAGCTGGTGCGGAATATTATTCCCCGATACATGAAAGATATTTGTATATCAGGTGGAATATGATTACCTTTGCTGTATGAGATGCACATCTCGCGTGTGTTGAGATGTATGTCTCGAACTGCATGAGATGTGCATCTCGTGCATGTTGGGGAATAGCTGTCCGGCCGTATGGAAACTGGCTTTCTGTTTAGGGGAAGTAACCTTCGGGTGGGGTGTCAGCAGTCTGGTTGCAGTAAGAAACATTATGTTCATTGTGAAAAGAGTATGAGTATAGTCTATTTGGTTCGAAAGAAGGTTTTCCGCACGGCAGAAGGGGTGAAGCAACTCTATTATGCTGTGCAGCGTGTGTTACAGCGGCGTGGAGGTGTGACGGCAGAGCTGCTGGCGCAGCGTATGGCATCCAGAAAAGGGATGAGTTCGGGAGACGTGCAGAGTGTATTGATAGATTTGCCGAAGTTTATAGAGGAAGCGCTGATGGAGGGAGAGTCGGTGACCATTAAGGGGCTGGGTTCCTTCCATGTGGCGGTGACGAGTGACGGGTTTGAGCATCCCGACGATGTGATGCCGGGCAAGGTACGCTTATCCCGTGTCTATTTTCGTCCGGATAAGTCGCTGGTGGCGAGGCTGAACAGCGGGATGGATTTCTACCGTTATCCGCTTAGCCGATATTTCCCTCACGATATGTTGCGACCGGAAACGCTGCGAAAGGAGCGGGCCGAGGGAAAGACGGGAATTCCGGATGAAGACCCAGTTGGGATGGAAAATGATACGGAGGACTTTTCGGGGGAGGAGTGAGCGATGAATGTGGAAGAATTCAGAGAATACTGTCTCTCCTTGCCGGGAGTGAGCGAGAAGATGCCTTTTCCTAATGTGGCCGACAGATACAGCCGCGATGTGCTTTGCTTTTATGTGGGCGACAAGTGGTTCTGCTTTGTCAATATCGAAGTGTTCGACTTCTGCTGCATCAAGTGCCGCCCGGAGGAATCAACGGAGCTGCGGGCAAGGTACGAGGGGGTGAAGCCGGGGTGGCACATGAACAAGAAGTATTGGAACAGTGTGTATTTTAATCAGGATGTACCGGACAGCATTATCCGAGAACTGGTGGCACGCTCCTATCGGCTGGTTGTGGAGAGCCTGCCGAAGAGGGAGCGGGAGCGTTATACCCCCATGCACTCCCTATAAAAGTCGAACATTTCGAAGATAGTCTCCTTGTCTGCCGTCTGGTTGAGACAGATGTCACCCACTTCTTTCAATAGGGTGAAGTTGATGACTCCGGCGGTATTCTTCTTGTCATGCTTCATCAGTTCGTACAGCTGGTGGTACTGTTTGCAGTTGAAGGTGAAGCTGCCATAATTCTCTTTGACGAATTGGATGGTCTGGCGCATCTTGTCCTTCGGGAATCCGGTCTTTATATAAGAAAGGTAGAGTTCGCAGACCAGCCCCCATGCCACTGCATAGCCGTGCAGCACCGGACGCCTTTCGGCAAGGGCGAGGCTTTCGAAGGCGTGTCCTACGGTGTGCCCCAGGTTCAGGGCTTTGCGGATGCCATGTTCCTGCGGGTCTTCTTCTACGATGTGTTCCTTTACCTGCACGGAACGTCCTACCATGGACTTCAGTAAGGCATAATCTATCTTTTCCGTATCGAATGACAGCAGTTCTGCCAGATGTTCCGGGGTACTGATGAGGCCGTGCTTCAACATCTCCGCATAGCCGGAGAAGAAGTTATGGGCATCGAGGCTGCGCAGGAATTCGGTTTCCAGCAGCACGCAGGCGGCAGGAGCAAAAACACCGATTTCATTCTTCAGACCGTTGAAGTTGATGCCCGTCTTGCCTCCCACGGAAGCGTCGACCATGGCGAGTAGCGTAGTGGGAACGTTGATGTAGGCGATGCCCCGCTTGAAGGTGGAAGCGGCAAAACCGCCAAGGTCGGTCACCATGCCACCGCCCAGATTGATGAGCAGGGAGTGGCGGCTGGCCCCTTTCTCGCTCAGGGCTTGCCATACGGCAGCCAGCGTTTCCAGATTCTTGTGCACATCTTCTGCCCCGATAATAATCTCTTCCGCTTCTTCCAGGGCGGGAATACCGTCCAGATGCGGGCGGCAGAGGCGGTGGGTATGCTCGTCGGTAAGGATGAAAAGCTTGTCATGGGGACACTTCTCTATGGCATGCGTCAGGCTGTTTGCCAGTCTTTCGCAAAGGATTACTTCTTGTTTACTCATCTTGTTAATTACAAATTACGAATTACCAATTACTGATGTTACGGATTATGAAGGAAAGGGAGCCTTCTTCATTATATTGTGGCACAAAGATAGCTCTTTTGGCAATAAAACGTTATCTTTGTCCCGTGAAATTCTATGGGTGGCAAGGTGTTTCCGTCATCTGCCTCCCGCTATTTGTAATTAGTAATTTGTAATTGATTGATAGAAATGAGAGCATTACTTCCCGTTTATTGCCGTCCGCTGGGTTATTTCATCATAGCTCTGGCGTTGTTCCTTCCTTTCATATTCCTATTGTGGGGAAAAGTGACAGATGCCAACTTGCTGTTTTACAAGGAATGCTCCAAACTCCTGATGATGATGGGGGCACTGATGATAATCTTTGCCTTGACGAAGAACGAGAATAAGGAGATAGAGCAGGTGCGCAACAAGGCCACGCGCAATGCCATCTTTCTGACCGTTCTTTTTATCTTCGGCGGTATGCTCTACCGGGTGGCGCAGGGTGACCTCCTTTCGGTCGATTCTTCTTCTTTTCTCATATTTCTTATATTGAATGTGCTTTGCTTGGAATTTGGTATAAAGAAAGCGACAGTTGATAGATTATTTAAGCGGAATGGTCGATAAATAAAGCAAATCGTCATGTGGGGCATTAAACCTTTTGCCCGGAAGTCTGTCAAATGAAACAGTGAATAAAAGGCATTGCTCATTTAGAATAGACAAAGAATAGACACATGAAGAAAATTATCACGGGGATGGCGTTGCTGTTGGTAACAACGCTGTCTGCATTTTCACAGACCAAAAACATTACGGTATCGGGCCGTGTCGTGGAGGACACCAAGGAGCCTGCGATACAAGCTACCGTGCAGTTGCTTTTGTTGCCAGACAGTGTTCAGGCATCGGGTACGGCCACTACGGCACAAGGTTATTTCACTCTTCCCAAAGTCAGTGCGGGTAAATACGTGCTGAAGGTTTCCTACATCGGATTCAAGAGCCAGTACATCCCTTTACACCTTTATGCTACGACAACTGCCAAGAACGTGGGTACACTGACACTGGAAACGGATGCGGTGATGCTGGCCGAGGCTGTGGTTACGGCAGAAGCGCCGCAAGTGCAGGTGGTGGAAGATACACTGGTATATACCTCATCTGCCTATCGTACCCCCGAGGGAGCCATGCTCGAGGAGTTGGTGAAGAAGCTGCCCGGTGCGGAGATTGACGACGAGGGTAATGTGAAAATCAACGGTAAGGACTTGTCGAAGATTATGGTCGACGGCAAGGAGTTCTTCGGTGGAGACGTAAAGACCGGTTTGAAGAACCTGCCGGTAGATATGATAGAGAAGCTGAAAACCTACGATAAGAAGTCCGATTTGGCACGTATCACCGGTATTGACGACGGTGAGGAGGAGACGGTGCTCGACCTGACCGTAAAGAAAGGCATGAACCAGGGTTGGTTCGGTAATGCCGACGTGGCCGGAGGGACGGAAGACCGCTATATGGGCCGCTTTATGCTGAACCGCTTCGTGGACAAAACCCAGGTGTCGGTAGTGGGTTCTGCCAATAACGTGAACGACCAGGGCTTTTCGGGCGGTGGCGGTCCTCCGCGCTGGCGCAGGAACAACGGACTTACTGCAACGAAAATGCTGGGTGTGAACTTCGCTACCCAAACCGATAAGCTGGAACTGGGCGGTAGTGCACGCTACAACTATCAGGATGGGGATATTGCAAGTATCGGTTCTACCGAGGACTTTCTGCCGGACGGCAACTCTTACTCCAACTCGAACAGCAGGCAACGTAACAAAGCCAAGAATTTCAATGCCGATTTCCGTATGGAGTGGAAGCCGGACTCGATGACGAATATCATTTTCCGTCCCAACTTCTCGTACGGCAAAACGGACAATCTCTCCAATTCTGAGAGCGGTACGTTCAGTTCCGACCCTTACAGTCTGGTGAGTGACCCCAATAACTGGCTGAATCTGGAGAAGATTCTTAATCCGGACGATGACCCGTTGAGGAGTATCCGTATAAATGCTATCAACAGCGGTTCGCTGAGCGACAACAAGAGTGTGTCTACGGATGCAACCTTGCAGTTGAACAGAAAGCTGAATGACAAAGGACGCAATGTCACGTTCCGTGGAAGATTCGGTTATACCAATAATGACAACAACCAGTATACGGAGTCGGAAACACATTACTTCCAGTTACTGAATGCTTTGGGAGGAGACTCCATCTTGGTTCGTAACCAGTACATCACTACTCCTACCAAGAACTACAATTACAGTGCACAGCTGACTTACAGCGAACCGATAGCCCGCGCCACTTTCTTGCAATTCAGCTATCAGTTCCAGTACAAGTATAGCGAGAGCGACAAGACGACGTATGATTTGCAGGGCTTTCCGGATTGGGGATTGTCAACCCAGCTTCCCACGGGATATGAAGAGCATGCGGTGGATAGTCTGGGTAAGTATGCGGAATACCGCTACTACAACCACGATGCATCCGTGTCTTTGCGCTTTATCCGCGAGAAGTATCAGTTGAGCGCAGGTATGTCGTTCCAGCCGCAGCATTCTGTATTGTCCTATAAGCGCGGCGACTATATGATTGATACCACCCGCAATGTGTTCAACTTCGCTCCGAACCTGGACTTGCGCATCCGTTTCTCCAAGGTGAGCCAGCTGCGTATGACATACCGCGGGCGTAGCAGCCAACCGAGTATGGAGAATCTGTTGCCGATTGTGGACAACTCCAATCCGCAGAATGTACGTATCGGTAATCCGGGCTTGAAGCCTTCCTTCACGCACAACATGCGATTCTTCTATAATACGTATAATGCCGAAAAGCAGCGCGGTATTATGTCGCACGTCAACTTCTCGGCAACGCAGAATAGCATCAGCAATAGCCGTGTGTACAATTCGGAGACTGGTGGATGGACTACAACTCCGAAGAATATCAACGGTAATTGGAATGCGTTCGGCATGTTTGGCTTCAATACGGCACTGCCCAATAAGAAGTATACCATCAACTCCTTCTCCAATGCCAACTATCAGAACAATGTGGCTTATCTGACGTCCGGTAAGGGAGCAGATGCCGTGGAACGGAAGAATACAACCACCAACCTGACGCTGGGCGAACGTCTGAATGCCGCCTATCGTAATGACTGGTTTGAATTCGGCTTGAACGGAAGCATCTCCTATTCAATAGAGAAGGATAAACTGACGCCTGACAATAATCAGGAGCCCTATACCTTCTCCTACGGTGCCAATACGCAGATTTCCATGCCGTGGAACATGACGCTCTCTACCAACATTGCCAACCAGAGCCGTCGAGGATATACGGACAGCAGTATGAACCGTAACGAGCTTATCTGGAATGCACAGTTGTCGCAGACTTTCCTGAAAGGGAATGCCACCGTCAGCTTCGAGATGTACGACATTCTGAAGAAGCAGAGTAACATCAGCCGTTCGCTGACTGCAAGCGGCCGCTCGGTGTACGAATATAACGGCGTGAACAGCTATTGCATGCTTCACTTCATCTATCGTCTGAATATTTTCGGCAGCAAGGCCGCCCGCGATAAGATGCAGGGCAGACGCGGCTTCGGCGGTCCGGGCTTCGGTCCGGGTCATGGTCCTGGCGGTTTCGGAGGACGCAGGCCGTTCTAAAGCGGAGGGGATCAGCCCCCTAATCAGCTTGTCATTCTGATACACTCTCAATTCTGTGGCAGGTTTCTTTTTGATTATTTTTCAGACGCGGATGACGCAGATAAGAATATTAAAAATCTGCGTCATCTGCGTCATCCGCGTCAAAGCGATAGCAAGTATAAGTTTTCAGACAAGTTGGGGGAAGAGGGACTTTTATGTTAATCTCTGTAATCTTCGGTGAAAGTTTCTGTGTTTTTCCTACATTTGTTTCACACTTAATTGTCTGTGAACATGCTTGATTGGAACTTCATTGCCAGCCAGATTGCTACGATAGCCTTCGACATTGTTTATTTCGGTGCCATCATCGGAACGATTGTCGTCATTATCCTCGACAACCGCAATCCGGTGAAAACCATGGCATGGATACTGATACTGATGTTCCTTCCCATCGTGGGGCTGGTGTTTTACTTCTTCTTCGGGCGTAGTCAGCGCCGTGTGCGCATGATAGGGAAGAAGAGTTACAGCCGCTTGTTGAAGAAACCTATGGCGGAATATCTGGCGCAGGACTCATGTGCGCTTCCCATCAATTACAGTCGTCTCATATCCTTGTTCCGTAATACCAACCAGGCTTTCCCCTTCGATGGAAACCGGGTGGAAGCCTATACCCTGGGGCTCTCCATGCTGCAATCCTTGCTACGCGAACTGGGGAAAGCAACGAAGCATATCCACATGGAATTCTATATCTTTGAGGACGATGCCATTGGGCGCTTGGTGCGTGATGTCCTGATGGAAAAGGCGCGTGCCGGGGTAGAGGTACGTGTGATTTATGATGATGTGGGTTGCTGGCATGTTCCCAACCGTTTTTTTGAAGAGATGCGCGAGGCCGGTATCGAGGTACGCAGCTTTCTGAAGGTACGTTTTCCGCTTTTCACCAGTAAGGTGAACTATCGTAATCATCGGAAAATAGTTGTCATTGACGGGCGCATCGGCTTTGTGGGGGGTATGAATCTTGCCGAACGCTATATGCGCGGATTCTCATGGGGCATCTGGCGGGACACACATCTGCTGCTGGAGGGCAAGGCTGTTCACGGATTGCAGACCGCCTTCCTACTCGATTGGTACTTTGTGGACCGTACACTGATTACGTCTACCCGCTATTTCCCGAAAATAGAAAACTGCGGTACTTCCTTGGCGCAGATTGTAACGAGTGAGCCCGTAGGCCCATGGAAAGACATTATGCAGGGACTTGTCATATCCATTTCCAGCGCAAAGAAATATTTCTATATCCAGACTCCCTACTTCCTGCCCACCGAAGCCGTACTTGTTGCTATGCAGACAGCCGCCTTGTCAGGTGTCGATGTGCGTCTGATGTTGCCCATGCGTGCTGATAACCGCTTGACGCATCTGGGTTCCTGCTCTTATCTGGCAGATGTGCTCTATTCGGGAGTCAAGGTCTATTTCTATAAGAAAGGCTTCTTGCACTCCAAACTGATGGTTTCGGATGATGAGTTGTCCACGGTAGGCTCTACGAATGTGGATTTCCGCAGTTTTGAACATAACTTTGAGGTGAATGCCTTCATCTATGACACAGAAACAGCGCTTCAGATGCGCGAAATCTTCCTTCAAGACCAGCGCGACTGCGTACAAATATTCCTGAAGAACTGGGTGAAGCGCCCCTGGTATCGTAAGGCTGCAGAGAGTGTGGTGCGGCTGATGGCGCCGCTGTTATAATGAAGAATGATGAATGAAGAATTTCTTGAAGTGTATTCATATCGTACCATTCTTCATTCATCATTTAAATATCGTGAAGTTCACGCTCCCGTATACCCTTCTCTCCACAAAGTGCGGATGTTCCTCGAAACTGTTTTTCTTCCCGTGTTCCAAGACGAAGAGTCCGTCTTCTTTCAGCAAGTTGTTCTCGAAGATGAGATCGGGCAAGGTTTCCAGCCCGGCAAGCTCGTAGGGAGGGTCGGCAAAGATAAAGTCGAACTGCTCGCGTCCGCTTTTGAGGTATTTGAATACGTCACCGCGTATGGGTAGACACTTGTCCGTCTTTAATTCCTGCATAATTTTGCAGATGAAGGCATAGTGGTCGCGGTCTTTTTCCACGCTGATTACTTGGTCGCAGCCTCTGGACACAAGCTCGATGCTGATGCTGCCCGTACCGGCAAATAGGTCGAGGGCACGGATGCCGTCCTCAAAGTCCATGTAGTTGGAGAGCACATTGAACAGATTCTCTTTGGCAAAGTCTGTGGTGGGGCGTGCCTTGAAGGAGTGGGGCACGTCGAAACGTCTTCTTTTGTATATTCCGCTGATTACTCGCATAGGGTTATGGCTTGCAGGTCAAGATTAGTGGCGGGATTCATGATGAATACCTGCCGGATGAATTTTCGCAGTTCGGGCAGTAGCAGTTCTTTGTCGTTTAGGTCACCGGTCAGGTGCAGCTCATCGCGTTCCTGCTCGAAGCCGAGTTGTTTCCATATATATAATAGGTAGTAGACACGGTCGGGTGTGCTTCTGCATTCAAAGGAATTGGCAAGAAGGAGGCGTCCGCGCTCGTAGCCGTATACGTCTACGGCATCTTTTCGCAAGTGTGCATACATCTTCCGGTTGTTGCCCAAGCGGCTCTTTGAGGAGAAGAACTCAATGAAGGGGCTGGCTTGGGAATAGAACTTGACATCGGGATACTGTTCGCGAAGGAAGGAGCAGGCACTCTTATCCATGCCGAACAATACGACAGTGTTGTTCTTATGCAGTATGTTGTATTGTACGGTTTCGTTTTCCCGTTTAGGATGGTTGTGATAGAAAATGATTTCCGTTTGTTCGTCCTCGAAGAACTCCAGGGGAATGAACGTGAAGCGTTTGTCTGCCATGAGCACATTGACACGGCGGAAGGGGCGTTCCAGCCATGCCAGTTCGCGGAAGGTCTGTTTCAGATTGGCAGTGAGGGAGAGGGACTCGTCCACTGCACGGTCGTAGTAAGAGAACTCACCGTCGCCCAGAGGGTTGAACACAGAAAAAGAAAATCCATCCGTACTGAGACGGATGGATAATGTATACTGTTCCGATTTATTAAAATCAGTCGTTTCTATCATACGTTTGTCGGGGTGAGATTATTCCCAGTTACCGGCGTTGTTGTTAGCTGTTTCCAAGCTACCAATCATCAGACCGCAGTACTTGCCAAGTTTGGTTTGTACGTCCTTGATGTTGGCAATTTCTTGTGCATCCAGACCGTTCAAATAAACTTCGTACGGAGTCTTCACTTCGAGCAGACAGAAAGGAGCACCGGATTTAGCTGTATCGTTCTTGATGGCCATTTCGAACTGTGCACCGTTTCCGAAGGGAACATATCTCATAGAATCGGGGTTGAAGCCTTTCGGGAAGATAGTATCCAATACGGCTACCCACATAGTGTCACGCTTGAAGTTTTCCAATCCCCATTTCTTGACGTCAGCATAGTTACCTGTCTTCTTTGCCTTATTGATGATGTTGATGGCTTTCTTTTCAGTCAGACCGTCTTCCAGCTGCTTATCGTTCAGTTCTCCTTGCTTGAAGATGAACGGAAGTTTCTGGTTTTTAACAAAGTCAATCAGAGAGTCGAAGCTTGCAGTATATTGCTGGTCATGTAAAGTACGATATTCCAATTGTGCTTTACGGATGTCAATCAGACGTGCAATGACGGCTGCGTCTCTGTGCTTCTTTGCTTTTTCAAAGTTGATAGGACCCATAATGCTGGTGTAACAAATATAAATTAGCACCAAAGCACATAAGCCTAAAATGACATTAAATACTGTTTTCATGATAAATATGTTTTTTAGTTGTTATATTCGCACCGCAAAAATAAAAGAAATTAATTTAAAAACGATAGTTCCCTTTACTTTTTTCTGTTACAAAAATGATAAATAACTATTTAGAAAGGCAAATTAAGGAAAATTTTCCTTACCAACCAACTCCTGAGCAAGAAATTGCTGTAAAATCTTTATCGGAGTTCCTTCTGTCACCCCGTAGCGAGGTGGTTTTTATGCTTCGTGGTTATGCGGGGACGGGTAAAACATCGTTGGTCGGTGCCTTGGTGCGGACGTTGGATAAGTTGCAACAAAAGTCGGTATTGCTGGCACCGACCGGACGGGCGGCAAAAGTTTTCTCGGCGTATGCGGGGCATCCGGCGTTTACAATTCATAAAAAAATTTATAGACAGCAATCTTTCTCCAATGAGCTGAGCAATTTTTCTGTGAACGATAATTTGACAACTCACACTTTATATATAGTGGATGAGGCCTCAATGATTTCCAATGAGGGACTGTCCGGTTCCATGTTCGGCACGGGCAGGTTGCTGGACGACCTGGTGCAGTTTGTCTATTCCGGCCAGGGATGCCGCCTGCTGCTGATGGGCGATACGGCACAGCTGCCGCCGGTGGGGGAGGAGCAGAGCCCTGCCCTCTTTGCCGATGCCTTGAAAGGCTACGGGCTGGAAGTGGTGGAGGTAGACTTGACGCAGGTGGTGCGTCAGGAGCAACAGTCGGGCATTTTGTGGAATGCCACCCGCCTGAGGCAGTTGATAGCGGAAGACGATTGCTACAGCCTGCCGAAGATAAAGGTTTCGGGGTTTGCCGACATTAAAGTTCTGCCCGGAAATGAGCTGATAGAAACGCTGAGCTCTTGCTACGACCATGATGGGCTGGATGAAACTATCGTGGTGTGCCGCTCCAACAAGAGGGCGAACATCTACAACAAAGGCATCCGTGCGCAGATTCTCTGGCGTGAGGATGAATTAAACACCGGTGATTTGTTGATGGTGGCGAAAAATAACTACTTTTGGACGGAAAAGGAGAAAGAGATGGATTTCATTGCCAACGGTGAGACTGCCGTGGTGCGCCGCGTGCGCCGTACGCGAGAGCTGTATGGCTTCCGCTTTGCAGACGTGACGCTGGTCTTTCCCGACTATAACGACTTTGAACTGGAAGTGAACATGCTGCTTGATACGCTGCATACCGACTCGCCTGCGCTGCCCAAGGCAGAAAACGACCGGCTTTTCTACTCCGTCCTCGAAGATTATGCCGACATCACCGTGAAGCGCGAGCGGATGAAGAAGATGAAGGCAGACCCGTACTACAACGCCTTGCAAGTGAAGTATGCCTATGCCGTGACTTGCCACAAGGCGCAGGGCGGGCAATGGAAGAATGTCTTTCTGGACCAGGGGTATATGACGGATGAATACCTGACACCCGATTATTTCCGTTGGCTCTACACCGCCTTTACCCGTGCCACGGGAACGCTCTACTTGGTGAACTATCCGGAAGAACAAATAGTTTGAAAAAGAGAGGGGTACCGATGCAGTATTCCGGCATTTTTTGTATTTTTGTAGATAGAACAACTATAACTGAACAAGTATGAAGAAACTATACTCTCTCTTTGCCTTGATAGCACTGCTGTTTACCGCTTCCGGTTGCGAGGACGATTACCGAAGCATGGTACTTTTCGAAGGTGTGGAGCCTATCTACCAGATTGGGACATGTGACAATCTGGTGTCCAATCTTTCTTATTATCTTTCTGAAACAAACGAAGATACAGTGCTGGGCATTGACGGCGGCGACGGTTCCTATAATGTGATTAACGAGCACGAGTCGGTGGCTTCCGTGACTTTTACCGATGATGTCAACGGGTATCAGCGTATCAAGATTCATCCGCTGGCAGAGGGGGAGACGATTGTGAAGGTGATGGATGGTTCCGGTGAGGAAACACAACTGCGCATCACGGTGAAAGGTCGTAGGCAATATACGTTGACGAAGATGGGCTTCGAGTATGGTATCAGTAGTGGTGCACCGACGGAACTGCTGGGTGATGTTTCTAAGGCACTTGCCGAGCGTCCTTGGGTGAAGGATGGCGGGTATTATGTGCTGGTGCCCGAAGATTTCTCCAATAGTATGTGGAAAGGTGTATTGGAAATCTATCCGACGGGAAAAGAGGAGGAACCGCTAATGGGGATATACGAGACAGTTCCAGTGGAAGATGAGAACGGAGATACATATGCATTGTGGCAGTTTACTTATAATGGAGAGAAGAGGCTCTTTACGCGGATGGTCTCGGGAAATGGTAAATGTGTACTTGCGGAAAATGTAACTCCTTTCTGTCCTTCCGGTTTGTTGCCCGAAGGTGCACTGGTGGTTTATCGCGAAATGTTTATACTTCGGATGGAATAAGGTTTTAGTGGAAATCTTGTCAAGAGCAGATTTACGAAAGATTAACAGACGGGAGGCTTAGGCTTCCCGTTTTTGTTTCTGTTGCGCATCATCTGTCTGTTCTGTATGCATCATTCGTTTGCTTCGAATGCATTGTCTGTTTGTTCTGGACTAATCATCCGTTCCCTCCACTTCACTGTCCCAAACCTTAGGGTTTTTCACGGAAACCCCAGGGCTTTGGAGGGTAAATGCCAGCCATTTCACTTGCTAAGGTGTGGCATTTAGGATGGTAAGGTGTGGAGTTTGGGGAGCCGGCATGTGGCATTTCAAATGGAATACCGTGGAGGATAAAAAGAAAAGGAGAAGCAATGCTCCTCCTTTCCCGGTAGTTTAATTTTGAAATATCTAAAAAATGACATTACAAATATACAACATCACAGAGGCGATGTCAAGTGTTTCGCCAATTATTTTCAATTATAATCCTGCCAATTCCAAAACTTTGTCAATGGCAGCGTTCAGTCCGTCAGCATTCTTACCGCCGGCAGTTGCAAAGTGGGGCTGGCCACCGCCACCGCCTTGGATAAGTTTGGCAGCTTCTTTCACCAGGTTACCGGCTTTCAGTCCGCCTGCCACGAGGTTGTCGCTCAGCATGACGGTCAGCATCGGCTTGCCTTCGGCTTCTGTTCCCGCTACGAAGAACAGGTTTTCCGTAATCTGGCCACGCAACTGGAAGGCGATGTTCTTCACTGTTTCTGCCGGCAGGGGAGCACAGAACTTGATGACTTTAACGCCATTGACTTCCTGCACGTTCTTCAGCAGTCTTTCTTTCAGCTGTGCTTCTTTCTCTTTCATGAAGTCCTCTACCTGCTTCTTCAGTCCGGTGTTTTCGTCAATATACTTACGGATGGTTCCGGCAAGGTCGGGTGCGTTGTTGAAGAGCGCCTTCAAGTCGTGCAGCGTGTCCTCGATGGTGTTCATCAGTTCCTCCACGCGTGCACCCGTGTAGGCTTCGATACGGCGCACACCGGCAGCCACGGAGCTTTCGGAGATAATCTTCACCATACCGATGTTTCCGGTTGCAGCCACGTGCGTACCACCACAGAATTCTACGGAAGAACCGAACTGGATAACGCGTACATGGTCGCCGTACTTCTCGCCGAACAGAGCGATGGCGCCCAGTTCTTTGGCTTCTTCGATAGGAATGTTGCGGTATTCCTTCAAAGGTATGTTGGCGCGAATCTTTGCATTAACGATGTGTTCCACCTTGCGGATTTCCTCGTCCGTCACCTTCTGGAAGTGTGAGAAGTCGAAACGCAGGGAGTCCGGTGTAACCAAAGAGCCCTTCTGCTCTACATGCTCGCCCAATACTTCGCGCAGTGCGGCATCCAGCAAGTGGGTAGCAGAGTGGTTGGCGGCACAAGCGGCACGCTTGTCGGTATCCACGCATGCCATCATCGGAGCTTCCATGTGTTCGGGCAGCTTCTTGGTGATGTGGATAGGCAGGTTGTTCTCCTTCTTGGTGTCTACCACTTCGATGGTCTCAAACTCGTTCACCAATACACCGGTGTCACCTACCTGACCGCCGCTTTCGGCATAGAACGGAGTCTTGTCCAGTACAATCTGATACAAGGTTTGGTTCTTCTGCTTCACTTGGCGGTAGCGCAGAATGGATGTTTCGTATTCCGTATAGTCATATCCTACGAATTCGGTAGTACCCTCCTTTAGCGTAATCCAGTCACCGGTCTCTATGGCGGCGGCATTGCGGGCACGCTGTTTCTGCTGCTGCATTTCGGCGTCAAACTCCTTGATGTCGGCAGTCATGCCGTTTTCGCGGAGAATCAGTTCCGTCAAGTCGAGCGGGAAACCGAAGGTATCATATAAGGTAAAGGCATCCTTTCCGCTGATTTCGTTCTTGCCGGCGGATTTGGCGTCTGCCATGGTCTTTTCCAGCAGGCGGATACCCGTCTCCAGGGTGCGGAGGAAGGAATCTTCTTCTTCCTTGATAACTTTGGCAATCAGTTCCTTCTGTGCATCCAGTTCGGGATAAGCGGCGCCCATGTTCTCGATGAGTACGGGGAGGAGCTTGTACATGAATGCCTGCTTCTGTCCGAGGAACGTGTAACCGTAGCGTACGGCACGGCGGAGGATACGACGGATGACGTAACCAGCCTTGGCATTGCTCGGAAGCTGTCCGTCGGTGATGGAGAAGGCGATGGTGCGGATGTGGTCGGCAATTACACGCATGGCGATGTCCGACTTCTCATCTTCGCCATACTTCTTGCCTGCCATGTCTCCGATGGCTTTCAGTATCGGTTGGAATACGTCGGTGTCGTAGTTGGAGGTCTTTCCTTGCAGTGTGCGCACCAGTCGCTCGAAGCCCATGCCGGTGTCGATAACCTTGGCGGGAAGTCCTTCCAGGCTGCCGTCCGCCTTGCGGTTGAACTGCATGAACACGAGGTTCCAGATTTCAATCACCTGCGGGTGGTCTTTGTTCACCAGCTGGCTGCCGGGTACTTTGGCCTTCTCTTCTTCCGAACGGGAGTCCACATGGATTTCCGAACACGGACCGCACGGTCCCGTATCACCCATTTCCCAGAAGTTATCGTGTTTGTTGCCATTCAGAATGTGGTCTTTCGGCAAGAACTGCTCCCAGTAAGAAGCGGCTTCGTTGTCGCGTTCCAGTCCTTCTTCGGCGCTACCTTCGAATACGGTGGCGTAGAGGTCTTTGGGGTCGAGTTTCAATACATCCACCAGATACTCCCATGCCCAGGAGATGGCTTCCTTCTTGAAGTAGTCGCCAAACGACCAGTTGCCCAGCATCTCGAACATGGTGTGGTGGTAGGTATCGTGACCCACTTCCTCCAGGTCGTTGTGCTTTCCGCTTACGCGAAGGCATTTCTGCGAGTCAGCAACTCTTTTGTATTTCGCCGGGTGGTTGCCCAAAATAATATCTTTAAACTGGTTCATTCCCGCATTGGTGAACATCAACGTGGGGTCATCCTTAATCACCATCGGGGCCGAAGGCACTATCTGGTGACCTTTACTTTCGAAGAAACTCTTGAAAGAGTCTCTGATTTCGTTTGCAGTCAACATACTCTCTATTGATTTATCTGATTCTAATTTGATTTACCTTCTCTTGTCGTTTTTTGCCCGTTTCTTACTACTAACTACTTGCTACTTAGTCTTAATATTCTTGAAAAAACTGTGCAAAGATAGCTTGTTTTTATTACTTTTGTCGCATTGACAAGCGAAATATTTCCTAAGATGCGCAAAGTTTACTACATTTATAATCCCCAGACGCAGACGTACGACCGTATTTATCCTACCGTGAGGCAGCGGGCGCTGAGCATTCTCCGCCGTTTGTTCATCGGTATGGGGCTGGGTGCGGGCAGTTTCATCGTATTGCTGCTTATCTTCGGCTCTCCGTCGGAGAAGGAGTTGCGAAAGGAGAACAGCAAACTGCAGGCGCAGTACAACGTCCTCTCCCGCCGGCTGGACGAGGCTATGGGAGTGCTGCAAGACATACAGCAGCGTGATGACAATCTGTACCGGGTGATTTTCATGGCCGACCCTATTCCTTCTGCCATCCGTCAGGCTGGATACGGCGGTACCAACCGCTATGAGCATCTGATGGATATGGCTAACTCCGACTTGGTTATCAATACCACGCAGAAAATGGATATGATTAGCAAGCAACTCTATATCCAGTCCCGCTCCTTTGACGATGTGGTGGAGATGTGCAAGAATCATGATGAAATGCTGCGCTGCATTCCTGCCATACAGCCGGTTTCCAATAAAGACCTCCGTAAGACCGCTTCGGGTTACGGTACGCGTATCGACCCCATTTATGGTACCAGCAAGTTCCATGAGGGTATGGACTTTTCGGCTCCCCAGGGCACGGATGTCTATGCCACGGGAGATGGCACCGTGGTGCAGATGGGCTGGCAATCGGGCTATGGCAACAGAATTGTGATAGACCACGGCTTCGGTTATCAGACGGTGTATGCACACTTGCGCGATTTCCGGACGAAGTTGGGCAAGAAAGTGGTACGTGGTGAGGTCATTGGCGGGGTAGGCAGTACGGGCAAGAGTACTGGTCCGCACTTGCACTACGAAGTACACGTCAAGGGAAAGGTTGTGAATCCCGTCAACTACTACTTCATGGATCTCAGTGCCGAGGATTATGACCGCATGATACAGATTGCGGCGAACCATGGTAAGGTGCTTGATTGACGGATGATTTATAGAGAAAGGATTACATCATGCTGAATACAGATAAGAATTTAAAGTTATATTACTCCATCAGCGAGGTGGCTGCCATGTTCGATGTCAACGAATCACTGCTCCGTTTCTGGGAAAAGGAGTTTCCGCAACTCAATCCGAAGAAGGGGGGGCGGGGAATACGCCAGTACCGTAAGGAGGACATTGAGACAGTGAAACTTATCTATCATCTGGTGAAGGAGCGCGGAATGACCTTGCCCGGCGCCCGCCAACGGATGAAAGACAATAAAGAAGCTACGATACGCAACTTTGAAATCGTAGATCGCCTGAGAGCTATCCGCGAAGAACTGGTAGGCATGAAACTGGCATTGGATGAGTTTACTTACGAGGATGTGGAGAGCTTGAAGGAAAATATTCAAGGACTGAAGTAGAATAAATACCACTCCGTTTATTCCTCTACTCTCGTCACTTGTTTTATATTCTGTATCTGCTTCAGGTTATTGCAGATAGTGCGCACGTCGTCCACATCGTGTACATAGAGTTGTATCTTTCCTTCGAAGATACCGTCGTTGGTTTCGATGGTCAGTTTACGGATATTCACGTTGAGCTGGCGGGAGATGACTTGAGTTACTTCGTTCAGCAATCCCATGCTGTCTATACCTTTTATATATATGGTGACGAGGAACGACAAATCCTTGTGAGTGTCCCACTCGGTGGCGATGATACGGTTTCCGTAGCTACTCTTAAGGCGGGTGGCAACGGGGCATTGGCGCTTGTGGATGACAACACGGTTTTGCTCGTCGATGTATCCCAGTACGTCGTCACCCGGAATGGGATGGCAACAGTCGGCCATAATATAGTTCTTTGAGATGGTCTCTTCCGTCAGCTTCAGAATCTGCTTAGTGTTGATTTTCTCTTGCGGTGTTTTCTCTTCCGGTTGTTCTTTGGCATCCTTGTTGTCCTTGTTACCGAAGGAGAAGGTCAGGAACTTCTTCCAGTTGCTGTTCTGCTTTTCCTTGAACACGTTCTTGTCGGCATCGCCCAGCACAACCCGTTTGTTGCCGATGGCAACGAGCAGCTCGTCGCGGGTGTGGAAGCCGTGCAGCCTGGTCAGCTTGTCCAGAGCAGCATCATCCATACGTATATCCTCGTTTTTGAAGAATTCGTTCAGTATGGTTTCACCTTCTTTCTGATAGGCTTTCGCCTCTTTGCGCAGGATGGCGGCAATCTTGGCGCGGGCGCGGGCAGTGGTGGCATACACTTCCCACTCCGGCTGTACGCGTTGCGATTTGGAGGTCAATATCTCTACCTGGTCACCGCTTTGCAGTTTGTGGCTTAGGGGAACCAGTTTGTGGTTTACCTTGGCGCCGATGCAGTGGCTGCCGATGTCGGTATGCAAGGAGAAGGCAAAGTCCAGTGCCGTAGAGTTCTGCGGCATGGTCTTGAGGTCGCCTTTCGGGGTGAAGACGAAAATTTCCGATGCAAACAAGTTCAGTTTGATGGTATCGAGAAAATCGATGGCGTCCGGTTGTGGGTCGTCCAGAATTTCCTTGATGGTACGCAACCATTTCTCCAGTTCGCCTTCATCTTCGCTGCCTCCGCCTTCTTTGTATTTCCAGTGGGCGGCAAAGCCTTGTTCGGCAACGTCATTCATGCGTTCACTGCGGATTTGTACTTCAATCCATTGCCCGTTGTTACCCATAAGGGTGACGTGCAGGGCTTGGTAGCCGTTGGCTTTGGGATGGCTCACCCAGTCGCGCAGGCGGTCAGGGTGGGGCTTGTATATCTTGGATATGGAGACGTAAATGTCGAAGCAGTCGTTTAGCTCTTCCTCTATATTGCGGGGCTCGAAGATGATGCGGACAGCAAGCAAATCATAGATTTCCTCGAAGGGGACATGCTTGGTCTGCATTTTGTTCCAGATGGAGTAGATGGACTTTACACGGGCAAGGATACGGTATTTCAGTCCCATTTTGTCCAGTTGCGCCCGTATCGGAGCGGTGAACTCATTGAATACCTTGTCGCGCTCCACGGCGGTGGCTTCCAGTTTCTCTTCTATCTCGTGGTACTCTTCCGGATGTTCGTACTTGAAGCTCAGGTTTTCCAGTTCTGTCTTGATTTTGTACAAGCCGAGGCGGTTGGCGAGCGGGGCATAAATATAGAGTGTTTCGCCTGCAATCTTGAACTGCTTGTTGGGCAGCATGGAGCCGAGTGTACGCATGTTATGCAGACGGTCGGCTATCTTGATGAGGATAACCCGGATATCGTCGGACATGGTGAGCAGCAGCTTCTTGAAGTTCTCTGCCTGCGCCGAGGCACGGTCGCCGAAGATACCGCCGGAAATCTTTGTCAGCCCGTCTACAATCTGGGCGATTTTGGGACCGAAGATGTTTTCAATATCCTCTACGGTGTAGTCGGTGTCCTCCACCACATCATGCAGCAATGCCGAGCATATGGAAGTAGACCCCAGTCCTATCTCATTACAGACAATCTTTGCCACAGCAATGGGGTGCATGATGTAGGGCTCGCCGGAACGACGCTTGATGCCCTTATGCGCCTGGTTGGCAAAGTTGAATGCTTTGGTTATTATTTCGACGCGCTTGCGGTGCTTGGTGGCCAAATAGTCGTTCAACAGTTCTTGGAATGCCTGTTCGATCATTTCCTCTTCGGCTTTTTCCTTTTCCTTCTGACTTATATTTTCTTCCATATACTGCTTTCTCCTTTCTTCACTTCACTTTTTGCAAAAATAAGCAATTTTCAACACCGGGCAAGCGTTTATGTCTTTATTTATAAATCTTCAAGCGCTTTCCTGCGGAGATTCTGGTACTGCGCAATCCATTCCAACTTTTTAACTGATTGACAGTGACGCCGTATTTCCGTGCAATGCTGCCGAGATTCTCGCCACTGCGTATCTTGTGGTAGGTGACATTCCCCGTAGCGGTACTGCCTTTGCTGCTACGTGCCGTCGAGCGTGTATTGGAAACGGCCACGACTCTGCGGTTCTTGAACAGCTCGTTACTGCGGTGGGCATAGATGGTGTCTTGCTTGTCAATGAAGGCACTGATGTAGTTGATGGGGAGGCGTAGCGTCTGCGGCTTGCTCTCTCCGGGGATGATGCTTTTCTTGAATTGGGGATTTAGGCTCTTTATCTGGTCCTGGCTGATGCCGCATAGGTCGGAAATCTGCTCGAAATGAAGGTTACGGCTTACTTGCACCGTATCGGTTGCTTCCGGAATGTCGGTTTCCATGGGGCAGATGTTGTGCTTGCAGTAGTAGGTCATTACGTAGTTGGCGGCAATGAAGGCGGGCACGTAGCCGCGTGTCTCTTTGGGCAGATAGTTGTAGATTTCCCAATAATCGGTTTTCCCTCCCGAGCGGCGGATGGCTTTGTTGATGGTGCCCGGACCGCAGTTGTAGGCGGCAATCACCAGGTTCCAGTCTTTGTAAATGTCATACATGTCCTTCAGGTAGCGTGCTGCCGCCCAGGTCGCCTTTATCGGGTCACGGCGTTCGTCTACGAGGCTGTTGTTTTCCAGTCCGTATATCTTTCCGGTGGCGAGCATAAACTGCCATAGTCCGCAGGCTCCCGCGCGGGATACGGCAGAAGGGTTGAGAGCGGATTCTATGATGGGCAGGTATTTCAGCTCGAGCGGCAGGCCGTAGGCATCCAGCGCTTCTTCGAAGATGGGCATATAGAAGTTGCAGGCGCTCAGCATGAAGGCAACCTGGTTGCGCAGACGTCCGGCATACATGTCGATGAACTTGCGCACAATCTCGTTGTATGGCATTTCCATGACGGTCGGCATGCGCGACAACCGGTCTATGTATACAGAGTCACTGAACATCGGGTTTACGGTAGAGGTGCTGCAGTCTTTTCCCAAGTCTATGTAATTCTTGGCTTTCCAGTCATTGAGCAGGCTGTCCAGCGGATAGGTCATGCTTTTGGGCAGCTCGATGGATTCCTGGCGTTCCGTGCCGTTTTCGCGGATAAGCACTTCCACGCTTTCTTGCGCATGCATGGCCGGAGCGGTGAAGAGGGCGCAAAACAGAAGCGAGGAACCGAGAATAATTCTTTTCATATATATGGCCTTGTGTGTCATTAGGTAATAATTTATGCTTTAATTTTCGTTTTTAGAATCGGAAACTGCATTGCACGCCGACGTTCTTATTAGAGGAACCAGTCATCTGGCTGTTGATTATGGCAGGTTCCACTTTCATGCTGAGGTCGGGGGTGATGTCAAAGTTGGACAGCTCTGCGTCTACGTATGCGTCGACAACGGACAGCAGGTATACACCGATAAAGGCGAAGATGCTCAAGTCGCGGTATCGTCGGAAGGTATCCTTACGCTTCCGTAGTGTCTCCGTCAGCTGGCTTTCGGTATAGTTATAGTTGGGAGGCAGCAGGTCGGTAATGGTACTGGAGTTGAAATTACCATTTACGGCATCCTTGTAGGCGGCCGAATAGTCCTTATACATCTTGCTGTTCCACGTAAGGGCATAGGCACAACCGGCAAATCCTCCATAGAAGATGGGCAGTTTCCAATACTTGCGGTTGTAAATTTGTCCACCGCCGGGAATGACGAGGGCAAGCCAGGTGGCTTTTGTGGGATTAGGTACCCACCTTTTGGGGTCGATGGCCTTTTGCAGACTGTCTGTAGGCACGGGCTGTTCCTTCAGGTCGGGGCTGGCAGTCATTTCCAGCATCTTCCGCTTGTTTTCGGCTGCAAGACTGTCGGCAACAGTGAGGCTGTCCCGGTTCACCACGGTGTTGAGTGTATCGGTCTGATGCCGCTGCGCACGCTTGGAAGCGGCACGTGGACGGTCCTGACCATACATAGCAATCCCTGCCATCTGTAAAAAACAGAGCAGCAGGGCAATGGCTAACTGATATATTCTTCCTTTTTTCCTCATTTATTTCTTCAGCGTATCAAGAATGCCGATGATACGTTCCAATTCTTCTTCGTTATTGAACGGGATACTGATTTTACCTTTTCCTTTCTCCGAGCAGGTTAGCTGCACCTTGGTACTGAAAAAGCCCGAGAGCTGTTGTTTCAGCATATTGAATTCTTCGGGCAGTTTGGCGCGCTTGGGGGCAATCTTACGACCACCGCTCTTCACGCTTTCGCCTTCACTCAGTGACTTTACGATTTCTTCCACTTTGCGTACGGAATACCCGTGCTCCAGGATTTCTTCGAAAATCTTCACTTGCAGTTTGGGATCGCCAAGCGTTACCAACGCGCGGGCATGTCCCATGTCTATCTGCTTGTTCTGCAGTCCCATCTGGACGGGGGCGGGCAGTTTGAGCAGGCGCAGGTAGTTGGCAATGGTGGTACGCTTCTTACCTACGCGTTCGCTGAGGCGTTCCTGCGTCAGTCCGTATTGTTCCAACAGATGCTGGTAAGCGAGGGCTATTTCTACGGAGTTCAAGTCTTCGCGCTGTATGTTTTCGATGAGCGCCATTTCCATGACGTTCTCGTCATCTGCAGTGCGGATATAGGCAGGGATGCTTGTCAGTCCGGCAAGCTGCGAAGCACGGAAACGACGCTCGCCGGCGATAATCTGGTATTCGTCGTCGCTAAGCTTGCGCAGGGTGATGGGCTGTATGATGCCGATTTCGGAGATGGAATCGGCTAACTCCTGCAACGCAACCGGGTCGAATTCATGACGGGGCTGGTTGGGATTGACCGTAATCTTCGACAGCTCTATCTCATTGATAGAGGAGGAGCCTTCGGTCTTTACTTCATCCATGGAGAAGAGGGCGTCTAGCCCGCGTCCTAATGCATTTCTTTGTGCCATCTGTTTATTTACTATTTGACGATTTACAATTTAACCATACGGGATGATTTGTTTGTGCATTGTAAATATGGTATTTATCACTAATCATTAATCACTAACCACTATAATCACTTCTTTTCGTTTCTGCTTATCAATTCCTTGGCAAGTGCCATGTGGTTTTTGGCTCCGGTTGAGTCTGCGTCATAGAGAATGGTGGGCAGGCCGTAGCTGGGAGCTTCGCTCAGTTTCACATTGCGCTGGATGACGGTGTTGAATACCAATTCCTGGAAGTGGCGTTTCACTTCATCGTAAATCTGGTTGGCCTGGCGCAGACGCGAGTCGTACATCGTCAGCAGGAAGCCTTCGATTTCGAGGGCAGGGTTCAGCTTGGACTTGATGATTTTAATGGTATTCAGCAATTTGCTGATGCCTTCCAGTGCAAAATATTCCGCTTGTACGGGGATGATTACCGAATCGGCGGCAGTCAGTGCGTTGACCGTAATCAGACCCAAAGACGGGGAACAGTCTATCAAGATATAATCAAACTCATTCTTCAGCGGAGCGAGTACTTCTTTCAGTATCTTTTCGCGGTTTTTCAGATTGAGCATCTCTATTTCGGCACCTACCAGATTGATGTGGGAGGAGATTACCTTCAGTGTGTCTATCTCCGTGTCATGAAGGGCCTCGCGTACGTCTGCACGGTCAATAATGCACTCGTAGATAGTACATTCCGACTGCTTGATGTCCACACCCAATCCTGAGGAGGCATTGGCCTGCGGGTCGGCATCTACAACGAGCACTTTCTTTTCAAGCGTGGCGAGTGAGGCTGCGAGGTTGATTGTCGTCGTAGTCTTGCCTACACCACCCTTTTGGTTAGCCATAGCAATTATTTTTCCCATAATCTCAATATTTATTGGCAGCGAAATAAGTGATAATTCCGGATAGCGCCTACAAATTTGGAGAAAGATTGCAAAAACGGTTGATAAGTCGGCTGTTTTGTTAATAACTCACAGACGTTTACCGCTGTTTTTCTTCTTGTAAATTGCGCGTAAAGCGTTCTTTCTCTGTTTAGTGGGCAAATATACGTATTTATCTTGAAATGAAGCTGATTTTTTGTCTCGCTTGCAGAAGATTAAGATTTGTAAACCAATGGAAGACATTGGCTTGGACTATTCTCTCTACTTGCATGAGATGTACATCTCGTGTTGTTTGAAACGTGCATCTCATGTTGCTCGAGATGTACATCTCATGCAGATGGACTACCGTGTGGAAGATGGTCGGGGGATAAGTTGTTCCCGGGCGGAAGGAGAGGGGCTGGTGTCAGACCAAGGCTTTGACGAACTCCCAGCAGAAGTACGCACACATCACACATTTCACTACTGTGCCCAGCAAGAATCCAAGCAGCGAGCCCAGCCCCGATTTCAAGGCCTGGTCTGTCTTGCTGCCTCCCATCAGTTCGCCGGCAAAGGCTCCGAGAAAGGGGCCGAGGATGATGCCCCAAGGCATGAAGAACAACCCTACGATGGTGCCTATGAGGCAGCCGCGCGTTCCCCACCGACTGCCTCCGCTGTATTTGCTGCCCAGCATCGGGACGAAATAATCCAGTATCTGTACAAGGACGACTGCTGCCAGCCATAAAAGTAACTGCGTGGTGGAAAACTGCGCCTTGTCTGTGAAATGTAGAAGCAACAAGCCTGCATAGGCTACGGGCGGTCCCGGAATCATAGGCAGGATGCAGCCTGCCAATCCGACAATCAGGCAGAGGATGCCCAAGATGATGAGAAGAATGTCCATAGGTGTATCGTTTCTGTTGGTGAAGATGACAGCGGTTGTTCCCTGCTACTCGAATCGGTTGTATATGACAATGGGGCGGGAGCGGCGTGTGCTCATCGGCGGGAACCATATATCGTCGGCTGTGAGGCCGCATTGCTTGATGGCTTCGGCGCAGTATTCCAGTCGTCCGAAGTCGGCATCGACATTGTTTGTACCGAATGTGAATTTGATTCCACGTGCTTTGGCGCGACGGATAATCTCGAAACTGGGAATCCGGTAGCGTGCATTGATTTCCAGAGCGATTCCATGTTGTTGCAATACATCCAATACGCGTTCAATGCGTCCGTCCGTCCAGTACTTGTCGTAATCATGCGCCATAGTATCGGGCAAGAAGGTAGGGTTGGCATAAATGTCGGCAGGCTCGTTGGTCAGAATCAGGACTGTTTGGTCGACAAGGTGGTCCATATACTGTTCAAGCGTAATGTCATCAAAGAGTGCTTCTTCGGCCCGGTAGATGCGCGAATTACGTCCCTTGTGGTCTATGATGGTCATGGCGTCGGTAAACAGGTAATCGAAAATCCCCAAGGCTTCCTGCGAGAAAGTTGCCGTCCATTTGCGTCCCTCACCTTGTACACCGCACAGGAATGGCATCCCTTTTACTTCATTAAAATAGTCGTACACTTCTTTGTCATCGGCCAGCATACGTCCTACGCCTCCTTCTCCAGCATTGGGGGCGACACCATAGTTGATACCGTAATTCATGGACATGGCGTGTGCCATTTCCTTCGTCAGCCCTCCTTTCAAGTGAACGTGATAGTCTATAACTGGGAAATCGTGCTGCTGTAGCCTGATTATCTCATCCGTGCGCTCGTCTACCGGAGCAAGCGTGTCGGCTTCGTTGCGTGCCTCCTTGGCAAGCCGTTCGATGGCGAGATTCCGGAATGACACTTCGCCGTGTATGCCTTGCAGGGCAATGGAACCTTGACTCAGCAGTTGCCGGGCGTGCTCCTCTGTGCGATATGGGTGTCCGGGTTCGGTATAACAAACAACTTCGGTTCCGTTAATGCAGACAATGATGTTTTGTCCGCGTACGGTTATCTCGAAGTCAAACCATTCTCCATCTTTTGCGAGTGAGCGATAGAGGTTGCGCACCGAGGCGAGTGAGCCGCTCTTGCGTGTGCCGTCGATGTCTCCGTTACGGAATATCACTTCATAACCGGACTCGCCGTCCGTATGAAAGAGGAGGCCTGCTTCGGAGCCGGGTTGTGTGAGGGCTTCTCCGGTGAGTCGGAAATTTTGGTATTCTTTGTCGTTGAAGAACTTCCGGCCTTCTGCAATGACCGGGTCTGCCGTGTGAAGCGTAGATGTCCCGTCATTCCATTGGTCAAGTGGCTCGGGAGAACTGCTCCTGCCACAGCTTGTCAGGGTTGTTAGAAACAGAATAATTGCGGCAGCTGCCGTCTCGATGCGTGCAGCAATGGTAGAATGGCAAAAAGTGTTCATTATAGCATGGATTTTATGAATGATTATATTCCAATTATTGTCGGTACAAAGTTAGCCTTTTCTGAAAATATCTTTGAATACAAAAGAATTATTATCTTTGTAGTATTCTGTTTAAAGCCTTTTTAGCTACTTTTGCACGATAATAAAAAAGAAAGTTATGGAAAATCAGAGACCTTTGATATTGATTTCCAATGATGACGGCATCATTGCGAAAGGTATTAGCGAGTTAATCAAATTCCTCCGTCCGCTGGGCGAGATTGTGGTAATGGCGCCGGATGCACCCCGCTCTGGAAGTGCGTGTGCGCTGACTGTAACGGAACCTATCCACTACCAGTTGGTTCGTAAGGATGTTGGGCTGACGGTATACAAGTGTTCCGGTACGCCGACCGATTGTGTGAAGCTGGCTTTTCATACGGTGCTCGACCGCAAGCCCGACTTGGTGGTAGGCGGCATCAACCACGGCGACAATTCTTCTGTAAACCTGCATTATTCCGGTACGATGGGCGTTGTGATAGAGGGATGCCTGAAAGGAGTGCCTTCCATCGGATTCTCCCTTTGCAACCATGAGCCGAACGCTGATTTTGAGCCTGCAGGTCCTTACATCCGCGAGATAGCCCGGCTGGTATTGGAGAAAGGACTCCCTCCGTTGACATGCCTCAATGTCAACTTCCCCGATACCAAAGAATTGAAGGGTGTGAAGATTTGCGAACAAACCAAGGGGCAATGGACCAATGAATGGGAAAACTTTGCCCATAGAGGAGATGCCCATTACTACTGGCTGACCGGCGAGTTTGAGAACAACGATGCCGAAAATGAGAAGAATGACCATTGGGCGCTTGATAACGGTTATGTGGCAATCACCCCGACCACGGTGGATGCAACGGCATACGGCTTGATTGATGAACTGAAAGCATGGTTCTGAATTAATTGACAATTATCAATTGATATGAAGTATTACTTGATTGTCGGTGAAGCTTCCGGCGACCTGCATGCCTCCCATCTGATGGCTGCATTGAAGGAGGAGGACTCGCAAGCGGAGTTCCGTTTCTTCGGAGGCGACCTCATGGCTGCAGTGGGCGGTGTGATGGTGAAGCATTACAAAGAGTTGGCGTATATGGGGTTCATTCCCGTATTGCTGCATCTGCGCACCATCTTTGCCAATATGAAGCGCTGCAAGGAGGATATTGTTGCGTGGCAGCCGGATGTGCTGATTTTGGTGGACTATCCGGGCTTTAATCTGGATATAGCCAAGTTTGTCCATGCCAACACAAGGATTCCTGTCTTTTATTATATTTCTCCCAAGATTTGGGCATGGAAGGAATACCGCATCAAGAATATTAAACGGGATGTGGATGAGCTGTTCTCCATCCTACCGTTCGAGGTGGAGTTTTTTGAAGGGAAGCACGGGTATCCGATACATTATGTCGGCAATCCGACAGTGGATGAAGTGACGGCTTTTCTTGCTTCCAGCTCAGAGACATTCGACGACTTTGTCCGGGCAAACGGACTTTCGGCCAAACCCGTTATTGCTCTGCTGGCTGGTAGCCGCAAGCAGGAAATCAAGGACAATCTGCCCGACATGCTTCGTGCGGCAGCTTCTTTTCCCGATTATCAACTGGTGCTGGCCGGTGCTCCGGGTATTTCCCCCGAGTATTACAAACGTTATGTGGGTGGGGTGGACGTGAAGATTATCTTCAACAAGACATTCCCTTTGTTGAGGCAGGCAGAGGCTGCACTGGTCACTTCGGGGACGGCAACGCTGGAAACAGCTCTGTTTCGTGTGCCGCAAGCGGTATGTTACCATACTCCGATAGGGAAGGTTATCGCTTTCCTGAAACGGCATATACTGAAAGTGAAGTACATTTCCCTGGTTAATCTCATAGCCAACCGGGAGGTGGTGAAAGAGCTGGTTGCAGATACCATGACGGTAGAGCAGGTACGCTCGGAGCTGAACCGCATTTTGTACGATAAGGAATACCGCCGTCAGATGCTCGAGGGATATGAGTATATGGCATCCTGTCTGGGAGAGGCAGGGGCACCCAAACATGCTGCCCGCGAGATGGTGGCATTACTGAGGAGGAGGGAAGAATAATCGAAAAATTAAGAATTTGTTAAAATGGGAAAAGCCGGTGCAGTAAATGCCCGGCTTTTGTATTTTCTATACAGAAACAAATGAAAAGGACTTTGATTATGAAAAAGCTACATTGGTTATTTATGGCAATATGTTTGGCAGTGATGCCCGCTTTGCAATCATGTGATGATAACGACGGATATTCTTTGGGTGATTTTACCCCGCCTTTGTGGGCCACTGTGCGTGTTACGGGAAATGCCTTTTATTTAAACTGCGATGTTTGGGGGACGCTCTGGCCGGTGAATACGGACATAGGGTGGTATGATGCCGTGGATGGGCAGCGTGTGATTACCGTGTTCAATCCTTTGTGGGACGACTATGCAGGATATGATCATGCTGTGAAGCTGCTGCGTCTGCAGAACGTTTTGACGAAAGAGGTGGAGACGCTGACTCCCGAAACCGAAGAGGAATTCGGTAATGACCCCGTGCGTATATATAAAGGTGATATTACCATCAGTGGTGGCTATATGAACATTTTTTTCATGCAGAACCTGCCATCTTCGACTGATAATAAACACCGTATCAGCCTGGTGCGTCCGCAAGAAGATGATACTTTGTATGGCGAAGATGGATACGTCCATTTGGAACTCCGCTATAACGACTATGATGACCTGACGGGACGTCGTAGTCCTGGTGCTGTCTCCTATAACTTGAACAGTCTGGACATCCCCTCTGAAACCAAAGGCATCAAGTTGAAACTCAATTCAGAAGAGAATGGAGAGGTGGAAGTAACCTTTGATTTGAAAACTGCGGGGAGTAATGAAAAGCTGACTACTAATGTGGATTTGTCCAATATGCAGTTGAAGTAAGAAAGAGTTTGCGAGAGTATATAGTTAGAAAGAGCACCCGTGATTTTGATGTCATTCATCTTGCCCGGGTGCTCTTTTTATATCTGTTTTATGTAAGTTTGGTCATGTGAGCCGTCGTTAGAACATCGTCAAGGCATATAGATAAACAACTGCTGCAGGAATTGCCATCAGGGCACTGTCGAAACGGTCGAGCATCCCTCCATGCCCCGGCAGAATGTTACCGGAATCCTTGATGCCCAATTGGCGTTTCATGAGTGATTCGGTCAGATCGCCCCAAGTGCCGAAAATGACGACAACGATTGCCAGACCTACCCATTGCCATCCTGGCATAAAAGGAAAGAAATGTGCAAAGCCAAGAGAGGAAGCGATGGAGAATATTCCGCCGCCGATGCTGCCCTCCCAGGATTTTTTAGGTGAGATACGTTCGAACAGACGGTGTTTGCCTATCAGCGAACCTACGCAATAGGCACCTGTATCGCTCAACCAGATAAATACGAAAATGGAAAGCGGTAGAATAGGGTTGTAGGTCACACTGCTCGTTTCCGGGGAATTCTGAAAAGCAAGTACGTTCAGCAGGGCAAAGGGGAGTGCCACGTACAATTGGCTTAGCATGGAGTAGGCCCAGTTACCCGTCGGATTCTTTTTCTTGAGGTAAAGTTCCGTAATCATCATGTAGAGCAATAGTCCCAAATAAGGAAGGAATACTCGTGCTCCTACAGACTGCTGGGTACAGAAACTCATCAATGCAAGGAAAAGGTAGGCTCCCCCCAATGCAGTGATGGTCTTGTTTATGCTTACTTCGCCGCTCTTGCTGACTAATTGGGCAAACTCATGTACGCTCAGTGCATTGATAATGGTGAACAGTATACCGAACGAAAGGGGGCTGTAAAGAATACAGCCCACCAATACTATGACGAATAACACGCCGGTAACGGCACGTTGGATAAAGTTATTTTTCATGCTTTTCTTCTTCCTTGACTTCCTTTTCTGCTTCTATGGCTTTTTGCTCTTCTTCTTGCTCCGCTTTTTTCAGTTCGGCAGCAGTCTTGTTTGCACTGATTTCTTCCGAACGGGAAGCCCATGGACGTTTCCCAAAGATGTGTTCAACGTCTTCGGCAAAGATTACTTCTTTGTCAATCAGCAGTTGTGCCAGCCGGTTGTGCCCTTCTTGGTTTTCGGACAATATTTTCTTGGCACGTTCGTACTGTTCATTAACCATCTGCTTCACTTCTTCGTCAATCAATTCCGCAGTCTTTTCGCTATACGGGCGGTTGAAGGAATATTCCTCATTATTATAATAGCAGAGGTTGGGTAGTTTTTCGCTCATACCCAGATAGGCAATCATACCGTACGCCTGCTTTGTCACGCGTTCCAAGTCATTCATGGCTCCGGTGGATATTCTACCTAAGAATAGGTCTTCGGCGGCACGTCCTCCCAAGGTGGCACACATCTCATCGAGCATCTGTTCCTTAGTGGTGATTTGCCGTTCTTCCGGCAGATACCAAGCCGCGCCCAAAGCGCGTCCACGGGGTACAATGGTTACTTTAATCAGCGGATTGGCGTATTCCAGTAACCAGGAGATGCTGGCATGGCCGGCTTCGTGTATAGCAATGGAACGGCGTTCGGCTTCGGTAGTGATTTTGGTTTTCTTTTCTAATCCCCCCACAATACGGTCTACGGCATCCAGGAAGTCTTGCTTTCCGACGAACTTCTTGCCGTGGCGGGCGGCTATCAAAGCTGCTTCGTTACATACATTGGCAATGTCTGCCCCCGAGAATCCGGGAGTCTGGCGTGCCAGAAGGTCTACATCCACACTATTGTCTATCTTGATGGGGCGCAGGTGTACACCGAATACTTCCTTACGCTCATTAAGGTCGGGTAGGTCTACATGTATCTGGCGGTCAAAACGTCCGGCGCGCAGCAATGCCTTATCCAAAACGTCCACACGGTTGGTGGCGGCTAAGATGATAACACCACTATTGGAGCCGAAACCGTCCATCTCGGTCAGTAACTGGTTCAATGTGTTCTCGCGCTCGTCGTTGCCACCCATAGCGGCTGCTTTGGCACGGGCACGCCCTACAGCGTCAATCTCGTCGATGAACACGATACAAGGCGCTTTTTCCTTTGCTTGGCGGAACAAATCGCGGACACGGGAAGCTCCCACGCCGACAAACATTTCCACAAAGTCGGAACCTGCCAAAGAGAAGAAAGGTACGTTGGCTTCTCCGGCCACGGCCTTTGCAAGCAGGGTCTTTCCGGTTCCCGGAGGGCCTACCAGCAAGGCGCCCTTGGGTATCTTACCTCCCAAATCGGTATATTTCTGGGGCTCTTTCAAGAACTCGACAATTTCTTCTACCTCTTGCTTGGCTTCAGCAAGTCCTGCCACATCCTTGAATGTAATCTTGATGGGGGAACCTTTTTCAAACAATTGGGCCTTGGACTTTCCTACGCTGAAGATGCCTCCACCTCCGCCCATGCCTCCACCACCGCTCATGCGGCGGGACATGAAAATCCAGAAACCGATAAGGAATGCAAAGGGGAGAATCTGCCACAAAATGGCACCGAAGTAGTTCCGCTTTTTTTCGTAGTTAATGGAGCCGTCAAAGTGGGCGTCGTCTCTTTCCTTTTGCAGGAAATTACCTAGGCTCTCGCGTGAGGGGGCCTCGGTCGTAATAAGCGGATTCTTGCCTACGCGGCTGGAGTCCTGGCGAAATACGTTTCCTACGTGCTGGGGTTTGACGTATGCTTCGACGGAATTGTCGTCGTAGCCGATGACTTTGCTTATATAACCGTCTCGTACATATTGCTGGAATTCATCATAAGAGATGTTTTTAGTTGCCGTACCACTTTCATTGGTCAGGTACAACCCCAGCAACATCATCGCTATAATCATATACAGCCAGTTCAGGTTGAACTTGGGCATATTCACTTTATTGGGTTTCTTGTTGGTATTATTGTCCATACGTTTTGATTAATCGAGGTCAGGAATTTGAGTTAATTTGGCGTCTGCCCATAGGTGCTCCAGATTGTAGAATTCCCTTGTTTCAGGCAGGAAGACATGCACCAATATGTCCGAGTAGTCCATAGCTACCCATTCGGCATTGCGCAGCCCGTCTACGGCAAAGGGCTTGGTATCGGCACCCTTGCGTGTGAAGTCCCTGATGGATTCTACAATGGCTGTCACTTGGCTGGGAGAGTTTCCTTGGCAGATGACGAAATAATTGCATATTGTATCGTCGATTTTTGTCAGATCTGCGATGACGATTTTTTTTCCTTTTTTATCTTGAATACCTTCTGTTATCTGTTGAATCAGTTTCTTCGTTTCGTTCATTATACATTATTATATTAAAACAGTTGACAAATATACGTTGATTTCTCATATCAAACACGCAAAAGAGGAAAACTCTTTCAATTTTTGATTTTTTTTAGTTATATAATCCTTTGGATTACGGTATCTTATCAGTTTTTTGCGAAAAAAATACTCGTTTTTGTTTTGATTTATAGAAATCTTTGTATCTTTGCAACCGCAAAACGGAAATAATAACAATTGGGCTATGGTGTAATGGTAACACTACAGATTCTGGTCCTGTCATTCCTGGTTCGAATCCAGGTAGCCCAACGAACTTACCTTATTTAAGTCAAAAAACCACTAAAATCGCAAGTTTTAGTGGTTTTTTGTTGCTTTTCGACCATGTACGAAAATTTCAGTGTAGGTATTCGGTGGCAAATTCAGTGACAAGGCTTCTGTAAGCCGGAAATATTCTGTAAATTTGTAGCATTTCAACATTAAAGCAGAATTTTATGGCAAAAGAATTAGCACTGAAGTACGGCTGTAACCCTAACCAGAAGCCGGCTCGCATTTTCATGCAGGAGGGGGAGTTACCTATTGAGGTTTTGAATGGACGTCCGGGGTATATTAATTTTATGGATGCCTTGAATGGATGGCAGTTGGTAAAGGAACTGAAAGAGGCGACCGGTATGCCTGCTGCAACTTCATTCAAGCACGTCAGTCCGGCGGGTGCCGCCATCGGCTTGGAACTCAACGAGACAATGAAGAAGATTTATTTTGTGGATAATCTTCCGCTCTCTCCGCTTGCTTGCGCATATGTGCGTGCCCGCGGTGCCGACCGTATGTCTTCCTATGGTGACTTTATCGCTTTGAGTGATGTGTGCGACGAGGCTACTGCACGTTTTATTAACCGCGAGGTCTCGGATGGCGTTATTGCTCCGGGGTATACGGACGAAGCACTGGCTATCTTGAGGGAAAAGCGTAAAGGAACTTACAATGTGATTCAGATAAGTCCCGGCTATAAGCCTGCCCCGATTGAACATAAGGATGTCTTTGGTATCACGTTTGAGCAGGGACGTAATGAGATAAAGCTGAATGGAGATGAACTCTTTGCGAATATTCCTACTCGGAATAAGAATTTCCCGGAAGCAGCGAAACGTGATTTGATGATAGCCCTTATCACTTTGAAATATACGCAGTCGAATTCTGTATGCTATGTGAAGGACGGTCAGGCTATCGGTATTGGTGCCGGCCAGCAGAGCCGTATCCACTGTACTCGCTTGGCGGGCAACAAGGCCGACATTTGGTATTTACGCCAGCATCCGAAGGTGTTGAATTTGCCATGGGTAGAGAAAATCCGCCGTGCCGACCGTGATAATACGATTGATGTCTATATCAGTGAAGACCATGACGATGTGCTGGCTAACGGTGTTTGGCAGCAGTTCTTTACGGAGAAACCTGAAGTGCTGACCCGTGAAGAAAAACGGGCTTGGTTGGATACATTGAAAGGTGTTTCTTTGGGTTCGGATGCATTCTTCCCTTTTGGAGACAATATTGAGCGTGCCCATAAGAGTGGAGTAGATTACATTGCCCAAGCGGGTGGTTCTGTACGCGATGACCATGTGATTGAAACTTGCGATAAATATGGCATTGCCATGTCGTTCACGGGTATCCGTCTGTTCCATCATTGATAAGGGGTATAAAAGTAGGCCCGCCCCCACGGCTGCATAGCTGTAGGGGCGGGTTCCTTTTTTATTAAGTCTTATCTTGTTACGTTATCCTTGGTTTTTGATGTTCTCGTCCACCACTTTTATCTTTTCTTTCACAAGCTCGATGTCTGCTTTCAGCTTTTCCACCTTGCGGTTGATTTCTGTCAGCAGACTATTTCCCTTCTTGGAAGAAGTGGTCAGGAAGCCGAGATTGTTTTCATATGTCTGGAGCTCGTTCTTCATATTGTCGAAGGCACGTACCAGCTTCTCACGTTCCCGGTAAAGGGCTTGTGGACTACCTTCCTGAATGGAGCTGATAGTCGACTTGAAATTGCTTAGCTTCTTGTTGGAGGCACTGATGTTGAAGCGTTCAAACAATTTGTCTATCTGACTATGGTATTGCTTATAGATTCGGTCTTTCTCTTTGAAAGGTACATGTCCTACGCCGTTCCACTCTTTCATGAGGTCGCGTACCAATTGGGTAGCTCCCTCCGTATCCATTTGGTCATCAATAGCATTCAGTTTCTCGATGATGTTTTTTTTCTTTTCCAGATTTTCCTGCTCTACGCTGCGCTGTGAAGAAGTGGCTTTGTTCTTTTGTTCGAAGAAGTAGTCACAAGCGGAGATGAAACGTTTCCATACGGCATCCGAATATTTCTTTGCTACCGGACCGATGGTTTTCCATTCTTTCTGAAGTTTGGTCAGTTCATCGGCAGTTACTTTCCAGTCGGTACTGTCCTTAAGAGCTTCTGCTTTTTCGCACAAGGCACGCTTCTTTTCCAGGTTTTCGTTCATACCTTCCTTCAGGGTCTTGAAGAACTCTCCCTTTTTACGGAAGAACTCGTCGCACGCTTTGCGGAAACGTTCGAAAATCTTCACGTTCATTTTTTGCGGAGCGAAACCGATGGTCTTCCATTTGTTTTGAAGTGCGATGACTTCTTGCGTTTTGCTCTCCCAAGAAGCAAAGTTTGTCAGTTCTTTGTAGTCGATGGCTTCTATGATTTCGCAAATTACGGTCTTTTGGTCAAGATTGTGTTGTTCCACTTCCTTCAATGCTTCGAAATGTTGCTGGTGACGTCGATTTACGGTTGTAGAGGCAGCTTTGAAACGTGCCCAGATTTCGTCGCGTAGTTCCTTGGCTACCGGCCCTGTATCACGAAATTCTTGATGTAGCTTCTGTAACTGATGGAAAGCTGAAACTACATCCGCTTCATCCGCCAGCTTTTCGGCAGCTTCACAGAGATGTGTCTTGATTTCCAAATTCTTCTTGAAGTCATATTCGCGGAATTCATTGTTCAGTTTCAGAAGGTCATAGAATTTCTCAACATACAATTGGTAGTTTTTCCAAAGCTCGTTGACCTTAGCTTGCGGAACGAGTTTAACTTCGTTCCATTGCTGCTGTAGTTTCTTGAACTCCGTATAGCTCTTGTTGGCGTCATCTGGAGATTCAACCAGCTCCTTCAGCTCTTCGATGATGGAAAGCTTTACCTGCAGGTTCATTTCCTTCTGCTTCTCCAGTTCGGCTGTGAGTGCGCTTCTTTTTTCTTTGATGACGGACATGATATTCTTGAACTCTTCTTCCACACTGTCTGTTTGTGGAACAAAGTTCTCCGCGGCGCCTCCGTTTTCAATGAACAGTTTTCTGGCCGCTTCCTGCTCAGCATTGTGCAGCTTGTAGAAAGATTGCTTCAAACCGTCTATTTCAGGTTTTGCCACGTTCTCCACGTCTGCAACCACCTCTTTGAGTTTGGCAAGTATTTCCTCTTTCGTGAGCTTCTGAACTGGCTCTACCGGCTTTTCCGAAACGATTTCTTCAGCGGGAGTTTCTGTTGTTGCCGGTTCAGAAACCTCTGCTGTCTTCTTTTCTTCTTCTAATTCCACCGGCTTTTCGGGGAGATTAGTGTCATGAGTGTCCGTCATTGTATTTACTTTTTTAGAAACGGGTTCCTCCCGTTCGGGTTACATTAGGCTACAAATTAATGAAATAAAATGATTACTTCATACAATTTGCCTTGATTTTTTTCTATTTTCTTGTTTTTATGACAGTAAGACAGTGATACCCATGTACAGCATCATGCCTATAATGTCATTGGTAATGGAGATAAACGGGCCGGTGGCAATGGCCGGGTCAACCTTCAGTTTCTCTAAAGTCATGGGGACCAGCGTTCCGAAGATGGAGGCGAACATGACGACTGCAAAGAGGCTGATGGAGACGGAATAAGTGACCGTAGCCGTAGCTCCGAACCGGATAAAATTATAGATGTATACCAGCAGGGAGATGATGGTGGCATTGATGACCGCCACTACTGCTTCCTTGGCTACCTGCTTGAAGGTGTCTTTGGCATCCAGTGAGCTGTTGGCAAGGCCTTGCACGATGATGGCAGACGACTGGGTTCCCACGTTTCCCCCCGTACCACCAATCAACGGAATATAAAGGGCCATTTCCGGATGGGCGGCGAAAGTCGTGTCGAAGTTACCCAATATCATGGAGTTGCCTATACCGCCTAACATACCGATAAGTAACCATGGAAGGCGAGCAGAAGTTTGGCGCATGACATTATCGTCCGTTTCTACATCTTGGGACAAACCGGATGCCAGCTGGTAATCACGTTCCGACTGTTCGCGGACTTCGTCCATAACGTCGTCTACGGTAATCTGGCCTACCAGACGCCCGATACTGTCTACAACAGGAGCTGCCACCAAGTCATACTTTTCGATGATTTGTACCACTTCGTCAATGGGGGTATCTACATGGACGGAGATAGGATCTTTCCGCATCACATGCTTTACCTTGGAGACAGAAGGGGAAGTTATCATTTTCTTCAATGGGAATACCCCTTGCAGACGGTCTTCGTCGTCGATGACGTATACGTAGTAAATTTCATCCAGCTTTTCAGCTTGCAGGCGCATTTCCTTCAGGCACTCCGGCATACTCCAGTTTTCATTGACAGTCACCATTTCCGTACCCATCAAACCACCGGCAGTGTCTTCATCATATTTCAGCAGGTCAACGATGTCACCGGCTTGTTCTATATCTTCGATGTGCGAAAGTACTTCCTCCTGCTTGTCTTCATCAAGTTCGCGCATCAGGTCTACGGCATCGTCCGTGTCCATATAATCCACGAAACGCTTGGCAATGGTCTCCGAAGGAAGAAGTTCCAGGAATTCTTTCCGGATGTCTTCGTCCATTTCAACCAGTACGTCCGCTGCCGTTTCGTTGTCAAGGAGGCGGTAAACGAAGCGGGCTTCCTCCAAGCTGAGGTCATTACACAGTTCTGCAATATCCGCCGGGTGAAGGTCTGTCAAAAGTGTTTTGACGTTTTCCGCGTCTTTCTGTTCTATCAGGCTTTTGACTTTGTCTATGTATTCTTCGTCTATTTCCATGATTGTTCGTGTTTGATCACTAATCATTAATCGTTTTCAATGCCTGCTCCACTTGGTTGGTCAGCTGAATAAATTCCTTTACGGACAGTTGTTCCGGGCGTTTATTAAATAATACGTCCTCCGTCAGTGGACAGTCTTTGCCGAGTATCGGCTTTATGGAGTTCCGTAGAGTCTTGCGTCGTTGATTGAACGTGGTTTTCACTACTTGCTTGAACAATTTCTCATCGCATCCTAAATCGTGCGTTTCATTGCGCATCATGCGGATGACGGCACTTTTAACTTTTGGGGGTGGGTTGAAGACATGTTCGTGTACCGTAAACAAGTACTCCACTTTGTACCATGCTTGTATCAGTACGCTTAGGATTCCGTATGTCTTGCTGCCCGGTCCGGCTGCTATGCGCTCGGCTACTTCCTTTTGTATCATACCCGTACAGCAGGGAATCAGGTCCTTATATTCCAGCATTTTGAAGAATATCTGGCTGGAGATATTATAAGGATAGTTTCCCGTCAATACAAAAGCTTGTCCGCCAAACAACCGTTGCAGGTTCATTTTGAGGAAGTCGTCCTCAATGATGTTGTCTTTCAGTTGCGGATAGGCTTCCCGTAGGTAGGCCACTGACTCGTAGTCCAGTTCTACTACTTTGACGTTGCGCTCTTTGGGCAGAAGAAACTGGGTCAGTACCCCCATTCCCGGACCAACTTCGAGGATGGGAATTTCGGGACAGACATCTACCGTGTCGGCGATGTCTTGTGCCACTTTCAGGTCTTTCAGGAAGTGCTGCCCGAGAAACTTTTTAGGTTTAACTACTCTCATGTATCAACTAAATCATTACTTTTGCTCCGTAAATGCAGGCTGTAATGCGAACTACAACCTATCTTTACACGGAGCAAAGGTAGTTCTTTTCAATGAAGAATGAAGAATGAAGAATGAAGAATTTGGGAATATCGTATGAATAAGCTGCTAAAAAAGACATTGAAAATCATCTTACCCATTTTATTAGGTGGTTTTATCCTCTATTGGGTATATCGTGATTTTGACTTTTCAAAGGCAGAAGAAGTTCTCCTTCATCAGACGAACTGGTGGTGGATGTTGTTGTCCTTGTTCTTCGGTGTGATGAGCCATGTGTTACGAGGCTGGCGTTGGAAGCAGACTTTGGAGCCACTGGATGCTCATCCCAAAACAAGCGATTGCGTCGATGCCATTTTCGTATCTTATGCCACCAATCTGGTACTGCCCCGTGTGGGAGAGGTTTCACGTTGTGGAGTACTTGCCAAATATGATAATGTTTCCTTTGCGAAGTCCTTGGGGACGGTGGTGACAGAGCGGTTGGTAGATACGCTTTGCATTCTGCTGATTACGGGGATTACTTTTTTGGTGCAGATGCCCGTTTTTTTCCGTTTTTTCGAGGAGACGGGCACCAAGATTCCTTCGCTGGTGCATCTTGTGACTTCCCCTTGGTTTTATGTGGCTTTTTTTTCTATTATTGGTGTTTTGGTACTTCTCTATTTTCTGTTGCGTATGCTTTCTTTTTTTGAAAAGGTAAAGGGAGTAGTCTTGAATATATGGGAAGGTGTGATGTCGCTTAAGAATGTGAAGAATGTGCCTTTGTTTGTTCTTTACACTTTATTTATTTGGCTATGCTATTTCTATCATTTCTATATAACTTTCTATTGCTTCCAGTTTACGGAGCACCTTAGTTTCCTTGCCGGGCTGGTGATGTTTGTCGGCGGAACGTTTGCAGTTATTGTTCCCACGCCCAACGGGGCAGGACCCTGGCACTTTGCTGTCATCACTATGATGATGCTTTATGGGGTAAATGCTACGGATGCGGGTATATTTGCTCTGATAGTGCATGGCATACAGACGTTGCTGGTGATAGTGTTAGGCATCTACGGGTCGTTGCACCTGGCATTGGCGAATAGGGCAAAGAAATAGACGTTTCTTGTGGTGGGTTCCTATATTGTCACTTCTTGTGTTAGAGGACAGAGACAGTACTTATAGAGAGTACTCCTTTAAAAGTACTGTAATACTTCTTTGCAAGTACTTCAGTACTTCCTTATAAGTACTGAAGCCTAAAGGTTGTTGGAAGATTGGTTTCTTTAAACGATATTGTTGCTTGGATATAGAAGTGGGAGAAATTCCTAAATATGGTAGCTATATTAGGTGCAGATGTTCTATCGCAATATGTGAAGATGTAAAAGCCATGTTTAAGATAGCTGATGATTTAGTACTTTAGAAAAATCCCGGTTTATTGTACTTTCCGAGAATAAACCGTTATATTTGCGAAAACTAACTTTTTAGAATTATGAGTACAATCTTACAGTTAGCTCCACAGAATGTATGGAAGCACTTTTATTCACTGACCCAGATTCCCCGTCCGTCAGGACATATGGAGAAGATTACCAAATTCCTTATTGATTTTGGAAAAGGTTTGGGGTTGGAATCATTTGTCGACGAGGTCGGCAATGTTATTATTCGTAAGTCTGCCACTCCGGGTATGGAAAACCGCAAGGGCGTCATCCTTCAGGCGCATATGGACATGGTGCCCCAGAAGAACAACGATACTATCCACGATTTTACAACAGATCCCATTGAAACCTATGTTGACGGTGATTGGGTGAAAGCCAAAGGAACTACGCTGGGAGCAGATAATGGTTTGGGAGTGGCTGCCATTATGGCGGTGCTCGAAGATAATAACTTGAAGCATGGTCCATTGGAAGCCCTGATTACCAAGGATGAAGAAACGGGAATGTATGGTGCATTCGGCTTGAAACCCGGGACTATGCAAGGGGAAATTCTGCTGAACCTTGATTCTGAGGACGAAGGCGAACTCTATATCGGCTGTGCCGGTGGTCTTGATATTACTGCTACTTTGGAATATAAGGAGGAGACGCCTATGGCCGATTTCGTTGCTCGTAAGATTACGCTGAAAGGTTTGCGTGGCGGTCACTCCGGTTTGGAAATCAATGAAGGGCGCGGTAATGCCAATAAATTGCTGGCACGCATCGTACATGATTTGCTGATTGAGTTTGACTCCCAGCTGGCAAGTTTTGAAGGTGGTAATATGCGTAATGCTATCCCTCGCGAAGCACATGCAGTATTGGTGTTCAATCCTGAGGATATGGACGGTTTGGAAGATTATATGAAGGAATACGAGGCACAACTGAATGACGAATATGCTCCGATTGAAAGTGGTATTACCCTGAGTATAGAAGAGGTAACTCTACCCACTGCCGTTGTTCCTTCAGAAATCCAGGATAATATGATTAACGTGTTGATGGCTTGCCAGAATGGTGTGATGCGTATGATTCCTACTGTTCCCGATACTGTAGAAACCTCCTCTAATTTGGCTATCGTAATCATTGCAGATGGTAAGGCCGAAGTTCGTATTTTGGCGCGTAGTTCTTGCGATACGATGAAGGATTTCCTGGCAGACAGCCTGACAGCTTGTTTCGCTATGGCAGGTATGAAGGTGGAGTTGAGTGGTGGCTATTCCGGATGGCAACCCAATGTGGATTCTCCCATACTGCATGCCATGAAGCTGTCCTATAAGCAGCAGTTTGGTGTGGAACCTGCCGTGAAGGTTATTCATGCAGGTTTGGAATGCGGTATTATTGGTGCCAATTGTCCAGGACTCGATATGATTTCTTTCGGTCCCACTTTGCGTTCTCCGCATTCACCGGACGAGCGTGCGTTAATTCCTACTGTTTCCAAGTTCTATGATTTCTTGGTGGCTACATTGGAGCAGACTCCTGAAAAGTAGAGAATACTTTATGTAATGAATAGGGGCAGGGTGCTTTATTAAGTATCCTGCCTTTTTTGTCTGTGACAGTTTGTCCTCTTTCTGCCAGAATGTCCCAGACTTATTACAATGGTATGTCAATATCCTTGCACTTTCTCCCTAAAAATTGACCTAAGTCAAGAAATATGTTATAAAACATGTTTTCTATCTGTTTTTTGCTTGTTATCTTGAACAAAGGCTCTATTTTTGTGTTGTAAAACATGAAAACAATAGAAAACTAGTAGATTTTTTAAGGATAACAAGATTGATTTTAGGAGGATAACAAAATGAAAATGTTAAAGAGTTTTTTTAAGCATGTCGGCGAAGCCGATAAGAACATTTGGGGTTACGTAATGCTTTAAGCATTCCCCCCCCTTTCGTGAAGTATTGAATTTTAGTTTTCAGGTATTAGTTTAATTTTTTAAGATTATGAAAAAGAAGATTGCAAATTCATTTAAGCACATTCTTACCGCAGCTGGTAAGAATTGGATGGAGGCAATGAGATATTATAGCCTCCAAATGTGAGTACACTAACATTTAAGTATAGCACAAGGGATATGTTTGCAAAACATATCCCTTGTTTTTTTGTAGGAGTAGAATAAGATTTTTTATGTCCAAAAGTACATTTGTTTGAACTTTATTCACTTCCTTTGTTATTAATACAAAGACTAACAAACGAATAATTATGAGAGTAATTCAAAGAATTTGTAGCATATTGTTGCTGCTGGTTACATTTGGGGCTTCGGCATTGTATGCGCAGACGTACGATAAGTTGTGGAAGCAGGTGGAGCAGGCTCAAAAGAAAAGCCTGCCTCAAACAGTGATAAAACTGGCTGATGAAATCTATCGGAAAGGTCGGCAAGAGCAGAATGCTCCGCAAATGTTGAAAGCCTACATTTGTAGGGAGACTTATCAAGAGGGGCTGACTCCGGACAGCCTTTACTCCAGTCTGAAATATATGGAATCTTGGGCACAATCGGAGAGGAATCCGGTGAACAAGGCTATTCTACACTCTTTGTTGGCATATGAATATGCTGACTTGATGCGGAAGAATCGCCGTGTCTTGCTGTCACGTACTTTACTGACTGTTGACGAGGTTCCAGAAGATATCCGTGAGTGGAGTATCAGCCAGTTTGTGGATAAAATAGATAGGTGTAACCGTGCATCCTTGCAGGATTCCATCCGCTTGCTCAATACATCTGCAGAACAATATGTGCCTTTTGTGGTGTTGGAAGACGGTAGCCGGTTCTATGGGCACGATATGTACCATCTATTGGTAAGCCGTGCTGTTGATGCTTATCGGCAGCTGGATGGTTTCAGCGTGGATTCTTTGGTACAGACCCGTATCGAAAGGATTTATCTGGATATGATGAATGCTTATCGCCATCGTGCCGGTTCGGAAGATGCTATGTTGCTCTGTTGTCTTGATTATTGGAACTGGAAGTTGACCGGTGGTATCAGCCAGCAGCCTTATCCTACTTTCCGAATGCGTCAGGAAAAGGCTAATCGGGAATATCTTGAGGTTTTGGATAAATTGATAAAGGAATACGGTTCACGAGAGGTTTGTGCCGAGGTTTACATTCATAAAGCCAACCACCTGCGCCGTTTGGAACCGAAACGCGCTGATGAGGCTCTAAAAGTCTGTGAAGAAGGCTTGAAGCGCTATCCTGCGTATAAGCGTATCAATGAGTTGAAAAATATCCGTGAACAGATTTTACAGCCTGAACTCATTCTGACTATGAATGAAAGCGGTTATCCCGGCGATTCGGTGAATATGAGGCTGCATTATCGTAATGTCGAGGGCTTCACTCTCAACTTATATACCACTACTTTAAGTGAAGTACCTTGGATGGACCATGGTATAAATAAAGATACTTATAGAAAGTATGCCCGGAAGTTTTCTTCCACGCATTTTGGCTTAAAGCCGTTGCCAGGCAAGGATAAATTGCCTGAAGATGTCCCTTATCTTGCCTCGGACACTGTATTTAAGTTCATGATTCCTCGGGAAACGGGAGTCTATATTCTTCAAATAGTACCTGATACTGAAACGGCCCGTACAGATGATAAATTTCTGGTATCTACCCGCTTCAAGGTGCTGACATTGGATTTGGGTGACAACCGTATGGAAGTGGCTACATTGGATGCCCGTAGTGGACAGCCGATTGCTGGTGCCAAGGTGAGTTTCTACTCTTCTTATGATGAGAAGAATAGAAAAGTGATGGCAGAGGTACTGACTGATGCCGGGGGGAAAGCTGTATTACCCTGGCAGAGTGAAATCCGAAGTTATGTGGCGCGTAAAGGCAGAGACACAGCCATGATGCCGCAGAACGTTTATATGAATCATCCTTATTACGGTATTAAGGATACAGATTGGAGGCAGATGGCATTGCTGACAGACCGTTCGCTTTATCGTCCCGGGCAGACCGTTCATGTAAAAGGGATAGCTTACAAGCAGAATAGTGATAGCGCCCAGGTACTACAAGGAGTTGATTATGAGCTTGTCTTGTTGGATGCCAACCGCAAGGAACTTGCCACCAGGAAGGGGCGGACCAATGATTTCGGCTCTTTTGCTACGGAGTTTGTACTTCCGGCAGCTTGCCTGAATGGCATGTTCAGCATACGAACCAAAGAGACTCAATCTACCGTCACTTTTAGGGTAGAGGAGTACAAGCGACCTACGTTCGAGATTGCCTTCACTCCGGTTTCGGAAGCTTATCGGCTGGGTGACAAGGTTGTGTTGAAAGGAAATGTCAAGGCCTTCAATGGCATGATGGTGCAGGATGTGCCATTGGCATATACGGTGACTCGCCGGAATCCGAGACCTGGTTATTGGAGCAATGCTGATAAACCATTATTGTCTGACACCATACAATTGGATACCAACGGGGATTTTTCCATACCCTTGACTTTGGAAGCTCCGGCTGTAGATACAGACGGGTATGGGAGTGTGTATACTTATCATGTGGAGGCGGTGGTGACGGATGAGGCCGGTGAAACGCAATCCGCTTCGTATAACTTGTTGGCAGGTCCTAAGGCTTATTCCTTTGATATTCGCTTGCCTCAATATGTTTGTAAGGAAGACAGTATGCTTTTCACTTTTGGAGTGAATAATGTAATGAATATTCCTCAGCACATTGAAGGTTCCTATTGCCTTTATCCATTTGCAGAACAAAATGGGGCAAGGAATATTGCAGGTTCTGAACCCTTGGATGATGTTGTATTGGAGGGTACCTTCACAGCCAATCGGCTCCAGGATTTTTCGGCTTGGAACAAGCTTCCTTCAGGTAACTATCGCTTGAAACTTTCTGTACGTGATAGTTTGGGACGTGAAGAGAATAATGGGGCATATGGCAGTGACAGTTTCATGCTCTTTTCAAAGAGTGACAAGCGTCCGGCTGCGTTTACAGATTTCTTTTATTATAAAGAAAATGAGGAATTTGATGTACAGTACCCTGCCGCTTTTCTTTTGGGGACTTCTTATCGGGATGCATATGTGCTGATGGATGTCTTTTGTGACAGAAAACGCATTGAAAGCCGTGTGTTGCAGTTGAATGATACTATTATTCGTATGGAATTCCCTTATAAGGAAGCATATGGCAAGGGAATCACCATTCTTTTCAGTTTTGTGAAAGCTGGCGAGATGTACAGTCATCAGGTTGAACTGAAGAAGCGGGAGCCGGAACGTGCTCTCGACATGAAATGGGAAGTGTTCCGTGACCGTTTGCGTCCCGGACAGGAAGAAGAGTGGAAGCTCGTCATAAAGACGCCTCAAGGTATGCCTGCTGCGGCTGAGATGTTGGCTACGATGTACGACGCTTCACTGGATAAGATTTATAAGAGTAACCAGATACTACGGGTTTTCTATCCGGATAATCTGTATGGGGCATTCCGTGGTGCGAGCCGTTATAATAGCAATTACTTCTCCGTTTATTTCCCGTTGAAGGCTTGGAGGGTTCCGGTGTGGTCGTTTGACTACTTCTGTTCTCCTTATATGGATGGAAGGATGCGGATAGTGATGGTAGAAGACAATGCGCTTTTGGAAGAAGTAAGTGTTGTGGGGTATGGGACTACCCGGAATAGCTCTTTGACCGGTAATCTTAGAATACGTGGTGCCAACCAGCCGATGCTTGCTTCCAAAGCAGAATCCGGGAATGCCGTTGAAGTGAAATATGTTCCTGCACAAGTAGCGGAAGACGCGGTGGAAGATGTTGTTTTTGAATCGGAAACGATACCGGTTGGCGAGGCCTTGCAACCTATTGAGGGGCTTCGCACCAACTTTGCCGAAACAGCCTTTTTTTATCCTCAACTTCGTACAAACGAACAAGGGGAGCTTGCGTTTTCTTTTACGATGCCGCAGAGCTTGACTCGTTGGAATTTCCGTGGTTACTCACATACTAAGGATATGCTGACTGGGATATTGGATGCTTCCGTTGTAACTGCCAAGGAGTTTATGCTGACTCCGAATATGCCTCGGTTTGTCCGCGTTGGAGATAAAACACAGATAGCCGGAACAATAGCCAATCTGACGGGTAAAGCGGTGAAAGGAACAGCAGTATTCACACTGTTCGACCCTATGACGGAGAAAGTTATTGCTACTCAACGTCAGAAATTCTTGGTAGAAGCAGGAAGAAATACTGCTGTCAACTTCCATTTCGAAGTGTCCGACCGCTATGATTTGCTTGGTATTCGTATGGTTGCCGATGGAGGTACGTTTAGCGATGGCGAGCAGCATCTGTTGCCCGTATTAAGTAATAAGGAGTATATTACGGAAACGCTTGCTATGCCTATCCGTGGCGAGGAGACCCGTACGTTCTCATTAGACAGCCTTTTCAACCGTAATAGCCGTACAGCGACAGACCGTCGTCTGACTGTAGAATTTACCGGGAATCCGGCTTGGTATGCTGTACAAGCGTTGCCGGCATTGAGCCTGCCTGCCAATGATAATGCCATTTCTTGGGCTACAGCTTGGTATGCCAATAGTCTGGCAGGCTTCATTGCCAACAGCCAGCCCCGCATTAAGACTGTATTTGACAGTTGGAAGGCTGCCGGTGGCACGAAAGAAACCTTCCTCAGCCAGTTGGAGAAGAATCAGGATGTGAAGAATATCCTGCTCAGCGAGTCTCCGTGGGTACTGGAAGCTACTACTGAAGCCGAACAGCAGGCACGTATTGCCACGCTGTTTGATATCAACCAACTGAATAACCGCAATCTTTCCGCTTTTACCAAATTGAAAGAATTGCAGGGTGAAGACGGTGGATGGAGCTGGTATAAGGGAATGTCCGGTAGCCGCTATATAACTGGCTATATTACAGAATTACTTGTTCGTCTTCCTCTGCTGACGAAAAATGAACAGCCTGAAGAAGTTGCCGCCATGCGGCAGAAAGCTTTCGGCTATTTGAATCGGCAGGCTTTGGAAGAGTATCGCAATATCCGTAAAGCCGAAAAAAATGGCGCCAGAATTACTGCCAACTCCGAATCGGCAATGACATATCTGTATCTGATAGCCCTTAGCGGCGAACAAGTGCCGGCAGACAATCAAGCGGCTTACCGCTATTTCCTATCAAAAGTAGGTGCCAATCTTAAAGATGGAACCATGAGCAGCAAGGCGCAGTCTGCCATCATCCTGAAAGCAGTAGGGCGTACAGCCGAGGCGAATGAATTCATCGCTTCCCTCAAGGAACATCTGGTACAGACGGATGAACTGGGTGCATACTTTGCTTTCCAAGCAAATCCGTATAACTGGGGTATGCTGCCCATCCCTGCCCATGTGGAAGTAATGGAAGCCCTGCGTATGGCAGGTGGCAACGATGCTTTGGTGGAGGAAATGAAACTCTGGCTGCTGAAACAGAAGCAGACTACCAGTTGGAATTCTCCGGTTGCAACGGCTGATGCTGTTTATGCATTGCTTTGTCAAGGTACTAATCTGCTGGAAAGTCGGGGAGACGTACGTATCACGTTAGGTAACAAAGTTTTGGAAACATTGTCGCCTACAAAGACCATAATCCCGGGTTTGGGTTATGTCAAGGAAACCTTCGCTCAAGGAAGTCCGGAGCTGAAAGCTAAAACCGTCACCGTAGAGAAACGGGATGCAGGCATTGCCTGGGGAGCTGTTTATGCCCAGTATCTGTCACCCATATCTGATGTAAAGCAGCAGGGGGGTGAATTGAATGTAGAGAAGAAACTTTATGTAGAGCGTATATCGGCCGGTGGTAGCAAGTCCTTGCAACCGGTTACGGAAGGGACCGTATTATCCGTCGGTGATAAAATAGTGGCCCGTTTGACTATCCGCTTGGACCGTACTATGGATTTTGTTCAGTTGAAAGACCAGCGGGGTGCCTGCTTTGAACCTATAGGCTCGCTTTCCGGTTATCGTTGGAGTAATGGCCTCGGTTATTATGCAGAAGTGGAAGATGCCGCAACCAATTTCTTCTTCGACCATTTGGGCAAAGGCGTTTATGTCTTAGAGCACAGTTATCGCATAGCCCGTGGCGGAACATACGAAACGGGGCTGGCCACGATACAGTGTGCGTATGCTCCGGAGTATGCTTCGCATTCGGCGGGAGGGATAATTGTAATAAAGTAACAATAGAGTATGGAGCGGAGCGCAATTTGTACAAATTGCGCTCCGCTATTTTAGGTACTCTCGCTAAAAACACCTATTTTTGTCCGACTAATATTGAATGAGAGTGGCAGAATTAGGAAATCTTGATATTAAGAAAAATAGATGAAGCGGATATTGATAACTTTATATGTGCTTGCAAGTGTGGTATTGACTGCTGTAGCGCAAGCTCGTTTTACCTCGAATACAGAGATGTACAGTTTCGGCCAGATAGAATGGAAGCATCCCGTGACTGTGCAATATACCATCACCAATACGGGTGACCAGCCTTTAGTGCTTACAGAAGTGGAGCCGGATTGTGCCTGCTCCGTGGCCCAGTGGACAAAAACGCCTATTGCTCCGGGGGCAAAAGGAACGGTGAATGTGACTTTTGATGCCAAGGCATTGGGACATTTCCAGAAATCCGTGGCTATTTACAGCAATGCGCAACCCAATCTGGTCTATTTGAAGTTCAATGGTGAAGTAGTACAGGAAATCAAGGACTTTACCAAGACGCACCCTTATCTTATCGGTCAGATACGTATTGACAAGAACAGCCTCGATTTTCCCGATATTCAGCATGGTGAGCAGCCGGTGATTCATATCGGCGTGGTCAATCTTTCCGACCGTCCTTATGAACCGGTACTGATGCATCTGCCCCCTTATTTGCAGACAAAAGTAGAACCTAACGTGCTGCAAAAGGGAGAAAAAGGAGTGATTACACTTACATTGAATTCGGAAAGACTGACTGACCTCGGACTGACTCAAGCGTCGGTCTATCTTTCTCGCTTCTCCGGTGACAAGGTGGGCGATGAAAACGAAATTCCCGTTTCTGCCATTCTTTTACCGGATTTCTCCGGAATGACGGAAGTGGAGAAGGCAAATGCTCCTGCCATCAACCTTTCTACCAAAGAAGTTGATATGAGTGCGATATTGGCCAAGAAGTCAAAAGCACGTCAAGATATTACCATTACCAATACTGGGCGTTCTCCTTTACAGATAAACAAGCTCCAGGTATTCCACCCGGCAGTGGGAGTTAACCTCAAGAAGAGTGTATTGCAACCCGGTGAAAGCACTCGCCTGCGGGTAACGGTAGTGAAGAAGAATATAGGCAAGAAGCGTCGTCATCTGCGTCTGCTGATGATTACCAATGACCCGATGCAGCCGAAAGTTGAAATCAACATTAAAGCAAAACAATAAGAAGTCGTAAAGTCCTTCATAACTCATAACTTATAACTCACAACTCGCCATGGAACATCCCGAAAATAATGAAGCATATAAAGGCTTGGTTGTCAATGCAGGCATTGAGCAACCTTCATCGGTCAATCCTTACTTGAAGAACCGTCCCAGGCGGAAGAAACGCGAGCTTTCCGTATCAGACTATGTGGAGGGTATAGTGAAAGGTGATGTTACGGTACTCAGCCAGGCTGTAACACTGGTGGAAAGTGTGAAACCGGAGCACCAGGCTGTGGCGCAGGAGGTGATAGAGAAGTGTTTGCCCTATTCGGGCAACTCCGTCCGTGTGGGTATCAGTGGTGTGCCCGGTGCCGGTAAAAGTACCTCTATTGATGTATTTGGCTTGCATGTACTGGAGGAACACGGCGGCAAGTTGGCCGTTCTTGCCATTGACCCGAGCAGTGAACGCAGCAAAGGCAGTATTCTCGGTGATAAGACGCGTATGGAGAAGCTCTCCGTTCATCCCAAGTCCTTTATACGTCCCAGTCCCTCTGCCGGTTCGCTGGGTGGCGTGGCACGCAAGACGCGTGAAACGATTGTGCTTTGTGAGGCTGCCGGTTTCGACAAGATATTTGTAGAGACGGTAGGGGTGGGGCAGAGTGAGACTGCCGTACATTCTATGGTAGACTTCTTCCTGCTGATACAGCTGGCGGGTACGGGCGATGAGTTGCAAGGCATCAAACGCGGCATCATGGAAATGGCCGATGGCATTGTTATTAATAAGGCTGATGGCGACAATCTGGAGCGGGCCAGACTGGCAGCAACGCAGTTCCGTAATGCGCTGCACCTCTTCCCGGCTCCGGAGAGCGGTTGGACACCCCAAGTGCTGACTTATTCCGGTTTCTATAATCTTGGTGTAAAAGAAGTGTGGGATATGGTCTACAAATACATTGACTTTGTGAAAGATAACGGCTATTTTGAATACCGCCGCAATGAGCAAAGCAAATACTGGATGTACGAGACCATTAACGAACAGCTGCGCGACAGCTTCTACCACAATCCGCAGATTGAAGCGATGCTGACTGGCAAGGAAAAACAAGTGCTACAGGGCAACTTGACTTCTTTTGTGGCTGCCAAGAACTTGCTGGACACCTATTTTGCAGAACTGAAGAAATAGGGGCATATCCCTTTCTCTATATCGATGACTAAGGAAAACAACATGGAAGTGGCGCGGCGGTTTACCCGCCGCCTTCATGAACTCCCTTCTGAGGAGCTGGAGCTCATTGCCGGTTTGTTTGTACGCCGTGAGGTGCACAAAGGAGAACTGTTGATTAGTGAAAAAGATATAGCCAGGGATATTGTTTTTGTAGAGAAAGGACTGCTTCGCCAGTTCTATTTCAAAGAAGGCCGGGACATTACAGAGAACTTTGCCTGCGACGGTGACGGCGCTATGTGTATCGTCAGCCTTTTCACCGGACGCCGTAATTGCCTTCAGCTGGAATCCTTGGAGGAAGGCGTCATCTGGAGCATTTCGTATGCAGGACTGGTCGAACTCTCTGAGCGTTATCTGCATATAGCCCGTCTGCTTCGCCATTTATTGGAGGGGTCTTTAATGCTTTCCCAATATAAAGCAGACTCTTGGCGTTTCGAAACCTCACGCGAGCGGTATGCGCGCTTCGTCAGGGATTATCCGGAGATAGCCCGGCGTGCCTCAGTCAACCACATAGCATCTTATCTGTTAATGACTCCCGAGTCTCTGAGCCGGGTACGTGCCGGAGTACTGTGACGGTGGAACGGCTGTTTTATACGGCTTTCCCTTCTTTCTCGAAATCCTTGCGTGACTTGCTTTGTGTCACGATGTACACTCCCAGGAATACCAAGGCTATGGCTATTCCCTTTTCCAAATTGAACACTCCCAATCCTAAGATGATGGCAACGGTTGAGGCCACGATGGGCTGCATGTAGTTGTACATGCTCACCACAGTGGGGCGCAACAGCCTCTGCGCACTCATTATGAAGATATAGGCAAGGAAGCTTCCTCCCACAACCACATATCCCGCTTGCAGCAGGGCGGCTGTAGATATTTCGCTCCACTGTATGGCAGCCACGTCGTGGTAAGAGAACGGGATGTAGCACATGGAGGCATAGACAAACATCCATTTGTTCAGGGTGATGGGAGAGTATTTTTGCGACAACCCCTTGAATACGGTCAGATAAATGGAGAAGCTGATTTGGGCGAGCAGGCAGAGAAGGTCTCCGATGAGGCTGCCATTGCCGGCACCGGTGGTCTGGCTGCTCATGATGAGTATGAATGCGCCCATAGCCCCTACAAAGATGCCCAGCACTTTCTTGTTGGTGACCGGCTCTTTCAGATAGATTGCAGCCACTATCATGGTGACGATGGGCAGCGTGGTTGTAACGATGGAGGCGTCTATGGGCGAAGTCATGGAGAGTCCGAAGATATAGACACCCTGATTGAATACCAGCGCGAAGAGTGCGGCGAAGAATATCTTCAGCATGTCCCGGTGGTCCACCTGCTCGCGTTTGCAGAACAAGGAGAGGAGCCAGAAGCAGGCGGCTGCGCCTACCATGCGGAATGTGGTTACTGACAACGCGGAAAACTCCGCTAAGGCCGACTTGCCGATAGGTGCCATCAGCCCCCATAAGATATTTGCGGTAAGGGCGAACAGATGCCCTTGAATGTTCTTGTCCATACTCTTTTGTTCTTTGCGGGTGCAAAAGAACAACTATTTTCTGAAAAGAGAAAATCTTTCATTATATGATTTTTCTGGTTCATGGGCGTAGAAATAAGAGATTATCGTGTATATTTGCTTCTAATTAAAAGCAAGAAACCATGGAAGTACAAGCCAATTACATCAAGCGTATCGAAATACACGGATTGTGGCATCGGTACGATATTGCCTGGGACCTGCGTCCTGACGTCAATATACTTTCCGGCATCAACGGAGTGGGGAAGACCACTATCCTGAACCGTTCGGTCAACTATCTGGAACAGACATCGGGTGAAGTGAAGAGTGACGAGAAGAACGGCGTACACGTCTACTTCGACAACCCCGCAGCCACCTTTATCCCCTATGATGTAATCCGCAGCTACGACCGCCCCCTTATCATGGGCGACTTTACGGCACGCATGGCCGATGCCAACGTGAAGTCGGAACTGGACTGGCAGCTCTATCTGCTCCAGCGCCGTTATCTGGACTACCAGGTGAACATCGGCAACAAGATGATAGAGCTGCTCAGCGGTGACGAAGAGCAGCGCAGCCTGGCTCCCTCCCTTTCCCTCCCCAAGCGGAAGTTCCAGGATATGATTGACGAGCTTTTCAGCTATACCCATAAGACGATAGACCGCAAAAGCAACGACATCGTTTTCTATCAGAACGGCGAGCGCCTGCTGCCCTACAAACTGTCTTCGGGCGAGAAGCAGATGCTGGTCATCCTGCTGACCGTGCTGGTGCGTGACGATGACCACTGCGTACTCTTCATGGACGAGCCGGAAGCCTCCCTGCACATCGAATGGCAGCAGAAGCTCATCGGCATGATACGCAGCCTGAATCCCAATGTGCAGCTTATCCTCACCACCCATTCGCCCGCCGTCATCATGGAAGGCTGGCTGGATGCCGTCACCGAAGTCAGCGAAATCTCCTCCCTAATCCCTAATCCTTAATCCCTACCCAAGTGTCCACTTCTTTAAAACATAACCTTACTTCCGCCTATCTGGATGCCGCCCGCAAGTTGTCTCCCAAGAGAGCACGCAGGCGCATAGTGGCGTATGTGGAGAGCTATGACGACATCGCTTTCTGGCGGACGCTGCTGTCCGAGTTCGAGAATGAGGAGCGTTATTTCCAGGTGATGCTTCCGTCTGCCACCTCCCTGGCAAAGGGCAAGAAGATGGTGCTGATGAATACGTTGAACACATCGGAGCTGGGCCGCAGCCTGATAGCTTGTGTAGACAGCGACTACGACTTCCTGCTGCAAGGTGCCACCAAGGTGTCGCATAAGATAAACAAGAATCCCTATATCTTCCAGACTTATGGCTATGCCATCGAGAACTTCCACTGCTTTGCCGACAGTCTGCATGAAGTCTGTGTGCAGGCCACGCTGAACGACCGGCATATCCTGGACTTCCCCGCTTTTCTGAAGCGTTATTCTCAGATTGCCTATCCGCTGTTTCTGTGGAATGTCTGGTTCTACCGCCAGCACGACACACACACTTTCCCGATGTACGACTTCAACGCCTGCGTGCGTTTGCAAGAGATAAACCTGCGTCATCCTTACCGTAGTCTGGACGAGATGCAAAAGACGGTGTCGGCAAAGCTGTCCGAACTGCAAGCCCGTTTCCCCCGCTACATCGACCGGGTGGAGCAGCTGGGCACGGAGTTGGAACGTTTGGGACTGACTCCGGACAATACCTATCTTTATATCCAAGGACACCATATCATGGATTGTGTAGTGCTGAAAATCCTTATCCCGGTATGTACGGTGCTGCGTCGTGAACGCGAGCAGGAGATAAAGCGCCTGGCAGAGCATAACGAACAGTTCCGCAACGAACTGACGGGGTATGAGAACAGTCAGGTCAATGTATCCGTGATGCTGAAAAAAAACAGCGGCTACAAGAACCTTTATCTTTATCAGTGGTTGAAAGAAGATATCATGGAGTTCCTTGAGCGGGAGGAGCAGTCGCGTAGATAAGATTGCCGTTATGATAAACATACGATTATGGAGATATTGAAGAAGATAGACGACCTTTTAATCGGGTGGGGCATATCCCCTTCCCGTGCCGACATGTTCGACCAGTTCATAGCCTTTGCACTGATACTTGCCGTTGCTTTTCTGGCGGATGCCCTATGCCGGAAAATCCTGCTGAAGGTAGTGGCACAACTGGTGAAGAAGACCAAGGCTACGTGGGACGACATCGTATTCGACCGTAAAGTGATGGTGCACCTCAGCCGCATGGTGGCTCCCGTTATCATCTATCTGTTTGTTCCATTGGCATTTGTCGAAGTCGGTTCATCGGCAATGGATTTCATCCGGCGTATCTGCCTTATTTACATCATCATTACTTTCCTGAGTTTCGTTAACTCGTTCCTGAAGGCTGTTTACAGTGTATACAGTGAGAAGGAGCAATTTCGTGACCGCCCTTTAAAGGGGATGTTGCAAACCATGCAAGTCATCCTATGGCTGGTGGGCGGCATTGTGGTCGTGGGCGAACTGATAGGCCGCGACCCGCTTTCGCTGCTTGCCGGATTGGGTGCTTCGGCAGCCATCCTGATGCTGGTATTCAAGGATTCCATTATGGGCTTTGTCTCCGGTGTGCAGCTTTCGGCCAACGACATGCTGAAGGTGGGCGATTGGATTGCCATGCCCAAGTATGGCGCCGACGGCACGGTGATAGAAGTGACACTGAACACCGTGAAAGTGCGCAACTGGGACAATACCATTACCACCATCCCTCCTTATCTGCTTGTCAGCGACTCCTTCCAGAACTGGCGCGGCATGCGCGAGAGCGGTGGGCGGCGAGTGAAGCGCAGCATCAATATCGACATGACCAGCGTCCGTTTCTGTACCCCGGAGATGCTGGCAAAATATCGCAAGATACAGCTACTGAAAGATTATGTGGAGCAGACGGAGGAAGTGATTGAAAAGTACAATGTGGAAAACGGCATCGATAACTCCATCCTCGTCAACGGACGCCGCCAGACCAATCTGGGGGTGTTCCGGGCGTATCTGACGGCTTATTTGAAAAGTCTTCCCGACGTAAATCAGGAACTGACCTGCATGGTGCGCCAACTCCAGCCTACCGACCGCGGTATCCCGATAGAACTTTATTTCTTCTGTGCGCTGAAGGATTGGGTGCCCTATGAAGGGGTGCAGGCGGATGTGTTCGACCATGTGCTGGCAATCATCCCCGAATTCGATTTGCAGGTATTCCAGTCTCCGTCCGGCAGAGATTTCCAGCGGGTACTGCCTGCTGCTTCCGAAGAAAAAGGAGCTTGATTCCGACCATCAAAAAGGCCTATATCTATTGTATTTCTCATAGGGAGTCATTACCTTTGAACCCTATACTGAAAGGTCAGAACATCCCCATCTTTTCTCCCAAAACATCCCCATGTTTTGGGGTATTACATCCGGGTGTTTTGGGTGAAAACATCCCCATGTTTTGGGGCAATACATCCGGGTGTTTTAGGTATTCAGTCATATAGTGAAAGGTATTCGGTCACGGAGTCTTTACCGTAAGGTATAGGCTTTGTGTATGCAAGTTGTAGGTGTGCCTCGCGTCGGGCGGGAATATCTTTCGTTTTTTACGAACCTAATTATAAAGAAAGATTGGTATGTCAATGAATTATGTGGTCCGCAAGAAGGTGGACAAGAGTGGAGACAAGGAAGTGGTGCGCTACTACGCGGCGTCAAAAGTGCTTCAGCCGGAACCGGTGAGCAATGACGAACTGGCCAAGAGGCTGGCTTTTGTCAGCTCCCTGCAGGTGGGCGATGCCCAGTCCGTGCTGGTGCAACTGCCGGATATTATAGCGGACTATCTGGCCAGTGGACGCACGGTGAACATCAAGGGACTTGGAAACTTTTTTCCCTCCATCACCAGCGAACCGGTGGAACGGATAGAGGACTGTACGGCAGATAAAGTGCGCATTTCGCGTATCTGCTTCAGGGCGGCAGGCAGTTTCATGCAGCGCGTTTGCCGTCATCTGGACTTGTTCAGCTTTCAGGTTCAGGAATTGAAGAAGGAGCTGAAGAAGAAGTAAACGGTACTTTTAGTTTCTTTCTTGAAACAGCGCGTACCCCTTGAAGCCGGAAGGCATTCGAGGGGCACGCTGTTGAAGAAGTTGTGTGTTTTTTTATAGCCTTGCGAGTGCTTCTTTTTTTTACTTCACCCAGCTTCCGTTCATCCAGCTGCATTCTTTCCTGATGTCCTCGAAAGAGCTGTAGCTCAGGTTGGCGTCCACCTTGTTGCTTGTCACGGCGATGAAGTCGGCATGGGTGTAGATGCCTTCTTTGCTGCTCAGCTCGGAGGTGAGGGTGATGTTGGTCAGCTTGGAGGTGCCGTTCTTCAGGGCGTTTTCGGTAAGGGCGGTTTCCACGGTCAGGGGCTGGCCTTTGCCGCAGTCCTTGGCGTTGACTATTTCCACTTCCGTGCCGGCACGCAGACGGATGCCTTGCTTGCTGCCGCCGTTGCCGACGAGGATGAGGTTCTTCAATACGGGGTGGGCAACGGGAGTGGCGGCGTTGTTGCTGCCGTTGTTGTCGCACTCCATCAGGCAGTCGCAGTCGTAGCCCAGTGTGGATTTGTCCTCTTGGTAAGCCACGAGGTTGGTGCCTTTGCCGTTCCAGCCTTCGGTCCAGTCGAAGGAGTCGTCGCTACAGCTTACGGCTACGAGGTTGCTCACGTTTACCGAGCCGCCGAAGAACTCAAAGCCATCGTCGGAACCTTTGTAGGCTTGGCAGTGGTCCACGATGGTACCGTTGCCTACGCCGTAGAAAGAGATACCGTTGGCTTCGTGCTCTTCATCGAAGGCAAAGCCGGTGTATTCCAGGCGAATGTATTGCAGCGTGCCCGAGTTGTCGGCATCATCGTTGCCGCCGTAAACGGCGCCGCCTATTTCAGAACTTCCCTTGCCGCCTTCGGCATTGGTGTGGGCGCGTCCGCAGATGTGTATGCCTCCCCATGCGCCCGGCTCTTCTTTTTCGCTGGTCATTACGATGGGTTTGTCCGGCGTGCCTACGGCGTTGATTTTACCGCCCTGCTTCACGAGGATGTAGTCTGCGATGTCATCGTAGACGGCGATAATCTTCACGCCTTCCTCTATGTGGAGCGTGGCACCTTCTTCTACGATGTATTCGCCGCTCAGCTTGTAGGTGTTTCCGGCAGCCAGGGTCACGTCGGAGGTGATGGTACCTTTCAGTATCGTACCGTTTTCGATTTCATTGCCGTTTCCGTTGCCGCCGTTGCCGTCATTGTCGTTGTTGTCGTCGCTGCTGCAAGCGGTGAGGATAGACATTCCGGCTACAAAGGCCAGAGAGTAGAATTTCCATTTCATTGCTTTCATAATTCAATTGTTTTAGTTATTATATTCAATTCATCTGTCTGTCATTCAGATTGATTCTTTTAGAGCTTGTTTGTCAAAGAGTGTTCTCCGTCCCCCTTCAGGGGGAGGGCGGGGGACTTTATAGGTTGTAGCTTATTCCCACCTCAAAGTTCGTTCCCTTGTGGTAGCGTTCCACTTCCATCTCCTGCCCCGTGGTGGGCACATCTTGCTTGAAGATGACATCGCGGTTCAGCAGGTCGTTCACTTGCAGCTTCAGGTTGAAGTGCTTGTTCAGGCTATATCCGGCGCTGAAGTTCAACGTGTGCAGCGTCTGTTGCGTGACATCGCCCAGGCCCGACACGCCTACCGCATGGATGCGGCTGCCTTGCAGGTTGTAGAGCAGGGCGAGGTTGAGCTGCCTGTCTTCGCCGAAGCGGGGCGAGTAGGTGAGGTCGGCATTGGCAAGTATGGGCGATGCGCCTTGCAGCGAACGTTCCTTGTTGGTGTAGGCACCGCTTTGGGGCAGCTTCACGTTGGTGTACATGTAGCTGATGTTGGTACCCAGGCGCAGGTCTTTGACGAGCCGTTTGCGCATCTCCAGCTCCACGCCGGCAGCCATGCCGTTGTCGGCATTCTTGAAGCTGTGCAGCGTGGCGCCGCCCTGCAGGTCTTGGATGCGTTCGATAGGGCTGTCTAGGTATTTGAAGTAGCCAGTCACGGAGAGCATGTCGCCGTCCTTGCCGAAGCGTTCGTAACGCAGGTCGAAGTTGTAGTTGTAGCCGTTCTGCAACTCTTCGTTACCGCGGATTTGTGCCGAACCGTAGGACTCTTGGTAGAGGAAGGGTGCCATCTCGATGAACGAGGGACGGGTGACGGTGCGCGAGGCAGAGAAGCGGATGCTGTTGGCGGGGTTCACCGCATATTTCAGGTTCAGGGCGGGGAAGAGGTCGTTCTTGTCTAAATTGCGCCGACGGGAGTACCAGTCGCCGCCGTCGCTGGCGTAGCGCACCCATTGCTTGCTCATTTCGTAGCGCAGGCCGAGGTTCACCAGGAGGGCTTCGGTGGGATAGAAGTCGGTCAGCAGGTAGGCGGAGTAGATTTCGTTTCCGGCGCGGTAGCTGTCTTTGGGCTGCATCACACGCTGTACCATGATTTGTCCGTCGGCAATGTTCTGCTGGTTGAGGAAGCCGTCGGTGTTGTAGATGTCGGTGATGACGGGGTCCAGCTTGTTCAGGTTGTAGTAGAAGCGGGTAGCGCTGTAGTCGCGGTTCTTGTCCTTGTAGTTGAAGCCGAGCTTGAGGTGGCTGGTGTCGTTCCACTTCCAGCGCATGGCGAGGTTGGCGTTCCACTCTTCTTCGTCCAGGCTGCCGAAGTAGCGCATGGTCTCTTGGCGGTTCAGCTTGAAGAGCCTGAGGCTGCCGTCGTTGTCCTTGACGTACATCACTTGGCGGCGGTCGGGTTCTTCGCTACCGGTCTTGCTGTACGAGCCTCCCCAGGTCAGTTGCCACCTGTCGCTCTCGCCGAAGTTATGGATTCCGTTCAGTTGATGATTTTGCAGGGTGTATATGTGCATGATGTTGTTGCTGCCGGTCAGCTCGTGTCCTTCGGCATCAGTACCTTCGCGGCGCTGGTAGGTGTCGATGGCGTTGCGGGCGTAGAAGAAAGTGTAGCCTATGCGGTCGCTCCGGCGCAGGGTGTAGCCCAGGTAGCCGAGGGCGGCGAGCTTCAGTTCCTGCGCAAAGCTGTCGTAGGAGAAGTCGTCCTGCACGGTGCCGGTGGCCTCGAGTGTCTTGTAGAAGGCATCTTCCATGTTTTGGTAGCCGTTGCTGGCGCTGAAGGAGGCGAGCAGGCTGAGTGTCTGGTTGCCTATACCGAAGTTCTTGCCGAAGCCGAGGTTCCCGCCCAGTTCGGGCAACGAACTCTTCTTGCCGGCGCTGAAGGAGGTATCGAAGATATTGCGGGTCTTCACGTATTTGTCAAACTCCATCAGGGGCATGCCGAGGGCGGCTGCGTCCACTCCGGGTGTCTTCAGGAGCGAGCCGCTGCGGTCCATCTGATAGCGGTCTTTGCCTAAGGTGTTGAACTTCCCGCCCGTGTTGAGGCTCAGTTGGAAGAAATCTTGCGGTATGTTTTCTTTGGTGCTGATGTTGATGTGCGCACCGCTGTAGTCGGCAAAGGCGGCTGCGTCATACACCTTGCTGACGGTGATGTTCTGTACGGTGGACGAGGGGAACAGGTCGAGCGGCACCAGCTTGTTGTCCGGGTTGGGCGAGGCGATGGGCAGTCCGTTCAGCGTGGTGGTGCTGTAGCGGTCGCCTAGTCCGCGGACGATAAGTTGTCCGGCGCTGGCGATGGAGATGCCCGTTATTTTCTTTACTCCTTCTTCCACATTGCCGATGCCTTTGAGGGACATCTCTTTGGAACCGAGGTTCTCGATGGCGAGGGTCGCTTTTTGCCGTTCCATCTGCAAGGCGCGTTCGCCCTCAAGGTTCTTCTTGGCGGTGACCTGCACTTCGCCCAGGGTTTGCGTGTCCGGCTCCATGTCGAAGTTCAGCACGGTTTCGCCCTTTATCTCTACGGCATTTATCGTCATGTCTTTGTAGCCGATGTAACGGACGGTGAGGGTATAGGTTCCGTTTTTCAGCTCCAGTGTATAGTTACCATCCAAATCGGCGACGGCGCCTTGTGCCGTTCCGCTCACTTGCACGGTGGCTCCCGTCAGCGGTTCTTTGGTTTGTCGGTCGGTGATTGTCCCTTTGATGGTTCCCGCCGTGGCAGCCATGACGGAAAGTGTGAGGAATAAAATAAGGAAGAAAATCTTTCCCAAGTCTAATTTCATGCTCATCTCTTTTCTTTGTACGTTTTTTAATCCGCTGCAAAGATGAGGCAATGACATTACACCGGTGATACATGGCACATACGTTTCATTTTCAAATTTATTACGATTCGGTTACCGCACATTCTTCCGGATTGTTTGTTATCCTTATATATAGGCTGCTTGGGACGAAAAAGGTTTCTAATGGTTGCTTATTAGAGTTTTATGGCTATTTTTGTATCTCAAACCAATATTGATAAATATATGGCTGTTCATCGTGACGATAGTGAACGTTTCCGGCGCCTTTCCATTCTTGGCCGGATAGGTTGGTGGGAGGCTGATTTTTCTTCAAGGCAGTATCTCTGCTCCGAATATGTCTGTAAGTTGTTAGGCTTGGAAGGGGAATACCTGAGCTTTGAGGATTTCGGTAAAATGATACGCGAAGACTATCGGACGCGTATCAGCCGGGAGTTCCTTGCCATTCAGAATATGGAGGTCTATGAACAGACGTTTCCTATCTATTCTACTGAAGGAGTGGTCTGGGTCTACTCGCGCGTGGGGTATAAGGAGCATTTGCCGGATGGTACGTTGAAGGCTTTCGGAGTGTTGCAGCGCGTAGAGATGCCGAAGGAGGAAGCTGCGAAGCAGGCTTTGCAAAGAGTGAACAATTTGCTTTATCGGCAGACCTCAATATCCCATTCCTTATTCCGTTTCCTGAAAGACGAGGATATCAGTGCGGGCATTTACGACATACTGAAAGATATTCTCGATTTCTTTCGCGGCGGGCGTGTCTATATATTCCAATACGATGAGAAGTGCCGGTACCAGAGCTGCACATACGAGGTGGTGGCTCCGGGAGTGGCTCCTGAGAAAGAAATGCTTCAGGGAGTCCAGGCTGACAGCTTGCCGTGGTGGACGTCACAGATTATGGCACAAAAGCCCGTTCTGCTGGAAACGCTGGGGCAACTGCCGGAGCACGCTTACGCCGAATATGAAATTCTGGCGAGACAGAATATAAAGTCCTTGATGGTAACTCCGCTGGTTGCCAATGACCAGGTGTGGGGATATATGGGCATTGATTTGGTGGACCGTACCCGAATGTGGACTAACGAGGATTACCAATGGTTTAGTTCGTTGGCAAATGTCATCAGCATTTGCATAGAGTTGCGCAAAACGAAGGATGAGGCTGTGCGTGAACGTACTTTCCTCAGCAATTTGTTCCGCTATATGCCTTTGGGGTATGTGCGGATGTCCATTGTCTGTGATGAAAAGGACAATCCCTACGGGTATTATGTGACAGATGCGAATTCTATCTTTGCCGATTTTCTGGGAAAACCCGCGTCGACGTTTATCGGCAAGACTGCCTCGTCTTTTTCAAGGGAGGCGGCCCCCAGACTGGAATATCTGCTTGATATAGTGAACACCGGGACACATAAGGAAATGGACATGTGTTTTGAGCTCACCAACAAGCACTGCCACGTGGTGATATACTCTCCGGAAAAGAATGAAGTGGTGGCGTTATTCCTCGATACGACAGACTCGGTACAGACTCATCTGGCTTTGGACCATAGCGAAAAACTGTTCAAGAATATCTTTGCCAATATACCGGCCGGGGTGGAAATCTATGACAAAGACGGATTCCTGGTAGACATCAACAATAAGGATATGGAGATATTCGGGGTCCGTGACAAACAGGATGTCATTGGAGTGAACTTATTCGAGAACCCGAATGTGTCCGCCCAATTGGCAGAACGTATACAGACCGAGGATATGGTCGACTTCCGCCTGAATTATGCTTTCGACCGGACTGAAGGGTATTACTCCACTTCCAAACAGCCGAAGGATGTGATACATCTTTATACGAAAGTGAGCAAGGTGTATGACAGTAAAGGTAACTTTACCGGCTATGCCATGATTAACATCGACAATACGGAACGGATTGATGCCATGAGCCGTATCTGTGATTTCGAGAATTTCTTCCTGCTTATATCGGATTATGCGAAGGTAGGTTATGCCAAGCTGAACCTGCTCGACCGGAAAGGCTATGCCATCAAGCAATGGTATAAGAATATGGGAGAGGACGAGAATACCCAATTGGCAGATGTCGTGGGAATATACAGCAAGATGTACCCCAGTGACCGCAGGAGGATGCTTGATTTCTTCAGTAAGGCCCGTGTGGGCGAAGCCAAACATTTCCAGGGAGAGATGCGCATTGAGCGTCCGGGCGAAAAGGGAAAATGGAACTGGGTACGTACCAATGTGGTTGTCAATCTGTTCGAACCGGAGAACGGACAAATAGAGCTGATAGGCGTCAACTATGACATTACGGAATTGAAGGAGACGGAGGCTATGCTGATTGAAGCCAAGGAGAAGGCAGAAACCGCCGACCGTCTGAAGAGTGCCTTCCTTGCCAATATGAGTCATGAGATACGTACGCCCCTGAATGCGATTGTCGGTTTCTCCAGTCTGATGGGAGAGACCGGGGACATGGAGGAAAAAAGGCAGTATATGGCGATTATCGAAGAAAACAATGACCTGCTGTTGCAGCTGATTTCCGACATACTGGATTTGTCCAAGATAGAGGCCGGGACATTTGACTTTGTGGAAAAAGAGCTGGACGTGAACGTACTATGTGAGGACATTGTGCGCTTCATGAAGATGAAGGCTAAACCGGGTGTGGAAGTTCTCTTCGACCATCATCTGCCGGAATGCCGGATTGTCAGTGACCGTAACCGTTTGAATCAGGTCATAGCCAACTTTGTCAACAATGCCATCAAGTTCACCACTGCGGGAAGTATACGTGTAGGATATGATAAGGTGGATGAAACTCATTTGCGTTTTTATGTGGCCGATACGGGCCTTGGCATTGAGCCGGAAATGCAGGCTCAGATATTCGACCGTTTTATAAAGCTGAATACGTTTGTGCATGGCACCGGCCTGGGGCTTTCTATCAGCAAGAGCATTATAGAGCAGTTGGGTGGCACAATCGGTGTGGACAGTGAACCGGGGAAAGGCTCATGCTTTTGGTTTGTGCTGCCGATTGTATAGTATGGAAATGTGCTAAAATACACACTCACCACAAATTATGCAGATTAACACAACTCAAAGCTCTTGATTATCAGAACTTCTAAAGATAATTTGTGCCAATCTGCGTAATTTGTGGTAAGTGATGATACCCTCCGGTTATAATCCGAATGAGAACTTATCGATGGATTGATATACCACACTTGCAATACTCAGTACCACAATACCCAGCGTGCAAATGGCCAGGCTGGCACGTGTATAGTTGTCACTGCGGAATGCTGCAATCGGCTCGTCGCTCTTGTTGATGTACATTGCCTTTACAATCTTCAGATAGTAATAAAGCGAGATGATTGTATTGATAAGGGCAATGAATACCAGCAGATGGAAGCCGCCTTCGAAAGCTGCCGCGAAGATGAAGAACTTCGAGAAGAAGCCCGCAAACGGCGGGATGCCTGCCAGAGAGAACAGTGCCAGTGTCATCAGGAACGCCAACTTCGGATTAGTAGTGTACAGCCCGTTATAGTCTTCAAGTGTGAACTTGCTTGCCCGCAGTGCCACAATCGTGATAACGGTAAATACGGCAAGATTGGCAAACATATATATCAGCACGTAGTATACCAGCGACGTCATACCCTGTGCGCTTCCGCTGATGACACCCAGCATGATGTAACCTGCTTGCGAGATACTGGAGAAAGCCATCAACCGCTTCAGGTTCTGCTGGCGCAGGGCGAAGAGGTTGGCAATTGTGATGGAGGCGATGATAACCCAGTACAGCACTTCCTGCCATTGCTCCACCATCGGAGCGAATACCTTGATGAGAATAGCCATCAGCACGAAAGCGGCAGAGCCTTTAGAGATGACACTCAGATAGGCTGTCACCGTGCTTGGAGCACCTTCGTAAACGTCTGCTGTCCAAAGATGGAAAGGCACCAGTGATATTTTGAATCCCATGCCGGAGAAGAAGAATACGAATGCCATAATCTGCAACGGGTCGCCGGTGAGGCGTGCCGGTATGTCGGCAAAGTAGAGAGTGCCTACCGTACCGTAAATCAAAGATAATCCGTATAGCAGCAATCCGCTGGAGAACAGTGCCGTGAGAATATATTTGGCACCTGCCTCGGCAGAGTGGTGGCGGTATTTGTCGAAGGCAACCAGGGCTGCCATCGGGATGCTTGCCGTCTCCAGGCCGATAAAGAACATCAGGAAGTGTCCGGCGGAAATCATGAAGTACATACCCAGCAGGGTGGAAAGTGTCAGAATGTAGAACTCACCTTGTTTGATGGCAGTGTCCGGACGGCGCATCCATTCGTGGGCCATCAGGAATACAATCAGTGTACCTATACTGAGAATGGATTTCACGATGCTCTGTATCGGCTGGTTGTGATACATGCCGCCGAAAGCATCTGCCACAGGACCGGGAACGATGGTGATAAGTGTGTGTATGGTCAGCAGAGCAACGGGCAGCATTGTGTTCAGCACCGGTTTGCCGTCATTCTTGTGTGCATCCGGACTCATGAAGAGGTCGGCGACAAAAAGGATGACGATGACCAATATCAGCGAAAGCTCTTCTTTGAGCAGGAGGAATTGGGAATAATCCATATCTATTTACGATTTTACGATTTACGATTTACGATTGAAATTACTCTTGGGATTTACGATTTGACGATTTACGATTGAGGTTACTCTTGGGATTTACAAGTCATTTATCAATCGTAAATCGTCAAATCGTAAATAAATCAGTTATTGGCAGCACGCTGTCTCCAATCATGCCGCTAATCCACCATGGTGCCATACCGAGGGCGGCAACGCATGCGATGAGGATGATGACCGCTGTACGTTCGTCCCAGGTTGCATCGCTCAAGGTGAGGTGATGCTTGTTAGTGCAGGTGCCATAGAGAATCTTTCCTACCAGTCGCAGGATATAGACTGCCGTAATCACGATGGAGCTGCATGCAATGACCGTCCACACGCGGTGGAACGTATCGGGATGCTGGAACGAACCGGTGAAGATGGTCATTTCGGCAATGAAACCGCTGAGTCCGGGCAGTCCCAGATTGGCAAGACCGGCGATTACATAGCAGACAGCCAGAAAAGGCATAATCTTCATCAGACCGGAGAGTTCGCGGACGTCACGCGTATGGGTACGTCCGTATATCATACCGATAAGGGCGAAGAACAAGGCTGTCATCAGTCCGTGAGAGAGCATCTGCAGAACAGCACCCGTGCAAGCTGTCTGGTTCATCATCAGGATGGCGAACAACACCAGGCCGCAATGGCTGACGGAAGAGTAGGCATTGATATACTTCAAGTCGGTTTGTACACAAGCGGAGAATGCACCGTATACCACGGAGATTCCGGTAAGAATCAGGAATATCCATCCCAGTTCTTGTGCAGCTTCGGGCATCAGGTACATGGCTATGCGGAAACATCCGTAACCTCCCAGTTTCATCAATACACCGGCATGGAGCATGGATACGGCAGTCGGTGCGGAGGCGTGACCGTCGGGGCTCCATGTGTGGAACGGGAACAGAGCGCCCAGCACACCGAAACCGAGGAAGGTGAGCGGGAACCAGATACGTTGCTGTTCGATGGGAATATTGTGCATCTGTGCTATTTCCAATAGGTTCATAGAGGTGGCTCCGGCACCGTAGTAGATACCCAGGATACCGATAAGCAGGAAGGCGGAGCCGCCCATCAGCATCAGTGTCAGCTTCATGGCGGAGTACTCCTTGCGTCCCGACCCCCATACACCGATAAGCAGATACATGGGAATGAGGGCAACCTCGTAGAACATGAACATGGTGAACAGGTCTATCGAGATGAAGAACCCGAACACACCGATGGAGAGGAAGGTGAACCAAAGGAAATATTCTTTAGTCAGCGGTTGCAGCCTCCAGGAGGCGAATGTTCCGGTAAAGACAATGATGGCCGAAAGCAGCAGCATGGCTACCGAAATACCATCTACTCCTACCGAATAGTGGATGTTGAGTGCAGGATACCAGACCATGTCAGCACGGAACAGCATTTCATCCGTGGCACCAGCGTGGCGTGCATTGAGGTACATCACGGTCAATGCTGCAGAAAGAACCAGCAGAGCCGATGCACCGGTCACCATCACCGCGCGTATTTGTACGATGTTGCGGCTGAGCCAAAGACCCAGCAACATCAGCAAGGGGATGAGTACGAATAATGATAAAAAGTTCATCTTTATATTTACGATTTAACGATTTACGATTTACGATTGAAAAATCTCGGGTTATAGCAATAGTAGCAGTATCAGTGCCAGCGTGCCCAGCAGGAATACAAATGTATATTGCTGGATGCGTCCGCTCTGCAGACCGCGTATCTCGTCACTGGTAGCCTCGGCACTCCAGGCAAGGAAGTTGAAGAAGCCGTCCACTACATGGCGGTCCCACCAGGCGATGGGGCGGCAGATGCAGCCGAAGATGATGCGGTGGGTGATGAACTGGTAGACCTCGTCCAGATAGAAGCGGTGGTAAGCTGCTGTCCACAAGCCTTTGAAACGGTGTGCCAATGTATCGGCAACGGGCTGTCGGCTACCTGCATAGATGTAGGTGGCAATGGCTATGGAAACCACCGCTACGGCGATACTTGTACCTGCCACACTCCAGTCCAGATGGATGTTATATGCTTCACCGTTGGAACTGATGAAGTGTCCGAAAGGAATGAAACCGGCAACTATCGTAACCACAGCAAGGAGCATCAGGGGCAGGGTCATCGCCAGAGGACTCTCGTGGGGGTGAGGCATGTGGCTGTCGCCCCCATCGCTTGCCGACTTTTGTCCCGGCTCAGAGCCGGCCCAAAAGATACCATAATAAAGACGGAACATATAGAATGCTGTCATACCTGCAATCACTGTCATAATCCATCCCATGATGGGGCTGAACTGGAAGCATGCCGTCAGGATTTCATCTTTGGAGAAGAATCCGGAGAACGGAGGAATACCTGCAATGGCAAGGCAGGCGATGAGGAACGTGATATGTGTAATGGGCATATACTTCCGCAGTTCGCCCATGGCAGACATCTCGTTGCTGTGTACGGCATGGATGATGCTACCCGCTCCGAGGAACAGCAATGCCTTGAACATGGCGTGTGTGAACAAGTGGAACATGCCTGCCATGTAGCCCAGTCCCCCTTCGTGTGGGTTGGCTGATGTACATACACCCAGCGCCACCATCATGAAACCGATTTGGGAGATGGTGGAGAATGCCAGTACACGCTTGATGTCACTCTGCACACATGCCACACTGGCGGCATAGAATGCCGTGAAGGCTCCTACGTATGCCACGATGTGCAGCACGCTGGGAGCATATTCTATGAACAACGGGAACATGCGTGCCACCAGATAGACACCTGCAACCACCATCGTGGCGGCATGAATCAGTGCACTGACCGGCGTAGGACCTTCCATGGCATCGGGCAGCCAGATGTGCAACGGGAACATGGCACTCTTTCCGGCACCACCGATGAACATCAGTCCCAAGGCCAGCGGAATCATGGCCGCACCACCCTTTGCCAGCGCCATCTCATTAGGGCTGAAGGTGTATGTACCGGCATAATACCCATAGACGAGGATACCTATAAGGAATCCCAGGTCAGCAAAACGGGTCACGATAAACGCCTTCTTCGAAGCGGCAATAGCCGCCGGCTTCGTATAATAGAAACCAATCAGCAGATAGGAGGACACGCCCACCAACTCCCAGAACAGATACATCTGGAAGATATTCGTTGCTACTACCAGTCCGAGCATGGACATGGTGAAGAGCGACAGGAAGGCGTAGTAACGCTGGAAACCGCGTTCGCCCTTCATGTAGCCGAAAGAGTATATGTGTACCAGCAGCGAAACGGTACTGATGACCACGAGCATCATAACCGAAATCGGGTCGAGTAGGATACCCATGTCGATACTGAGGCTTTCTGTGAAAGGCAGCCATTTGAAGTTATAGGGCATTAGCGCCTCGTACGTACCATCGGCAAGGCGGGGAGCGCTGAAGTACATTCCTGCGGTGAGATAGGAAAGCACTGCGACCACACTCAGTGCCGCAGTTCCGATAAGGCCGGCAGTGCGGTGTGACATCCATTTACCTCCAAGTCCCAGAGCGAGGAAAGAGAGGAAAGGGAGTAGAAGGATTAATATTGTATATTCCATATATACTATGTTTATCAATTATTACTATTCAAGAAACATCGCTTGGCGATTCTTGCTCTTACCACTTCATCTCATCCAGTTTGTTCACCTGGATGCTGCGGATGTTGCGGTAGATGTTAATCATGATGGCAATGGCTACAGCCGTTTCGGCCGCCGAGATGGCGATGGAGAATAAAGAGAAGAAATATCCTTCCAGTCCTCCGGGGAATAGGAAACGGTTGAATACAGCAAAGTTGATGTCCGTGGCATTCAGTATCAGCTCGATGCTGATAAGTATCGCCAGCGTGTTGCGGCGGGTGAAGAACCCGTAGATGCCTGCGAAGAACATGATAGCCGAAACTATCAGATAATATTCCATGTGTATCATAATTCTTATCTTTTACGTGCTATTAATAATCCACCTACGATACATGCCAATAACAAGATGCTGACAGCTTCGAAGGGAAGCAGATAACCATACTTGTCACCGCTCAGCATGTGGTGACCGATGGTCTTGATGTTGACTTCCAAAGGCTCCACGTCGGTGGTGGCAATGAACTTATGCTTCAAAGTGATGAATACTACGATGATGGCACCGCCCACGGTGGCACCCAGTCCGGCAAGGAACCTGCTACGCTTTAACTTCTCGATGACATCGCCTTCGCCACTGGTAAGCAGTATGGAGAAGACGTAGAGCACTACGATACCGCCGGCATAGACCATAATCTGCACGGAACCGAGGAAGGTGTAACCCAGCAGAAAGTAGATGCCTGCCGTACCGAAAAGCACGAACAGCAGGTAGGTGGCCGAGCGCACCATGCGGTGGGTCGTTACCGTCAAGATGGAAAATACGGTGATAAAGGCCGCAAGGAAGTAGAATACTACTGTTTCAAGAGTTATTTCCATGTTGTTTAATTACAAGTTACTATTAACGAATTACTTTGTTGTCTCTTCTTTGGGAGCAGCGGGTTTCTTTTTTTCTTCTACATGGCTGCCCGGACGGTTCAGCGTCATGACCAGTTTCGTGCGGTCAAACACTGCATGCTCAAAATCCTGGTCGAACGTGATGGCATCGTGAGGGCAGGCATTCACACAGAGTTGGCAGAACATGCACGAACCGAGGTCGTATTCGTACTTAACCAATATCTTCTTTTTCTTGCCGTCTTCCGTTTCAACCATCTCGCCGGTCACCTTGATAGTGTCGTTGGGACAAGCCATCTGGCACAAACCGCAAGCTACACACCGATGTTCATTTTTATCATTATGGGGCATGGTCAGCGTGCCACGGAAACGGTCGGAGAGTTTCAATGTCGAGCGGTTTTCCGGATATTGTTCGGTAGTCTTTCGTCGGCAGAATACGGTCATGGTTGTCTTCATACCTGTCAGCAGAGAAGTGACGCCGTGTATGAGTCCGCCGATATAAGAGTTCTTTTCTTTCATTACTTTTGCCTTTATTAAAATTATCCGCAAGGAAATCTTGCTCCGGCGCTACGCCGGTTAGAAATGCAATTTAAATACTACAATTAATACCATCAAAATCAAGTTCACCATAGAGATGGGTACCAGGTACTTCCACTCCAGATTCAGAATCTGGTCAATACGCAGGCGGGGGAAGGTCCACTTTATCCACATCAGCAGGAAGACTACGAAGAAGGCCTTTCCGAAGAACCATACAAATCCCGGAATGTAATCCATCACTGCGTTGAAGCCGTCCAGGCCTACGATGTGTAGCGGCATCCAGCCTCCCAGGAAGATGGTGGCTGCCACGGAGGCTACGATAAACAGATTCAAATATTCTGCCAGATAGAAGAATCCGAAGCCCATACCGCTGTATTCCGTATGGTATCCGGCAGTCAACTCGCTTTCGGCTTCGGGCAAGTCGAAGGGACCGCGGTTGGTTTCCGCATTTCCGGCAATGAGGTAGATGATGAAGGCTATCAATGCAGGGATATGTCCCTTGAAGATGATCCAGCCGTCAGCTTGTCCTTCTACTATTTCGGAGAACTGCATGGTTCCCATCAA
>ERZ1023970.10-NODE-10-length-84825-cov-21.999339_pt1 | contig 84825 bp, 81 predicted proteins | sample MGYA00380430_ERZ1023970 | MGnify/ENA primary metagenome ERZ1023970 (study PRJEB33179, sample SAMN07449052) | human gut metagenome | biome: Human-gut; feature: Human associated habitat; material: Faeces | host: Homo sapiens | place: India:Kasaragod | collected... | reverse complement strand
GAGTCGAAACACCCCTCCCTACCTCTGGCCCGCGCGGAGCGCAAGCCACTTGACCAAAAGAAAAAACCAGCCCCGCGCCACCAGCGCGAGAACCAGCTCAAAGAAAAAACCAGCCCTACGCTCTGGCCCGCGCGGAGCGCAAAGCCACTTGACCGAAAGAATAAAACCTGCCCCGCGCACAGGCGCGCGCCGCAGCCTGAAAATAAAAAAGACTTCTGCACGGTGAAATGCAGAAGTCTTTTTGCTTATCCAAGAATCTCTTCTCCGCTGGAATTTGTGACCGTCAGCTCCTGTCCGGTCAGGCTGGTGACAAGAGCGATATAGCTCGTCCCGGCTTCGATGTTCATGGTGCGGCCATCGGCGTCGTAGAGCAGCAGCGTGTTGTCCCGGCCCTGTGTCCAGGTGATGGTCCACAGATGCCCGCCGTTGAGCCAGACGCCGCCGCCCATGCTCAAATCGTAGTCGTAGGTCTTGCCGTCGTCCCGCAGCTCGGAGGCGCTGAACAGCACCAGCAGATTATCGAACCCGGCCTGCTGGCCGTTGTTGGCGTCCAGCTGGGGCGTGCCGTCGGCGTGGAGCATCCGGTAAAGCCCGCTGTCGGCGTCGTAGGAAAAGCCGGTGGCGTTGTCGTCGTCAAAGCAGACCCGGACATTCACCGCGTCCGGCGCGGTGGCGTCCGGCATCTTGCCGTCTGCTTCCTGCGGGAGAAGTGCAGGGATGGACAGCACTGCGTCGGCCCCGGAGGACGCACTGTCCGCCGCGGCGGATACGACGCTCGTCACCCGGGATTCCGTCAGAGCAGAGGAGATGCTCAGCTCGTCCAGCACCTTAGAGATGGCCTTGCCGCTGGTGTACCACAGCGGTGCGTTGCTCCACTCACTGCCGCAGTCGAAGGCGGTGCGCCCGGCCTCCAGAGCATCCACGGCCCGGATGGAATAGTAATCGAGGAAGTTCTGGTCGAACTGTCCCCCGCCCCGCTGTACCGGAATGGGCTGCTGGCCCACCAGCAGCCGCCAGTAGATGTCCTGACCGGCGGCCGCCGGCCCGACCTTCGGGGTCGCGGCCAGCGCCGGATAGACGAGGCAGAGCTCAGTGGACGTACCCACCTCAGTGAGGGCTTCCAGCACCACCGACGCCGAGGAAAGGCCCCACTGCGTGGTGGAGGCAGTGCTGTTCTCAATGGCCACGGCCACCGGACGCTGGCCCTGCCACTCGAGGGCAAGGCCGGTGAGCGGGTCGGTGGGGGCGGGCGTTTCCGGCTCGCTGTCGCTGGGCAGAAAGGCGCAGCCTGCCAGCAGCGCGGCGGCCAAAATGAGGCAGAGCGCAGTTCGAATACGCTTCATCGTCATGTTCCTCATGGGCTTACTGGTAACTGAAATTGCTCAGCTCGTCGTTGTCCACCAGTGCAAAGTAGGTCTTGCCCCGGTTGAGGGTCATCTCCTCGCCGGACTTGGTGTAAAGCTTGAGGGGGTTGGTGGGATAGGTCTTTTCCCAGCGGCCCACCTGCACGCCGCCGCGGGTGAAGAGGTAGGCGTCGCCGCCCTTGATGTACTGCACCTCCTGCACGTCGTGGGAGTCGCCTGCGTAGGCGTCCATGTCGGCGAAGCAGACCACGACGTTCTCGAAGGTGAGCTGCTCACCGGTCAGCTCATCAACGGTGTTCTCAGTGGCCTTCTTGGAGGAGTTGTACATCTGCATCGCGTAGGTGTGGCTGAGTGCGGAGTAGCTGAACGAGGTGCGGTAGCTCGCTGAATGTACGATGGCGATTTTTTTGGCCGAGGGCTCACCCTTGAGCTTGTTGACCTCGTCGGTGCGGTAGTCGGCGAAGTGGAAGAACGTCCCCTCGCTGGGAGCGTAGAGGCTGATGCCGGCATCAGAAGCGGCCTTGCAGATCTCCTTGCCGGAGGTGAACTCGGTGTGCTCGTAGGCCACATCGCGGCCGCGGTTATTGCGGTGAGAGACGATGGGGTGGATCGGGGTCTTGAAATAATTCTTGCCGCCGATGTTCAGCCCGGAGTAGCCGTAGACGCTGACGAACTGGGTGCAGAAGATGCTCTCGCCGTCGTGGTAGTAGAGGATGTTCCAGGGCATGAGCAGCTGCAGGAACTGGTCGCGGCCCGAGCGGAGGGGACCCACCTCGGGGATGCTGTCGGCGTCGCTGAACACGGCGCACAGGCGGGTGATGCCGCCCTCGACCTTGGCCTCGATGAGCAGGTCGGCGCTGCCGATGCCCCGCTGGGGGCGGGCATTCTGGCGCTGGGAGTTGGCGATGTTGTTCACCATCACAGCCACCGGGCGGCTGTTGGTGCTGCGCGCGGCGCCGGTGAGGATGTCGGCGTCGTACTCGGGCAAGGCCGGGACGAGCGGTTCGCCCTCGGGCGGCGGGGTGACGGCCATGTCGCTGGCAGCTTCCGACGAAGCAGCGGTCTCCCCTTTTTTTGCCAGACCCTTGAGCAGGCCGGGCAGCTTGCCGCCCAGCGCGGCGCTTCCAGCCGCAGAGCAGCCGGTCAGGGCCAGCGCTGCCGCTGCCAGCCCGGAAATATGAAGGACAGACCGACGAGAGATTTTCATGATAAAACAGCCTCCTATCAAAAAGCCCTGCCGCATACGGGCCGGGACAGTTCGTTCTGCTTTGATTGTACTGGTTCGCGCCCCATTTGTAAAGAGGAAGTTGCCGCCAGAATATCCGCGTCCCAGAGAGGTGACAGTAAAACTGGCTTTTATAAAAGGAACGGGCGCTCTCCCGGAGGGGGGTCTGTGTGCTGCGGAGAGGCACTTTTTTGCGCTTTCCTCTTGCTTTTTTGGCGCGGGTGTGGTAATATAATTCGGCAGTATCTGTAAATCTGAAAATATGCGCTCGTAGCTCAGCCGGTAGAGCATCTGACTTTTAATCAGAGGGCCAGGGATTCGAGTTCCCTCGAGCGCACCAAAATCCCACGAAGAATCGTAAGATTCCTCGCGGGATTTTTCTTTTATACGCCATTTGCACGGTCTCTGCACGGTCGTTGCACGGTTCGTGTTTTCTGTGTCGGATTATGTAGGGCGTTGAATTGCTGTGCAATTCGCGTCCTTTTTTGCATCAGGTGAGCAGCGCCAAGCGGAGTTGCGCCTTTACTGCCGGGTCAGCATCCTTCAGAAGTTCCACCAAGGCAGATACCGAAATGGTTGGTTCCGCTTCAGAAGGAATGCTCTGAGGTTCGGGTTCTACCGGCTTATAAAAACCTTCCTCGAACTTCTTCCCCAGCTTCTTCCGGGAATCCTGCTGGATGTGCGCATAGGTGTTTACCAGCAGGTTTGCGCTGGCATGACCTGTTGTTCCCTGTACGGCTTTCACATCACCGCCGGAGATCATCAGCTGGTAGGTCGCACTGGAATGGCGCAAGCCGTGAAAGACGATGTGCGGGAACACCGGGTGAGCATCCTGCCATTTCTCGAATTTCTTCCGAATCAGGACAGGTTCAACTGCCAGACCGTTCGGCAGGCGCAGGAGCATCCCGCTGTTGCGGTATCTGCCATCCATGTCAGCCTCATCCATTTCCAGATGCTTGAACCAGTGCTTCAGTTCTTCTTTCAGAGCTTCCGTCATGAAAATCGTGCGGCAGGAAGATGCCGTTTTGGTCTTTTTCAGAACCAGAACCGTGTTGCTGCCCTCGCACTTGTCCTCGAACTCCCGGAGAATGCAGTCTTTCCCTGTTCTGGCAAGTGACGATTTCTGGACACGCTGCATAGATTTGTTGATGGTGAATGTTCCCATGCCATCGGCAGCATCGAAGTTGATGTCCTCCGGGGTCAGTCCGGCAACCTCACCCTCTCGGAGTGCACCTACCAATGTCAGGTGGACAGCCAGATGCAAAATCGGGTCCTCCATGCTGGCGAGTGCAGCCTGCATTTCGCCAACATCCCAGATGGAGCGTTCCTGTGTGGACTTCTTAGGGCTGTCTACAGGAACAGGGCTTTTGATGAGGATGCCCCACTCCACGGCATAACGGAATGCAGTCCCCAGCAAGCGGTGTACTTCATGGATAGTCGTGCCAGAAAGCAAACGCTGTTTCTGCTTGTCTGAAAGCACCTGCTTCTTCCCCTCAAGATACTGCCCGCAGGGGGTGTGGTGTACAAGTCCTCCAAATGGTAGGGCTTGAGCTTTTGCTCGCAGCCCCTTTTCTGCATCAGCCGGAACCAAGGTGTAACACACTAGACTTTGCAAGCAAAGTCGTGTGCCAAAGAGCATTCCGCGGCTCTTTGGAATCTTCTTAGCTGGGCACTTGGATAGGCGGTGCCCAGTTATGAGCAGCCTTGTGGAGTGTCTCGGTTTCACTGCAAAAGGCCCCACACACCGGCATTGATCGGCATGCAGGGCATATTTGCGATTTGAGGGAAAATTACAGGGCAATCATTGCGTTACAGGTGTCAGCTCATACACATGATCGAACTGCGCACGGCGCTCTGCCGACAGGTGGTGGCTGATGAGAATCAGTGTCAGGTCGGGATTGGTAAGCAGGCTCTTTTCCACAAGGTCGGCGTTTTTTTGATCCAGTGCACTGGTGCCCTCGTCCACCAGCAGGATGGAGCGATTGTGAATTAGGGCACGGGCAATGGCGACACGCTGCTTCTGACCGCCGGAAAGATTACTGCCATCCTCACCTACAACGGTGTCAAGGCCATCTGGCATGGCGGCCAAATCTGCGGCAAGGGCACTGCCCTGAATGGCCGCATGCAGCTGCTCTTCCGAGAAATCTTCACCCAGTGTGATATTCTCCCGAATCGTAGTATTGAACAGGAACACATTCTGCTCAATGTAACTCATCTGTTGCTGGAGCTGAGCGGGTGTAACGGTGTGAATGTCCACATCGTCAAACGAAATCGTACCGATGTAGTCCGGCAGCCAGCCCAAAAGCAGCTTGAGCAGAGTGGATTTTCCACAGCCGGAGGGTCCTGTCAGGGCATACTTTTTGCCCTTTTCAAAGCGGAAGGAGGCATCTTTCAGGATGGGCTTTTTCTCATCATAGCAGAAAGAAACTCTATCTACCGTAATGGAGGCTTTCAGCGGTGACATAGGAGCAATCTCTTCCGATTTGGAATCAGTATCGACCGTTGGCAGCTTGCAAAAGTAGGGCTTGCTGGCTGAGAGGGAGAGACGCAAACCGGCCAAACTGTTAAAGCCGTTTGCCACGCCTCCGATCAGATTGACACCACCGGCAAGTGTGCCTGTGGTGACAAGTCCCATGCTGGTCAGCGCAGCAATCAGCACAAGCGAGCCGAGCTGAAGTGCGACGTTGATAAAGCCAATCAACGCCTCCATGCGAGATTTGCCATAGCTCAGCTGGCAACTGGGCTTTTCAATGTCATCGCTGATCCTATTTCCCTGCTGGAGAAAGAGATTTCCTCTGCCAAAAAACTGGAGTACGTCAAAGCCTGTCAGAAGGTCCTTCAAATGGTTGATGGCGGCAGTCTGCTGCACACCGCAGTTTTGTCCCAATAGTTCCAACTTTTTCTGGAACAGTTTTGGGGAAAGCCAAAGGACAACTGCTGTGATCACAGAAAAAACAACCAGCGACCAATGCAAAAAGGCGAGCCCCAAAACGCTGAACACGATCTGCGCAATTTTGCCTACACAGCCGAAGAAGGGAATCCAAGCAAGCTGTTCTAATTGCTTCACATCATTGGTCAACCGGGCGAGATATTCGCCGGTGTCGAACTGATGAAAATCGGTATGGCTCTTGCGCAGGAAGGAGTGATACAGCTCATCTCGTACTGTATTGTTCAAAGCGCGAATTGTTTTGGCCTGACAATGTTCCTGTAAAGCAGTAAAAAGAAGATAGCTCCCCCAACAGGCCAGATCGACTGCCGTCCAAAAGATAGTACTTCGCAGATCCAGCAATACAACGGCATCAAAAACCTTCATCAAGGCAAGTTGAATCAGAACCTGAGCACCATAGGCGATGATGGCAAACAAGCCGGTGAGGGTACTGAGCCTCCATTGCTTTTTCAGATAGTGTATCATTGTTTCCTCCATGTGTATATCAAAGAGCTTAGAATGCATTTAATCTGCTGTTCCGGTATTTTATCACAAAAAGTTTCGATTGACCATATCGTCTGGTGTAATAAAAAATTACATGGGACGACAGGTTTGCACAAGAGACGCTTGCACACATGTGCAAAATCTAGTATATTACAATTATGGCAATACTAAAGTTTGGAGGGAGTTGCTAAATGCAGAATTACAAATTGGGTGAGTATATCCGCCAGCGGCGTTTGGATCTCGGGTTGACACAGGAGCAGGTCTGTGCAGGCATTTGTGAATCTGTTACATTGTCCAGAGTTGAAAACGGAAAACAGACTCCCAGCCGAAATCGAATCAATGCGATTCTACAGCGCCTTGGCCTGCCGGATGACCGATATTATGCGCTGGTAACACCGGAAGAACTGGAAATAGAAGCACTCAAGAAAGAAATTGTTGCCTGTAATGCGCTAAAGTGCGTTGAGGATGGCTTTGACAAAATAAGTCGGCTTGAGAAAATTGTAAAGCCAGATGATCAAATCACACAACAGTTTATTCTTCGATCGAAAGTCCTTTTGGGAGGATTGGATAAAAGATATTCAAATGACGAGCGAATTCAAATGTTGGTGCAAGCCATTCGGATGACCATACCGGATTTTCAACTGGACAAAATTGAAGACTTTCTCTTTACATTGGATGAAATGAAGCTGGTCAATCAAATTGGAAATGCGTATTCTTTGAGCGGTGACAATGAAAAAGCAGCCGATATTTTCTATCGACTGCTTCAATATATAAGAAGGCATCTTCCGGAAACGGTTACATCAAACAGGATGCTTCCCTTGGTTTTGTATAATTTTGCTAGATCGTTGGATTTGTCGCAAAAGTATGAGGAAGGCGCAAAGGTGGCAAGATGCGGAAAAGAAGCATGTATAAAATATGGACATTATCAGGTGCTTCACTCGTGTTTGGAAATCGAAGCTGAATGCGACTTCTTTCTTGGAAAAAAGGAGGAGAGTGCCGAACGATATCGGGAAGCTTTTTACATTTGCAAAGTCATGGGATATGAAGATGACTTGCAGATCATCTGCACAGAAGCAGCAAAGTATCTGAACATCTTATTTTGAATATCATGTAATGTCGTCCTGCGGTGTGACGGCATCTACGGATGGAGTAGGACATTCCGGTTTATCGTCTGGATTGCTTTTGGTGGATGAAGTTGAATTGGATGAAGAGGAACTTGTTTCTGCTGTAGAATGGATAGCAATGGGGGGGCCCAGTAAAATTAATGCACTGAGGACAACTGTAGTGACAAGCGAGAAAAATCTTTTCATAGTAGCACATCCTTTCTTTTTATATTGTTATCATACAACAAGTTGAGCGAAAAGACCATGTCGTCCCATGTAAGAAAAAATTACATGAAACGACAGGTTGCCATACGGGGTGCATCTATCACAATAAGAGAGGATGCATAATGCGGCACTTATCACTCAAACCAATACCGTCAAGTCGTTGTCGGATGGAATGGTTTTTAGTTTGTCCGGGAGTAAGTGCACGGTTCCTGCACGGATTTTGCACGGTCACACAGGATGCACGGGTGGATTTTCGTTGCAAAATCTGACACAGGATGCACAAACTATACGTTCAAAAATCGCGGTGGTTCGCATTAAAAAGACGATGTAACGTGGCTTACATAAATTGAGATATGTGTCATGCCTGCGCTTTTAATCAGAGGGCCAGGGATTCGAGTTCCCTCGAGCGCACCAAAGATAAACCCACGATTGGCCGTTGATAAAGCGGATTCGATCGTGGGTTTCTTTTTGTTATATCGGCCCGGCAGAAAGCCAAAAGTGCGACAGAAATGCGACAACGCCAAGGCGGCTTACACGGGCGCACCGGATGGGTTACCGGAGCGTTTGATTAAAAATGAAGGCATACAGGGGCGGTCAACTGCCTGACAGCAACAATTTTCACCCTTACAAGTTCTCGGTATCCTTTTGATAAGCAGGGATTTGGGCCAGTTCACGGGCGTGGCGAAGGAGAGCCTCTCGCCCATCCTCGTTCATGGTAGTCACAATGGTTTCGATTTCTCTTATCATCCCGCCTTTTACTGTCCCGCCTTTGTAATATGTTTTTTCTTCCGGGATGGCATCATCAGAAGTTTCTTCCAAACCAAGAGAAAGGTCATTATTTAGCTGCTTTTTTATACCACCTGTTGAAACGCAATGCTTACCTGCCATTTCCTCCAAGTGTTCCAACGCCCATTTTCTTTCGTGTTCTGTTGTTACAACTCCATTACAAAGCTCTACTTGCCTCGTATTGGACTCAATGATTTTTTCAATTTCGTAGGCCGCGAAAGATGCTCGCGATTCGGAATCTCCATATTTCTTTCATATAAATAAGTATCCGGAGGAAAACAAGATGCAAAATCCTATCCACTACCCCACCATGGCCACGGTGAAGAACGCAGCCGTGCGATTCAACGTGACACCCACCTACGTGCGCAAGCTCTGCCGAACGGGCAAGATCAGGTACACGGCCATTTCGTGCCGGAGATGGCTGGTCAACATGGACTCGCTGGCGCAGTTCTTCGCAGAGGGAGAGCCGGTCAGGGAGATCCCGCAGCCAGTCGACGGAATCCGCTGTGTGGCTCTCTCTTAAGAAAGGAAGGCCATCATGGCTGAGATCATCGAGCGAAAGAAGAAGGATGGCACCTTTTCTTATATGATTCGCGTGTATAGCGGTCGAACGCGGGATGACAAGGTCATTACAAAATGTAAAACTGTGACGCCACCCACCGGGATGGGCAAGAAAAGACCGAAAAGTGGGTGCAGGAGCAGGCGATACTGTTCGAGCAGAAGGTCACGAATGGCCTCGTGCTGGACTCAGATATGCTGCTGGATGACCTTTCCGATGCACCACCGCAGTACAGCCTGATCGTTCAGCTGGCATTGCTGATCGGTGCCCGGCGGGGCGAGATCTGCGCTCTGCGCTGGTCAGACATCGACCTGGAAAAAGGCACCATCTCCATCAACCGAACTGTACAGTTCATCCCGGGAACGGGCCTTGTATTCAATCCTCCCAAAACAAAACGCTCCCGGCGGTGCATCAAGATGGGCGCAGACTGTGTGCAGCTCCTACAGGAATACCGCAAACACCAAAAGGCGGAACGGTTCAAAATCGGTTCCGAGTGGGTGCGCAAGGTGGAAATAGAGGGTAAGATGGTGGAAAACGACCTGCTGTTTACTAAATGGAACGGCGCACCCATCGACCCCAAGACGGTTACAACGTGGTTCCCGGGCTTTCTGGCCACGCATGACCTGCCGCCTGTACACTTCCACAGTCTGCGCCACACCAATGCCAGTATTCTTATCGCTGCGCACACACCGATCACCACGGTTTCCGGGCGACTTGGGCATGCACAGACATCCACGACATTGAATCACTATGCGTCGGCCATCCAGAGTGCTGATGCGGCTGCTGCAGATACTCTGGAAGGTATCATCAAGGTTCGGGAAAGGAAACAGGCCTAAGGGCTTAAGAGTTTCACTCCGAAAGTCAGCCTTGTCCAACTCAAGGGAGGTGATGCACCATGGACTGTCAAAAAAGCCTTTCCGGAAAATTACAACGATGCTATGAAGAATTTATCGGACATCAAAAGAGAGCATAGGAGGCAACCATATGATTCCCATCTGTGGAAAATATTATCTGACCGCCGACAACAACAGCTATATCCTGAATAAAGCTCATACAACGCGGGAGGGCAAAACGGCATATGACGCCTATACGTATCATGTGTCCCTGGACGCTGCGCTGAATGCTGCCATAAGGTATACCATCCGTGACGGCGTGGCCAGAAAAAAGCTGACAACGCTGGAGCAGGTCATAGCCGAGCTCCAGCGCACAAAGGCGGAAGTGAGCCACTCTGTGATGATGTTGGCCCCAGATGCAGTACTGGGGAAAATCCGTCAGACGCAGGATGCCCCGCTAAACGGAACGTGCTCATCATGAGATTTAGCCAGCCGTTTCGGAGCAATCAGCCAAAAGTAAAAACAAGGAGACAGAAAATGATCGATATTTACATGACAGATGCCAGATTCCACGTAGACGAGCCAAAGGCAGAGATGGACGTCGCATTGCTTCTGGACAGCATTCTATCCGGGCGAACCACCACGATGGAGGAAGGGTGCATCTAGCCGAGTATGTGGGAATCCACACTCAGCAAAGAACTGATCCTCACACTGAGCGGCGACACAGACCTCCGCATCATACCTACGCTGAACGCGGAGGGACTGCCGGAACTCAAAATCAGCTGTTGCACGAACGAGAGTCTTTGTGACGTATACAATGAAGCTGAGCCATGTCCGCAGGAAGCGCCGGAAGACTTGTCCGATCTTTTCTCATAAAGAAAACCGCCTTTCCTGAGGGTAACAGGAAGGCGGCCATGGAAACGGGAAAATTGTTTGCAGACAGAGATTCCCTGCTTTCCATTTTAGCAGGTGGGAACGCACTTTTCAATGGCAATTTTGGTAATTGAAGCGTGCCGAACCGCTGCAGAAACCATGGTGCATGGCCGGGTGAAAGTGCTTGACCTTGCATTTTTTATTGGAAAGGAGCAACAGGAGCTATGGAAACGAGATGGCCGTTCGGCGGATTTTTTTTTGGAAATCGCCGATGAACGGGAGGGAACCCACCTTTATGACGATTACCAGAAGGAGTTGGCGGAAGCTCCTGTCACAGAGGATAAAGAAAAAGAGCACCGTGAATCTGCGCAAGCGGTACTTGCTGAGCTGGAACGACTCAATATCGCGGACGAGCAACGGCGAAAAGACGAAGAAGGACGGAAGAGGGGGCAGGAATTCTACAAACTGCCGTTCACTTCAGACTTGATCATTCAACTTGGGGACTATCCTCAGAGCAAAGGTTCGATGGAGCCTAAAAAACGGCTGTACCCGATCAGCCGGTAAAGACTATGCCTGATGAGTCGAAGCACTATGTGTCTGACATCGTTGGAGAGGACTTCAAGAGCTGGGAGAATGGCCGCGTGATTCTGGACTGCGGAACCGGCTGTGGTAAGAATGAGTTTATCATAAAGAAACTGGCAGGCTGGTTGGTTGACAGGCTCCTGACGGGCGAAAAGAACGATACTATCCTCTATCTGTGTCCGCTGAACTCACTCCATGCAGAGATGATACGCCGCAGGATGGAAGCAGAAATCGCCGATATCGGCCAAGAAGCTGCCGATGAAACACATCTCTATAAAGATGCTCTGGTGATTCAGACCTACCAGCACATTGAAAAGCTCTGCAGAAATGCCCCCGACAGACTGAAAGAGTCTCTATCTAGTCCCAAGTACATTGTAGCTGACGAGTGTCACTACCTCACGGACTTCTCCACCTATAACATCAACACCTATCTATCGTTGGAAGCTCTGCAAAGAGCAGAGAAAGACCATGTGGTAATTTATATGAGCGCAACCGGCGGGCAGGTGTACGAGATGTTGAATGCCGCCACTGAAACGCCGCCTGACCGTATCTATACGCTCCCACAGAATAATGCCCACATTGCACGGATGTACTTCTACGCACGAGACAATCTGGAAATGATACTGCACGACATCCCGGCGGATGAAAAAGCCGTTATCTTTATGTCCGGCGGTGATGACCCTGTCAAAATGAAAGAGCTGTTCGGTGATGCCGCCGGGTACTACTGCTCTGAAAACAATGCAAGGTACGGGAAGAAGCTGGATTCCCTTGAGGATTGCATCAAAGACCGAATGCTCCAAAAGCGTTTTCTGTTCACAACAAAAGCGATTGGGATGGGAATTGAGATCAAGGACCGCACCCTGAAGCAGAGCATCTCACCATATCGGATGCCGGTACTGGTGGATTGGATAAAAGAACACCTCAATCAGCCAATGAAATGGAAAGATTTATATACAGGCATTATGATATCAAAAGTATTTGCAGAGTATAGAAACCGTCCAATGAAACCGACCACACTGAACAAAAAACTCGCAATCTATGGTGTACAAGCTGTGCGAGGACGCGATAAAAAAAGAGTCAAAGATGGAAAAGCAAATGAAAACAGAGATGTGCTATTCTGGTTCTTGGTCGAGTTTTAAACATTGTGAGATTTGGGGCAAGAAGCGTCATCTTTCTACATATAATAATGACAAATGTTGCCCCAGAATATAAATCTGACGTTAAGGCAGCTGTTTGATGGTAGAAATACATAAGGACTATTGTTGGAAGAGCATCTGACTCTTGACAGATTCCCCTACCGCGAATACAATATAATTAAAATTATCATAATTCGGATTATACTAAAAGAGGTGGGCTGTATGGATTTCATCGGCAGGACATCTGAATTGGCGACGCTGAACACCGAACTGAACCGTGGAAGCGGTTTTGTAGTAATCTACGGCAGACGGCGCGTCGGAAAAACAACGCTGATCAAAGAATTCATCAAGGACAAGCGTGCATTCTACTTTCTGGCAACAACGGAGAGCGAAGCGCAGAGCATGAAGCGATTTGCCGGAGTTCTTTCCCGGACAACAAAAAATCCCATGCTCAGTAAAGTGACATTTACAGACTGGCTCGACCTGTTCCAAGTGGTCGCAGACGATCACCCGGACGAGAGGAAGGTACTTGTCATAGATGAATTTCCGTATCTTGTAAAGACGAACCCGGAGTTTCCGTCCATCTTGCAGAACGCGTGGGATGAGGCGCTGAAAGACCACAATGTCATGTTGATCCTCTGCGGCTCGCTCATCAGCATGATGAAAAAACATGCACTGGCGTATAACAGCCCCCTTTATGGCCGCAGAACAGCACAGATCCGGCTGACGCCGCTGCAGTTTACCGATGTGTATGCGGCGCAGAATCTGTCATTCGAGCAGGCGGTAGAGCAGTATGCCATCACAGGCGGCGTGCCCAAATATATGGAATTTTTCCAGACAAATGAACCTTTGACGGAGCAGATTTGCAGCGTTGTGCTGTCCAAAAACGGATTTCTGTATGAAGAGCCGGATTTCCTCCTCAATGAAGAGGTCCAAACGCCTATCAACTATTTTTCTGTCCTGAAGGCCATCTCGGACGGCAACCACAAACTGAGCAAAATCGGAATAGCGATGGAGCAGGATACATCCGCCATCACGCCCTACCTGAAAACCTTGATCGATCTTGGTTTCGTCACCAAAAATGTGCCGATTACAGAGAAGAACCCGGAGCGCTCCCGCAAAGGTCTGTACTATGTCTCAGACAATTTTATCCGTTTCTGGTTCCGGTATGTGTATCCATTCAAAGGCGAACTGGAACTGGACAACCAGCAGATCGTTCTGGATGAGATGAACAAGGACTTCAAGCAGAAATTCGTTGCATTCGTGTATGAAAGCATCTGTCGGAATATTTTTGCAGAGCTGTGCCGGACAGGAAAAATCGCCTTTTCACCGTCACGCATCGGCTCTTACTGGCGGAACGATACAGAGGGAGACACTGAAATCGATGTTGCGGCGGTAGATAACCAGCACAAGCGGCTCTTCCTTGGTGAGTGCAAATACCATGCAAAGCCTGTGGACGTGGCTGTTTACTCCGCTTTGCAGGAAAAAGGCCAGTCCAAAGAACTGACGACCGTATTCAAAGGCTATGAAATCGCATATGGTCTGTTTTCCAAGAGTGGCTTCACCGACCGGCTGGTAGAGATGTCCGCAGAAAATCCGAACCTGCTTCTGGTTCAGGAAGACCACCTGTATCGAAAAGACCCTTGAGGAATCTAGCGTTTCTGCTATAGGATGAGTTTGCAGAAAGCAGCAAAAACACGAATCTGACGTTGGAACGGCCTTTCAACAGTGAAGCACATCTAAAACGAAATCAGCCAGTATATCGTGCATTTACGCATGGTATGCCGGCTTTTTGTTTTGGGAACGATAATCGAGAAGTTTTCCACATACAGGGGCGGGGTGGTTAAAAATTCAGGCCCCACCCTATTCCGGCAGAACGAAAAAGTTGTTTTCTCTCCCCAGACCGGAGCAAAATCGAGAAAGCATGTATCCAACGGCCAAAACAAGCCATACTGAAAGCGGTATCTTCCATTGAGGTAATAGAGGACATACGCAATTTTTCTTTGATGCTATGCGGTTTGTTCTTTTTGACTGCCCCTGAGTGACTCTTTATATATCCTATCCGACAGGGCGTAGACACGCTGTAACGCTTTTCGCTTCCGATTCAAATCGGAATGGACATAGCGCTGTAAGGTGACATTTGCGTTGGCATGGCCCAGTAGTTCACTCAGCGTTTTGATGTCGCAGCCCGCCTGCAAGCAGGTGGTGGCAAAGGTGTGTCGGAGCACATGGGGGTGGATCGTGCGCAGAGCAGACCGCTTCAGATAGCAGCGGATGCTTTTGCGGTAACAGCGTGGCTCGACCGGACGGCTTTCGGTTCCTGAGAGGAACCATGTGTCAGGCGTGACGTCTTTGCTCAACTTGCGAAGGATGGCGACAAGCCCGGTAGAGAGAGGAATTTCCCGGGTGGATTTTCTTGTCTTTGGCGTCTGCACGATGAGTTTTGTGTGGCCGTCTCCACGGGGAATGCGGCAGACAGTACGCTGGATCGTCAGAATACCGTTCTTGAGATCGAAATCACTCCACTTCAGCCCGCATACTTCCCCGATACGCAAGCCAAGTTCCATTTGCAGGAGCACCCCGATTTTTCTGGGTGTGGGCGGGTCCAGAAGGAATGACCGGAGAGCGGCTTGCTCTGCCAGACTCAGAGGCCGTGGTTCTGCTTTTTTCTGTCGTGGAAGTTTCACACAGAGTTCCAGAGGCGGCATCAGATGGAGGCGTGCCGCATATTTGCAGATACGCTTCAACATCCCGAAGCATTCTTGCGCAGAGGATGTTCCCAACGGCTTGTGGCTGTTGTCGCTGGGTGACAAAATTTGCAGGAAGAGCCGCTCCAAGGTCGATTCATTCAGTTCAGAAACCGGCAGATCGCCCAAAACCGGCAGCAGATATTTGTGCAGAGTATACTGATAGTGCGTCAGTGTGGATTCTTTCACGCCCTGTGCAAAGGAAGCAAGCCACAGTTCGGCCAGCTCCGAAAAGCGCATGGATGCCCCGGACAGCTGATAAAAACCGGACATGGCTTTCCGGCGTGTCAGCTCAGTCTTTACCTCCGAATAGGAATAGCCGTAAAGATACCCCCAGATGGCTTTTCCATCGGCCCGTCCTTTGATATATCGCCCCTCCCAGCGGCCATCTTTGCGTTTATGAATATTTTCTCCTCGTCTTGCCATTGTAAATCTCCCCGGTTGGACACCTATCTGACCATTTATCCCAAACTTAATGGAATGTTTCGGTCTTTTCCCCTCTGAGCGGCTCTTGTTTTTGCAAAAAAATGACGTAAAATGACGTAATATAACATATTTATGCCGAGTTATCGCATTACATTTTATGGGAAATGCTATTGAAGCGCAGATAGAATTATGATAAAATAGGCTGAGAATTAAGACAACAAAGAATAAAAAGCGGTATCCTCCATTACCTCAATGGAAGATACCGTTTCTGGCCTTATCAGAACGACACGAAGGAGGGGATGCGGAAAATGAATGCAGGCGGCCTTGTAGAGATGCACGCCCACATCCTGCCGGGGATGGACGATGGCAGCAAGAGCGTGGAGATGTCCATCGAGATGCTGCACAGGCTGGCGGAGATGGGCGTGGCAGAGGTCTGCGCGACCTCGCACTACTACGCCGGGCAGAACAGCGTGACCATGTATCTGGAGCGGCGGGCCATGGCGCTGGAACAGCTGCGGGAAGCTGTCGGGGCGCAGGATGATCTGCCCTGCATCCTCCCAGCTGCCGAGGTCGCCTACTTCCGGGGCGTGGAAGAGCATCACCCGGAGCGGCTCTGCATCGAGAACACCCGGACCCTGATGCTGGAGATGCCTTTTTCGGAGTGGACGGACCAGCAGACCGAGGCCGTGACGGTGCTTGCGCTGGATCTGCACTTCAACGTGGTGCTCGTCCACCCGGAGCGGTTCTGCTTCAGCAGCAACAACCGCCGCAGGCTGAAAGAGCTGGCCTCCCTCCCCATTGCTTTGCAGGTCAACGCGGACACGCTGCTGCACTGGCGGTCCCGGAAGCAGGGGCTGGAGCTTCTGGAGCTGACCTCGACTCCCCTGCTGGGAAGCGACTGCCATAATACGACGAGCCGCCCGCCGAATCTGAAAGGAGGAAGAGAGATGGTACTGCGCAAGCTGGGCGAAAAATTCCTTGACCGGATGGACGAGAACGCCCGGATGCTGACAGTGCCTCATCTCGTGACAGAGTGAAATACCGTCAGAAAAAGCGTTTTGACAAAAAAGATGCCGTGAAGGCCGTGGTGGTGCTGGTGGTGCTGGTGTGCCTGCTGGTCTGCGGCGGTCTGGCTCTCCACCTCTGGGAAAACGGGCAGTACTCCACCGGCTCTGACGAAGTTGGCCGCGAAGTCATCGCAACTTCCGACGAACTGAAGGAAGTTACCTATAACGGCCAGACCTGGCAGCAGCGCCCGGAGCTGGAAACTTACCTGCTGATGGGCATCGACAAAGAGGGCAAGGCCGTGGCCGTGGACAGCTATGAGGGCGGCGGTCAGGCAGATGTCCAGATCGTGATGGTAGTGGATAACGCCAACCAGACCTGGCAGATGCTCCAGATCAACCGTGACACCATTACAAAAGTCCCCGTTCTGGATGTTATGGGTGGGGTATCCGCCTACGCGGACGAGCAGATCGCACTGGCCCACTACTACGGCAACGGCGGCAAAAACAGCTGCGAGAACACTGAGCTCGCCGTCTCCATGCTGCTGAACGACCAGCCCATCAACGGCTATCTGGCGCTCAACATGGATGCCGTGGGCATCGTCACCGACCTTGTGGGCGGCGTGACCCTGACGATCACCTCGGACTTCTCGGAGATTGACCCGTCCCTTGTACAGGGCGACACGATGACGCTGGACGGGCAGAAGGCGCTGACTTATGTGCGCAGCCGCCATCACATCGACGACCAAACCAACATCGCCCGCATGCGCCGCCAGCAGCAGTTCCTGACGGCCCTGGAAGAAAAGCTGAAGCAGCAGGATACCAAATTTGCAGCCAAAGCCTACGATGCCCTGAGCGACTACATGGTCACGGACATCGCCAGCGGCACGGCGGCAAAGATCGGGGAAAAGCTGAAACAGTATAAGCGGCTGGACACCCTCACCATCGCCGGTGAGAATGTCGTGGAAAACGGCTTCTGGGCTTATCATCTGGACGAGACCAGCCGCCAGGAGACCGTTTTGCAGCTGTTCTATGAAAAAAGTGATACCTGAATTACAAAATAGGAAAGGATGTTATTGATTCGTGACAAAAGAACAACAGGAACTCAATCCGACCACGGCCGCTTCGCCCGCGACGCTGGTGCAGAATGACAAGTCGGAGGAAGAGATCGACCTCGTGGAGGTATTTTACCTGCTCTGGGGCCATATCGTGCAGATCATCGCGTGTTTTCTGGTGGGCGCTGTTCTAGCCTTCGGCTTCACCTTCTTCTTTGTGACGCCGAAGTATCAGGCATCGTCCAGCATCTATGTGGTGTCGGCCTCCAACAATTCTATCGTCAACCTGACCGACCTGCAGATCGGCTCCCAGTTGACGGCAGACTATCAGGAGCTGATGCTCAGCCGCCCGCTGCTGCAGGACGTCATCAAGAACCTCGACCTTGACGTTACATATCGCCAGCTGGAAAAGCAGATCAGCATCAGCAACACCAGCAGCACCCGCATCCTGACCGTCACGGTCACGGACACCGACCCTCAGCGGGCGGCGGACATCGCGAACGAGCTGGTCAAGCAGGCCCGCATCTATCTGCCCAAGATCATGGAGACCGAAACACCCAATCTGGTGGAGGATGCCGTGGTGCCCTCCCAGAAATACAGCCCCAGCTACGCAAAGAACACGACTCTGGGCGCTCTGCTGGGTGCCGTGCTCTGCTGCGGCGTCCTGCTGGTGCAGTACCTGATGAACGACACATTGGAGACGCCGGATGATGTCGCCAAGTATCTTGGCATCCAGCCGTTGACGACCATCCCCGAAGTGAGTCTGGGCAGCTTCAGCGATGACAGGGACGACGACAAGAAAAAGCCCTTCCATTGGGCAGGCAAATGACAAGGGGGAGAAGAAGATGAAAAAGATCACGATCGGCAAGATGCCGCAGCTCCCCTTTGAGATGAGCGAGGCCATCAACCAGCTGCGCGTCAACCTGAGCTTCTGCGGCAGTAACGTCAAGACCATCATGGTCACCAGCAGCACCCCCAACGAGGGCAAGAGCTTTGTGACCATGCAGCTCTGGCGGATGATCGCGGAGCTGGGCACGCCCACGTTACTCATCGACTGCGATTTCCGCAAGTCGGAGATCCGCCGGAAATACGGCCTGTCCACCTCCGGCCATCTGCTGGGCGGTGTGCATTATCTGGCAGGCAAGGCCGAGCTGGACGATGTCATCTACGAGACCAACATCCCCAACGGCTATATCCTGCCGGTGGCAAAAAACGTGACCAACCCCACCATCCTGCTGGAAAGCGAGCGCTTTGGACAGATGATGGAGCAGTGCTGCGAAAAATTCGGAGTCATCCTCGTTGACACGCCGCCGCTTGGCAGCGTGGCCGACGCTTTAAATATCGCCACCCACTGCGACGGCACCGTGTTGGTCGTCCGCAGCGGCGAAACGCCCCGTAAGCTCGTGGGCAACTCGGTCCAGCTCCTGCAGCGCACGGAAGTGCCGCTGCTGGGCGTCGTGCTGAACCGTGCCGAGGTGAATAGTAAGTCGAGCATGTATTATAACCGCTACTACAAGTCCGGCTACTATTATAAAGAGCACAGCCACGAGAAATCGGGCAATGCTCAAAAATAAAATGGAGGTTAACTGTATGAAAAAGAAATTCGTAATGGCAGTCGCCGCAGTGGCGATGGCTACGGTCGTCGGCGTCTCTGCTTTCGCTGCAACGGGCGTTACTGTTCCCAGCATCACTGGCGGTTCCGACACCGCTTCTACCATTGTTGCTCCTTCTTCCGACGATGCCAGCGAGACCACTAAGGTGGTCTACAAGACCATCGTTTCTACCGAGGGCAACACCGGGGAGAAGCTGGCCGCTGTCGTCGGCGAGGAGACTGTCGCACAGGCTGCTGCTGTTGCCGGCGTCGAGACCGTCGAGGATCTGAGCATCCGCGCTGTCGGCGACGTCAATGTCGATTCCAAGACCGGCGAGGTTGCCGTGACTGTCACCGGCATGGAGGACGGCGATACCGCTGTTGTTCTGTATCAGGACGCAAACGGTAACTGGGTCGCCATCAAGGCTGTTGTCGTCAACGGCAAGCTGACCTTTAAGATGCCCAAGTCCGGCACCATCATCCTGCTGACCCATAAGGCCTAATTCGGTCGATGCCCCGGGAGACAAGCCACTTGCGGTTAAGTGACTTTCTCCCGGGCAGGGCCTCTGCCCGTCATCAGCGATTGTAGGCTGCACTCTCCTCATCGGCGGCTCTCCGTGAACCATCGGTGGGGAGAATGAAGGTTACAATTCTGCAAAAGTCAAGAGTGGAAAATCGGGAGGAAGTTATGTCGAAATTTCAACATGATGTGATGTTGCGGGTCGTAAAGATTCTGGACGTCCTGATGATTGAGCTGCCGTTTGCGGCATGCTGGTTCCTGTATTATTCCGAGCAGGTGTACACGAAGTTTTCATGGAAGGGCAATCTGGCCATCCTTGCGCTTTTTTTTGTGCTGTATATCACGCTGGGCAAAGTCTACGATGCGTTCTGGATGTCGATGCAGCGGATCTCCGAGCTGGTCTATGGACAGCTCCTTGCGGCCATGGCAACGGATGGCATTCTTTATATCGTCATCTGCCTGATGGCGGCGAAGCTCTGCAACCTCTGGCCCGGCATCGCAGCCATTGCAGGGCAGCTTGTGATGGCGGCTGTCTGGGCGTCCTGTGCGCACAAATGGTATTACCAGACGTTCCCGCCACAGCGGACAGCCATCATTTACGATGAGCGTCATGGCATGGAAAAGCTCATCAACGAATATGGTTTGAACCACAAATATAATGTGCAGCTGACCATGAGTGCCGAAGACTGTCTTGCTGATCTAAGTGTTCTGGATGGTATGGAGACTGTTTTTGTCAGCGGTGTCCACAGCCACGAGCGAAATATTATCCTGAAATATTGTGTCGGTCAGGGCATCAACATGTTCGTCATCCCCCGCGTGGGCGATGTCATCATGAGCGGCGCATGGCCGATGCACATGTTCCATCTGCCCATGCTGCGTGTCGGCCGCTATATGGCCAGCCCGGAATATCTGTTCATCAAGCGGGCCGTGGATATCATTATTTCTCTGATCGGCTTGGTCGTTCTCAGTCCGCTGTTCCTCATCACTGCCATTGCGGTCAAATCGGATGGCGGCCCGGCATTCTACAAGCAGGTGCGTCTGACTAAGGATGGCGGGCAGTTTGAGATCCTGAAGTTCCGCTCCATGCGGGTGGATGCCGAAAAGGATGGTGTCGCCCGCCTCTCCACCGGCGACAAGGATGACCGCATCACAAAAGTCGGCCATATCATCCGTGCCTGCCGGTTGGACGAGCTGCCCCAGCTGCTGAATATCCTCCGGGGTGATTTATCCATCGTCGGCCCCCGCCCGGAACGCCCGGAAATTGCCGCCCAGTACTGCGAGGAGATGCCGGAATTCGCCCTGCGCTTGCAGGCCAAGGCCGGGCTGACCGGTTATGCACAGGTGTACGGAAAATATAACACGACACCGTATGATAAGCTGCAGATGGACCTGATGTACATCGCCCACCCAAGCCTTGTGGAGGACCTGAAGATCATGCTGGCAACCGTGAAGATCCTGTTTATACCAGAAAGCACCGAGGGAGTTTCCGAGGGCCAAACCACCGCCATGAGTGGAGAAAACCACTAAATATCGATGATTTCGTACGTTTTGAGCTGCTAAAAATTGGAAGAAATTCCAGAGTGGAGTCAGGCATAAATACACCTCTTACAGTGGCGTGGCGTTAGAAAGTTGGTAAATTGACCGGTATAAAGCTGAAATACTGCTTCTAGTAGTGCAAAATGCCGAGAGATTGAGCGTGAGAGAGGGCAAAATGAGGTTGAATTGAGGCTTTTACGCCCTGAAAAAGCACTTTTATGGATGCGACCGTAGCTCGTGGGTTTATGCCAGATGGCACTGTGAGGGTACTGACGATACTGTGGTGACTTTCACATAGCGTTATCGGGGCTGGACCGTGATAACATCATCTGCGATTTCATCCCGGTCTTGGAGATAACAGGTTGGTACTGATGATCTTATGCTCATTCGTCTGGGGTGATCCGGCATAAACAAGGAAGCTACGATGGCGTGGATGAGTGGAACCCGGAATAAACACATGAGCTACCGTGGCGGGTGATAGTACTATCAGGACTAAAGACAGCGGTTGCCGTAGCGTGAATTTTCCGTAGCAGCGTTTATTGTAGCGGTACAAGACATAGCGGCAGTGTGACTCACACTGCTGAGGACGATTAGTAGAGCTTTATAAGGAATAAACGGCTCAGACTCTTTGAGATGAGTCTGGGCTGTAATCTTTGATATGTGGAGAGGGACGATGAGTGTTGTGGAATACAGAGAATACTCCGTTCTTATGTCGGTTTATCACAAAGAGAAGCCGGAGTATCTGAAGCAAGCGATAGAGAGCATACAAACGCAGACGATCTCCACAAATGATTTTGTGCTGGTATGTGATGGACCGCTGAACGAACAGCTAGATGGCGTGATTGCTACAAAGCAGCAGGAGGTGGGTGACACATTAAATGTTGTCCGACTTGCGAAAAACGGTGGGCTTGGCAATGCGCTGAATGAGGGAATCAAGTATTGCAAAAATGAGTTGGTCGCCCGAATGGACAGTGATGACATTGCGTACCCGGATCGCTGTGAAAAACAGATTGCTGTGTTTAACACACATTCGGAAGTGAGCATTTGCTCCGGCATTGTGGAGGAGTTTACCACTGATCCGAACACCGTTGATACGAAACGGGTGCCGCCGGAGACGAATGCAGAAATTGTAGAGTTTGCAAAGAAGCGGAATCCGTTTAATCACCCCTGTGTGATGTATAAAAAGTCCGCAGTCGAAGCAGTTGGTTCTTACCAGGACTTCTACCTGCTGGAGGACTATTACCTTTGGCTAAGGATGCTGATGGCAGGGTATCAGGGCTATAACGTTCAAGAGCCGTTGCTCCATATGCGGGCAGGCTCGGATATGTATTTAAGAAGAGCCGGTTGGAAGTACGCCAGGACACAGGCAAGGCTGTTCAAATTTATGAAGAAACAGGGATTCATTGGAGTAGGACAGTACATTAAGAGTTGTGTGATTCGTAGCGGATCATCGTTGGCTCCGAATTGGCTGCGGAAGTTTATGTTTGAGAAAGTGCTGAGGAAGTAAATGGCTGTGGAGTCAGGAAATTTGAGGAGAGATTTGATGAGCAAAGAGAGTGTTTTATATAAGAATAGAAAAGGAGATAGACTCATATCGGCAATACTGTATTTGCTGACACCCTTTGCGTTTATGGCTAATCCTCTGTTGTTTGTTGTATGTATTACTGCTCAACTCGTTTTGCAAACGCTTCACGGCTACCGTTTTTCCGAACTGTTTGTGGTTTTGCTTCTTAATGGATTTGTCTATTCAAGTGTTTCGTTTGCTGGTTTGCGATTTTATGATTGGATAATTATTTTCTCATTTGCATATGTTTTTATAAATAAAAGAGGTCATGTCGCGATTCCGGTTAGATTACTAATCTTTATTACATCAGTCTTTCTGGTTTTTCTTTTTCATGGGATGAAGACCAATGAAATCCTGGAAGTTGTACGATACTTTGTTTCAATACTTTTGATTGTTGTAGTCCTAAACACAAAACCCGATATGAATTTGATTTCGGAATCAATAATTCGAATATGCAAAGTGACGTTGTACAATGCAATAATTGTATTTGCCATGATACAACTTGGAAGAGTTCATAACTATATGAGCTCCTTTATCTCCACCAATGTCTATATTTATTCTGACGAAATACGTCTTAATGGATTCTTTAGCGACCCCAATAAATATATGACATTTTGCCTTGCGCTGCTTTTTATAATAGATGTATTTGTAGAGAATCCAACATACAAAAGAAACGGAATTTTAATTCTGAGTATAGCAACTGTGTTATCAATGTCTAGAACCGCATTATTGTGTTTAGGACTTTATTTCTTTGTTAAGCTCTTATTGAAATTGAAAGAAAAATCTCCTGTGCTTTTTGGGTGCTGCATTATTACATTTAGCGTTGTCTGCATCCTACTGTTGGCGACCCCGGATATAATTAATAGCATTATAAATGAACTGTATACTCTTGCCGCACGGGTTCTTGGTCGAGAGCACACACTCGAAATCAATGCCACGATGAAGGATGACAATAGAGTTTATGTTTGGGGAAAAGCAATACAATTTATCAGTCAAAAGCCATTTTGGGGAAATGGATGGCTTGCATATCAATCGTTACTGCCATATCCGACACACAATACTATTGTTTCTCTATTGCTTGACGGAGGGGCTTTTGTGTTAACGGCATATCTTTATACTTTTGGGCCGTTATTTTCAAATAAGCGATTTGGTGCAACAATATCATGCGTAATACTTCCAATGTTATTGTTGGACCTTGGTAATTATAGAGTGCTGTTTTTACTGCTTGCACTGATTATGCTACCCTCAAAAGGAAAAGCTATGCAATGAGGTGATAAAACAGTGAAGAAAAAAACATTGGTTGTACTAACAAAAAAGTGGGGGAGAAACTATACAGGTGCTACGCTGGCTACGCAATACTTTGTAGATAGATGGGCCTCTCGATTTGACAGAGTTGTAGTCTTTACATTAGAAATAGGAAACTATGATAATACGAAGCGGAATATTTCCGTTCGGAAATGCAAGAGTGAGCAGGAGCTTCTACTTGCACTAAAAGAAGAAGAGAATCGATGCGATAGCAGTTTTGTGGGCTATTCGGATGATCATCTTGGCTATTTGTTAAAAAAAGCAAATATTCCGTATATTCACACATATCATGGAAATTGGCCTGATGCCCGCTGGGTGAATGCGGAATTTTTTATTAAAAGCTTTTATTTTATGCCACTGTATAAAAGAACAATCAGAAACGCGGAGGCAGTGGCTAATGTCTCCATATATATGGAGAACTTCACAAAAAGATATAACAGCAAATCTATCCTTATACGGAACGGAATGGATTTTAAGCCGTGTGAGGCTGACAGATGTTATCCAAAAACATATGTGATGGTCGGTAATATAGATACAAGAAAATACAAAAACGCCATCAGACTTGCTAAGTATATCTATGATATTGATCCACAAGTGCGAATTAACATATACGGGAAGGCTATAGATAAGAGCGTTGCTAAGCGACTGGAAAAGATGCCAAACGTTCGTCTTATGGGGCAGCATAGTATAATTCCATACGGCTCCTATTGTGGATTAATCAATGTGTCCGAAATCGAGAATCTTTCAATTTCTGTTTGCGAAGCTATTAAATCTGACATTCCTGTATTCTGCTTTAATATTGGTGGGCTTCCAGAGGTTGTGAAAAAGGATGAAACTGGCTATACCTTCCCTAAAAGGGATTACAAGCGAATGGCACAGAAACTTGTTGACTATGCGTGTGACGAAAATAAGATGAGAGTTGATAAGAGTGTGTTGGATCCATTTGATTGGAACGTTGCTGCGAAAAAATATATGACACTGCTTGAAGAAATCATGAAGGATACGACGAAATGAAAATTGCAATATTAGGCCCAGTAACAACAAAGACCTATTTTGGCGGAGTTGCAGTATTTGATGAGGAACTTGCTGCTGGCTTTAAGCATAACGAATGGGAAGTTGTACTTATTACAAATCAAAAAAACGCTGATTCAGAAAAAAATGGTGTACCAGTTCGGATGATAAATGCTATCTCTGCAAGAAAAATCATTAAAGAAGAAAGCCCAGATATAATTTTGGCATCGTTGCAATATGCAAAGTATTGGAGATTTTGTAAGGAAAATGCCATCAGAATTTACTTTTTACACGGTTTCTTTAATCAAAGCTATTATGGAAAATTAAAATCTGAGGTGGCATCTCTTTATCAGCGATTAATTGCCAAACAATCTCATTACGTATTTGCAAATAGCTATTTCACTAAAATGGTAAATGACCAATTTTTTGGGATTCAAACGAATGAAGTTTTTCATCTCGGAGTAACATCGGAGTATTATAGCGCTATTTTAAACACCGAGGTACCCAAAGAAAAAGGTGCGATTCTATATACAGGTCGGCTCGTATCAGCAAAAGGTATTGGAAATCTGCTCTGGGCGATGAAAGTTCTCAAAGATGGGGGTATGCCGTATAAAGCCTATATAGCCGGAGATGGACCAGACAAAGAAAAATTAGAAAAGTATGTTGCCAAAAATAACTTGGATGTACATTTTCTTGGACGGGTTTCGCAGAAGGATTTAGTGACTTACTACTCAAAGGCGGAGATATTTGTGTCGCTGAATCCGAGTGAACCATTTGGCATTGTTTTCCCGGAGGCTCTATTAGCACGATGCAAAATTGTATGCCCGTGTACAGGCGGTCAGGTTGAATATCTAATGGATTACAAAGATACTGTTGCATTCGTTGATGAAGCCTCTCCAGATGCAGTAGCGAATGGTATCGAGAGATTAGGGAAATCTCCAGTCGCAGCAGAGTTGAGTGATAAGTATATACAGACTTTCCGTTATGATACTGTTGCAAAAGAAATGATTGATTACTTGAATGTGAGAGGCAAAACAGATGGAAGTTAATAATATAGATTCAACCCCTTTTTTTTCCGTTCTGGTTCCAGTGTATAATCAGGAAAAATACCTGCCTGAATGCATAGAGTCTGTTTTAAACCAGACATTTAAAGACTTTGAACTCATTTTGATTGATGATGGCTCGACAGATTCAAGCGGAATACTTTGTGATCAATATGCCCAGGAACATCCGCGTCTTATAACGGTTATCCACCAGAAAAATCAAGGCCCTCTTTTCGCACGACGGGCAGGCATTGGAAACGCAAAGGGAGCATACTATCTGTTTTTAGATGCGGATGATAGCTTTTGTAGCACTGCTATGGAAACACTCTATAATTGCATAAGAGCGCATTCTGTCCAAATGGTGATTTTTAACGCATCATTTCAAGACGATTTTGAAACAAAATCCAATAACTATCCTTTTCCGAGCGACAGCGTATTGGAAGGAGAGAAAAAAAGAGATTTTCTGAATGCATTTTGTGGAACACATATGTTCAATAGCATGTGCCTCAAGTGTGTTCATAAGTCAATAATTGACTCACATGATTGTGATAATGCTATAGAAGTTAGATATGGCGAAGATCTTTTTCAGTCTATTCCACTGGTTGATCGTGCAAGATCAATTTGTGTTATTCAAGTTCCATTGTACTATTATCGTCAACATGCAGAAAGTGCGACACATTGCTACAAGCTAGCACAATTTGAATCATTAAAAATTGTATGTGAAAGATTAATTGTATATAGCCAAAAGTGGGAAGAAAAATATGAAATTCCGTTAAAGGATAAGGCGTGTGAGTATGCTGGAAATGAATGCTACAGAACAGCCAAGAATGTGTTAAAAAGTAATGATGATTTTGACGCAAAACGCAATTATCTTGCTGAGCTAAAAAAAGACGAATTTTATAAAAAATATATCGAAAATATAAGAATGCGCAGCCATCTTAGGATGTATGAAAAGTTTATTCTGTTTTCGGTAAAGTATGATTTATCTATGCTGCAGCTTGTTATAAGCACAGTCTTTTCTTTAGTAAGTGCAAAGAAAATGAAAGGTTAAAAGGAATCCTGATTATTAAAAAATATGCTGGATGAGGTAAAAGATGAAAAAATTAACGCCAGAGGAATGTAAACTCCGTATATTGAATTTGTTAGTTGAATTTGCGGACTACTGTGATACAAATAATTTAAGATATTACCTGCTGGGCGGTACATTGCTGGGGGCGGTAAGGCACAAGGGCTTTATTCCCTGGGATGATGATATTGACGTTTGCATGCCTCGCCCAGATTATGAAAGATTTATTGAATTACAAAGTAAAAATAAAAAGATAGAGTTCCGTTGCATTGAAAATAACACATCTGATCTGCCATTTATGAAAATCATTGATAAAAAGACTTTTGTAAGGCAGCTTTATACTGCTGAATCGGAAACTTCAAATTTATGGGTGGATATATTTCCGTTTGATGGATGGGCCTTTGATGAACAGCAGAGTAAAAAAGATATGAAGAAATGGAATCGGTGGCACTGGCTTTCAGTTTACGCACAGGTAAAGATGGGCGAGGGCACTACAAAAGTTCGTGCAATTTTGAAACTGCCAATGGCTCTTGGCGCTCGATTGATTGGCAGAAAAAATATTGCAAGAAGAATGAACGAACTTGCCCAGAAATATGATTATGAGTCAAGCGAGTGGGTCGGCAATTTTGTTTGGGCCTGCTATGGCATACGTGAGAGAGTACCAAAAGAATGGTTCTCGCAGCGCGTGAAGCTGGCGTTTGAAGGACACGAATTTTGGGCACCCAAGGAATGGGATAAATATCTTTCTCAAATCTACGGCGATTATATGACACTTCCACCGGAAGATAAAAGGGTTAATCATAACATGGAAGTTTGGCTGAAGTGAACGGCGGTATTAATGAAAATGAAAAACAAAGTGACTTTGGTCAACATGATCTCAAGTTTGGCTCTACAGATTTGCACGATTATTAGCGGATTTATCATCCCGAAGATTATCTTGTCATACTTCGGCTCTGATACAAATGGCCTGATTTCGTCTTTGAATCAGTTTTTGAGTTATATATCTCTCCTTGAGGGCGGAGTTACCGGTGTCGTAGCCGCAAATTTATACAAGCCGCTTGTCAATGGCGATAATCAAAAACTGTCTGCTGTTGTTGTTACATCGAAGAAGTTCTTCAACAAGGTGGGAGCAATATTTGTCGCATATACTTTTTGTCTGGCAATTGTATACCCCCTTGTCTTTAAAATGGATTTTTGGTATGTGTTTTTCCTCACAGTGATTCTTTCAATGAATTTGCTGGTTCAGTATATGTTCTCTATCACATTGAGGACACTTTTGAATGCAGACAAGAAACTATACATTGTTTCGTTTACGCAAATCATAAGTACTATCTTGAACACCATTTTGGCGTATGTTTCCGTTAAAATATACCCAAGTATTCACCTTTTGAAGCTGATTAGTGGTCTGCTCTTTTTTGCCCAACCAGTTATATATGGCCGGTATGTAAGGAAGTATTACTCCATTGATTGGTCGGCGGAGGCAGATAATCAGTTGTTGAAAGAACGCTGGAACGGTTTTGCCATCAATCTTGCAGCGCTTATTCATAACAGTACGGACATTTCCATTCTTACCTTTTTTACGAATCTTGCAACGGTTTCCATTTACAACATTTACTCCTTAGTGGCTGTCGGCTTAAAGAGCCTTGTTCAAGCGCTCACATCTGGAATCAGTGCGACCATTGGTCATGCGTATGCTAGAGAGGACTGGGATGAACTGAACCAGAAAATGGATCTCTATGAGTATATCGTTTTTTTATTGGTATCATTTTTATTTACAGTTGGAGCATTGCTCATCACACCATTTGTGATGCTCTATACAAGCGGCATCTATGACGCAGATTATAACCAGCCGCTGTTTGGAATTCTACTGTTGATTTCGGAAGCACTGTACATCGTCAAATACCCGCACCTCAATCTGTCCTACGATGCCAATAAATTCAAAGAGATTACCAAGCCGGCATTTGTGGAAGCTCTCATTAATATCGTTGTATCGGTTGCACTTGTCGGAAAACTTGGATTGGTTGGTATTGCAATCGGTACGACACTTGCAATGATTTATCGAATGGGTTTTCATGTATACTTTACAAGTACAATCGTCAAAAATCGTCCACAGAAGATTTTTTACAAGAAGCTTGCTTTGTTCGCAAGTGTATCTGTGTTTGGCGTGTTCCTGTGTCACAAAATATTCCCTATTTCTTCCTATACAATTAAGCAATGGTTAATCCATGCAATTGATTATAGTATCATTTTGGGCCTCCTTTATCTAGTGATAAGCCTACTGTTTTTCAAGAAAGAATTGCTGTTTTTTAAAAGCTATTTGAAGAAGTGATGCGGATTTTCTGTTAATCTATTAAAGACAAAAGAAAGGAAAAAAATGAACGTTGCAATTTTGACCGCGGGTGGTATTGGTTCACGCACTCATCAGGATATTCCAAAGCAGTTTCTAAATGTTGATAATAAACCAATCATTATCTATACGTTGGAAGCTTTCCAGCAGCACCCTAATATTGATGAGATTTGTGTTGCTATTTTGGAAGGATGGAATCAAATCCTCTGGGCGTATGCAAAGCAATTTAATATAACGAAACTGAAGTATGTTGTAACAGGTGGTGCCACCGGTCAGGAATCGATTTTTAATGGTTTGAAAGCTATTCGAGAAAATCATAAGGACGACGATGTTGTGATTGTCCATGATGGTAATCGTCCGATGATTAGTCAGGATATTATCACTGATAATCTCGTTAAACAAAAACAATATGGCTCAGCTGTAGCAACAATTCCATGCACTGAGGTTGTTTTTGTTTCTGAAAATAAGATAGATTCGGACAAATCTATTCCACGCGAAAATCTTCAGAGAACGCAGACACCGCATTCTTATAGATTGAGCGATTTGTGGGATGCTCACATGAGGGCAAAAGAACTTGGCATTACGAACACGGCGGCTTCATGTTCGTTGATGGAGGCTCTGGGAAAGAAAACGTATTTTTCTAAGGGTTCAGAGAAAAACCTTAAAATCACGACAGTTGAGGATATTGAGATTTTCAAGGCTCTTTTGAGCGCTAAGAATGAGGGATGGATAAAATGAATAATCTTGAAATGGAAGCGGTGAAACGAGTTGCATCACTACCATATGATTGGAGTAGATTTAATAATAAGGTTCTACTGATTTCCGGGGGCACCGGTTTTATAGGGTCATTCTTGATAGAGGTTTTGCGCTATCGCACAAATTGTTTCGGAAACACAATTAAGGTTGTTTCACTCTCACGAAGAGGAGGAGTGTCCGATGATTATCTGGAGAATTTGGCGGTCGATGTCTGCAATCCGATAGATTATACAGGAGATGTGGATTTTGTTCTTCATCTTGCATCTAACACGCATCCGAAACAGTATGCAGAAGATCCGATCGGAACGATTCTGACCAATATAGATGGATGTAACAACCTGCTGAGACTGGCAGTTGAGAAGAAGGCTCGTTTTTTACTTGCATCGAGTGTTGAAATATACGGTCAGGGCACCGAGAAACCAATGGACGAACACTATTGCGGATATATAGATTGCAATCAAGCAAGAGCTGGTTATAACGAAGCAAAGCGTACCTGTGAAGCATTGACACAATCTTATCGTCAACGGTTCGGAATTGATGCTGTCATTGTAAGACTTGCAAGAGTTTTTGGCCCAGACAAGAAAAAAGATACAAAAGCAATGAGCCAATTCATGGACAAAGCGGTTTTAGGCGATGAGATAGTGATGAAAAGCTATGGCAAACAACGCTACTCTTATGTTTATATTGCAGATGCAGTAAGTGCTCTAATCAAGATTCTTCTGGATGGAGTAGACGGTGAGGCCTACAATATATCCGATGATGATGATGGAAGAACACTTCGAGGATATGCTGAGTATCTTGCGACCCTTTCGAATCAGAAAGTGAAATTTGAAATCGAAAATAACTTAGAGGTGTCGAAGGCTACATTTGCCTTAATGGATACAACTAAACTGAAAGCCCTGGGTTGGATACCGCTCTATACGGTATGCCAGGGCCTAAAGGAAACATATACGATCAAGCGGCAAGAAAATACGGATTGCTAGAAGATGGGATTTTTAAATAATCTGGTTATCCCTTTTAGTCAGATGGATTAGGTGCTGTAGAAGGTAAAGCGTCCTTTGGATATAAGTACGGAATTGAAAAACAGCCAGATGGTTTAGTGAAGAACCCCGCCCAAATTGATATCAAATATCTAACAGAAAAGATTTGTGATGCCGCAGAAGAATAGCATGGCTACGCCATCCCAATATGCTGCCTCTACGTGGCGGACGGCAGGCAACGAGAGTCTATCTCGGCTAAAGCATATATTCGTTAATTCGATCTTTGGATGAGGAAAAAACTATAATGGGAAAGTATTTTGGAACCGATGGCTTCCGTGGCGAAGCTGGAATCACGCTGACCGCCGACCACGCTTACAAGGTTGGTCGTTTTCTGGGCTGGTATTACAACGCACTGCGTGAGCGCAACGGCAACAACGAGCCTGCACGCATTGTAATCGGCAAGGACACTCGACGTAGCTCGTACATGTTTGAATACAGCTTGGTAGCAGGTTTGACTGCATCTGGTGCAGACGCCTATCTGCTGCACGTTACCACCACGCCTTCTGTAGCTTACATCGCCCGCGTGGATGATTTTGATTGTGGTATCATGATCTCGGCCAGCCATAATCCGTTTTATGATAATGGCATAAAACTGATCGATTGCTACGGCGAAAAAATGCCGGAAGATACTTTACTGCTTGTCGAGGACTACATCGACGGCAAGCTCCACGTGTTCGACAAGGATTGGCCGGAACTGCCTTTTGCTCACCGTGAGCATATCGGCTGCACGGTGGACTATGTGGCAGGCCGTAACCGCTATATGGGCTACCTGATCAGCCTCGGTATCTACTCCTTCAAGGGTGTCAAGGTTGGTCTGGACTGCGCCAACGGTGCAAGCTGGAATATTGCTAAGTCTGTGTTTGATGCGCTGGGTGCCGATACCTATGTCATCAATGCACAGCCGAACGGTCTGAACATCAACAACAATGCCGGCTCTACCCATATTGAGGGTCTGCAGAAGTTCGTGGTAGAGAAGGGTCTGGATATTGGTTTCGCCTATGACGGCGATGCTGACCGTTGCCTGTGTGTGGATGAAAAGGGTAATGTCATCACTGGTGATCATATCCTGTACATTTACGGCTGCTACATGAAGGAGCGTGGCAAGCTGCTGACCAATACCGTCGTTACCACGGTTATGTCCAACTTCGGTCTGTACAAGGCTTTTGATGAGAAGGGCATCGGCTACGCCAAGACCGCAGTGGGTGACAAGTATGTCTACGAGTACATGGCCAAGAACGGCTGCCGTATTGGCGGTGAGCAGAGTGGTCATATCATCTTCTCTAAGTACGCTAGCACCGGTGACGGTATTCTGACCAGTCTGAAGATGATGGAAGTCATGCTTGCCAAGAAACTGCCCATGAGCAAGCTGGCTGAGCCGCTGAAGATCTACCCGCAGGTTCTGGAGAACGTCCGCGTGACCGACAAGAAAGCCGCACAGGATGACGAATCCGTGCAGGCAGCAGTCAAGGCCGTAGCCGAAGCACTGGGTGACACCGGTCGTATCCTTGTCCGTGAGTCCGGCACTGAGCCTGTCGTGCGTGTGATGGTGGAAGCACCTGACCATGACACCTGCCAGAAGTATGTGACACAGGTTGTGGAGACTATCAAGAGTCGGGGTTATGGAGTTTGAGTGCAAGCCTAAAACGAGAATGTGGAATGCTGCTGATTGTATCTATTATCCTTCTTTCCATCTTGGCACTGTTGCCAGATGCTGATGTAGACCACGATGCAGGATACACTGCCTCAGAATTGAGTATCCGAGAAACCGTAGATGGAAGTGTGATCAGCACAAGCCATGTGAATCCTGATGGGGTAATCACAGATGCCATTGATATGGGCTATGCAACCGTGTGCAGAATGCAGGATGATGACGGTCGAGTTGTAGAGGAACGTTATCTTGATGCAAACGGATACCCTGTGGCAAGGTATGAAAATTTTCATGGATTATCGTATGAATACGATGAAACGAGTACGGTGATCACATATCTTGATGTCGAAGGTAATCCAATAATACGTAGTGACGGATATTCTACTATTGTCAGAACGCAGGTTGACGGCAGGGCTTATGACGATTTCTTCTATGATTTGAATGGACAGCAGGTACAGTGCTCCGGCGGATACTAGGGGCTTCGTCGTGGGTATAATGCTGAAGGTCAGAACATTAGCCTTGCCTTCCTCGATAAAGACGGTCATGCGGTATGTACTTCATCTGGATATGCGATTATGACATATCAGCGTGATATGAATGGTAACGTTGTCGGGAAACAGTATTTCGATACAGATGGTAATCCAAAGGCATTGTCTAAAGGGCAGTACGGCATCAAACGTAGTGGCAAGGCAAACATTCTGCTTGACAGAAACGGTAACGTTATGCCGTGTGTGGACAACCTTCTGAATGGCTTCCCGTGTATGGTAGTTGTTTTGGGTTGCGTTGTCTGCTTGCTGATGATTGCTCTTCCGAAGAGTTTGAGCGTGGTACGGACGGTTGTTTATATAGCTTTTATTCTTTATGAGAACTGATGTTTCGGGAGTCAGGGGATGCAAGAACGAACTTTGTCCTCTTTTCCTATGCTGGGAAGTTTTTGAAAGAGCAATCTGTGAGAGTGGGGGACATCAATAACATCTGGCTGCTTATTCCACTTGGAACGGGGCTGTATAGGTGGTTTCAGAAAAAGTGGGTGCTGTTGATTCCCTTCGTGATGTCTGTGGCAATTGAAACCACCCAGTATATTACGGGACTTGGCATCGCAGAGTTCGATGATGTGTTCGGTAATACGATGGGCGAGTGGATTGGCATTTTGGTGGCATACATCATAATGATGTGGCGTAGCGAGATGGTTAATCATCATCTTCCACGCCGTCCCATCCTATGAAGATTTCCTCTGCATCATCCAGTTTTGACCAGTCGAGATACTGTCCACAGTTGCCGCAATAAGATTGATACTCGTATTCGATGACCATCTTGCACCGAGGGCAAATTGGGAAACAGTTCCGGTCTCTATAGATTCGAATTGCGTTCACTGTTTTGGGCAGACGGTATGTAGGGGAGAGTAACAGCTCAAGGATGACGTGGGAAAGAATTGGTTTTGTTGGATAGTCCATCCATTCCTCATCGTCAAAATCCAAATCATCTTCTTGTGGAACAGCATCGATTTTATGAAGGTAAGCACCTATTTTCGAGGAAATAGTTTTAAGAACTGCAAATTTTCTGAGCTGTGTTTTCGTTGTAATCACCTCTGCATTTAAGCATAGATGATTATTTGACTGCGGTGTTGTATATTTGCTTGCAATTCTTGAAAAACACCGGTTTTTAGTATAATATAAGGCTGCGGGAGACTTCCCACAGCTTTGCCGCTCGAAACTTTGCACACCCCTACGCGGTGAGCGGTAGACAACACATGAGAATGTGGCTAAGAGGCAGAGGCTTTTTTTAAGGGAGAATACTGTATGGCTATTTATACGGCGTGGGAAATGGAACGCATTAACAGTGAGTATGAGTCAAAACTGGACTTGAAAATTGCGAGATATATTAGCTGCAATAAATTGGAGTCAATGCTTTCTTCCAATACATTGTTCTTTTGTAATGCGTTCAATTTTGAAGACAAATGAGATTCCTTCATCGTTTTTTGAAGGATGGAGCAAAGAATCTGAGGAGAACTATCGGCAGTTCAACATTCTAAAGAACAAAGTCTATGTGCGATATGTTTCATGCTGGACTCCTTACCAACCGGGAAATAAAAAAATGTGGGCAGAGTATGCAGGTGAAGATGAAAATAAGGACGGTGTCTGCATTGTAATGACTGTGCGTCAATTAGTGATATGTGCAGCAGCTAGAGGTGGGCGTGTTTATCAAATTCATTATCTGAATGAGGATGGAAATCTGGGGACGGGAGATATCCCATTCTATATCCCAAATGACGAAGAGCGAAAGCAGTTTGATCTCCCACATGCGATGAGAGTTTTCCATGCTTTGAAAAAGCACGAATTTGAAAAGGAAAATGAAATTAGAGCTATAATTTATAAGCGTGAGAAGGAGGCAGGGCTGGAAGTTCCGTTTAAGTTTAACTTGTTCGTTGAGAGCATCATTTTGAATCCGCTGGCAACAGCAGAACAAAGCAATGCTATTCAACAACTGGCGGACAAGTACTCTGTGTCAAAAATAGTTAAGAGCGAATCTTCTTTATGATAGACATCGAGTGGATGCCGCTGTTATACTAACATCAAATCTTACATATTCTTTCGGGAGGCATCATCCTATGGCCAGAACCAAAGGCAGCAAGAACCGATCCGACTCTGCATCTCAGATTGCCGAGAAACAGTCTGCGATCGTCTCTCTCAACGATGAGATTTCTTCTATCACTGCCAATATCGATTCTCTGAAAGCCGACCTGAAAGCTAAGAAATCCGAACTGAAGTCCGCCGAGAAAGAGGTGGCCAAGCTAGAGGCCAAGAAAGCCAAAACAAATCAGAAGGCATCCGAAGAAGCAAAAAAGTCAGAAGCCGAAGCTGTGGTCAAGAAATTTCTGGCTGACGGCATGAATGCTGATGAGGTTCTTGAGAAAGTGAAATAATTTAAAGAAGACTCTGTGAAAAAAGGGGGAGAGATAGGAACCACATCAATGGAAGAAATCGTCAAGTTCTTAAAAGAAGCTGAAACTTATTATCTGGCAACTGTGGAAGGCGACCAGCCGAGAGTTCGTCCGTCTGGCACAGCACATATTTTTAAAGGGAAGCTGTACATCCAGACTGGAAAGAAAAAGGATGTTTCCAAGCAGCTCCATGCCAACCCGAAGGCGGAGCTGTGTGCATTCAAAGGTGGCGAGTGGATTCGTGTCGCTGGTGAGTTGGCAGAAGATGACCGCATTGAAGCACGCCAGTCCATACTGGATGCTTATCCGGAGCTGAAGAAAATGTATGCTGCAGACGATGGTAACACTGAGGTGTTCTATTTCAAGAACGGTGTGGCAACCATCTCTGCTTTCACCCACGAACAGAAGGTAATCAGGTTTTAACGCAATGCTGTGTGGACACCAGACTTCAGGAGCTCATACGGCTATTTTTAGAGGTCGTTATATAAGGATGTGATGGTATCCATACCTATTCCCATCACATCCTTGTATCCCCCTTCCTGGCGGAGATCCACAATTCCTGCATCTTCCTACACATGTCTCCAAAATCACTCCGGGCAAATTTTAATGTTCCTAAAATGGTGCTGCTCGAAGAAAAATTGCCCCCACTTCCCCGTTGTCACAACTGACCTCTCAGCGAATGCCTCATCAATCCTCCATCTCAAAGTATAACCTCTTCCACCCCTTCTCTAATTATAAAAGTCCTATTTATCGTCTCGCAAAAATGTGCGACAAAAATGCGACAACTCAAGAATCCACGGGCGTTCCATCGATCACATAGCAGCGCAAAATGCACTAATTGCTGTATATTTCTTCGCAATTAAGGGCACAAAAATCTATCCGTTCAATGACTTTTAATCAGAGGGCCAGGGATTCGAGTTCCCTCGAGCGCACCAAAAGGACGATAAATCGTTGAGATAAACGGTTTGCCGTCTTTTTTGTTTTATATAGGCTTTTTGGGCTTGTGCCTGTGATTTTTTCAAAAATTTTAGAGGTCAGAGGTACAAAAATGAAGAAGATTCAGAAGAATTATGAGCGGAACGCAGGCGAGAGCTTCCGCCTCGACAAGAACGGTCTCCACGGCGTCACGGCGCAGGGCCGCTTCAAGATGAGCCTGCTGCGAGTGCTCGAGTAAAAACATCTGTAGAACGCAGAAGACCGACGGCTTTCCGGGATGGAGGGCGGTCGGTCTTTTTGTTCAAAACAGGAAAATACTGGAACGGAAAAGGGCGCAATATCCCTTATAAATGGCGTTTCAAAAGCAGAAATTTGGCTCAACGTCCAAAATTAAGGTTAGGATGCTTGACAAAGCGGAGATAGGATAGTACACTCAAAAAGAAAATTGATGCATAGCATCCTCAAGGTGAAAAAGATTCACAGAAGAACGGGCGTCTCCGAACTGAAAACGGAAGGAGGCTAGGGATATGACGCTGTTTTCTTACGAAATTTTCGATGCAGTCGCGCGTCAGGGCAGCTTTAACAAAGCGGCCCAGCAGCTGCATCTGACCCCCTCTGCCATCAGCCATGCCATCGCGGTGATGGAGGCTGAGCTTGGCTTTACCTTATTCAACCGCGGCAAAAACGGCGTGACCATGACCAGCTATGGCGCTTCGCTCTACCCGTCCATCCGGGCGGTGCTCAACAGTGACGAGGCCCTGCAGCAGAGCATCGCCCGCCTCAACGGCCTGGAAAAGGGCAAGGTGAAGCTGGGAGCATTCAACTCGGTCTGCGCCGGCCTGCTGCCCCAGATCCTCAAGAGCTTCATGGCAAGCTACCCCCAGATCGAAGTCGAGGTCTATCAGGGTACTTACGACGACGTGAAGGAGTGGCTGCGCACCGGTCAGGTGGACCTGGCCTTCCTGTCCGCCACCTGCCGCGAAGAGTTCAACCTGACCGAGCTGTTCCGTGAGCCGCTGCTCTGTATCGTGCCGCAGGACTGGCCCGAACCGCCAAACGGCATTATGACGCCGGAGCTGATGAACGGCCAGAGCTTTGTCGTCCAGTGCGACGCCACCGACGCCGAGATGCGCCAGTTCCTCAAGAAATACTCCATCTCCACCGAGCGCCGCTGCCACGTCATCGACGACCAGTCCAATATCGCCATGGTGGAGGCGGGCCTCGGCATTTCCATCATGCCCCGGATGCTGCTGCGCAGCTGCACGGCGGCGGTCAAGATCTACCCCATCGAGCCGGAAGAGTACCGGGTGGTGGGTCTGGCTGTCCAGCGCCCCACGGCGATGGCTCCGGCGGTCGAGCAGATGTTCCACCACATCGTGGACTTCTGCCGCCAGACGGACCCGCAGCTTCTCTGAGAATACGAAAATGACCGGGCCGCATCGCTGCGGCCCGGTTTTTATATACCCGATCGGCAGAGTTGATGATTGAATCCGCTGGAAAAATACGGTATACTATAGCAAACCACCTATACGATAGAAATGTCAGAGGTTTATGGAAAGCAGCAAGGGGGAAAGACCATGAAACGACGTGATTTCTGTAAAGCGCTGGTTTGCAGTGCAGCTCTTGCGCCCGGGCTGGCACTGCCCCGGGCTGAGGCAGCGGCAAAAAGCCAGACGGTGGGCCGGGCAGTCCCGGCAGGCAATTATACAATGTCCTTCCGCAGCGAGCTGAGCCAGATGGACATCGAGCACGAATATTACTACAGCGACAGTTTTTTTGCGCACACCTCCATCCAGTACGACCACCAGCTGGCGCTGGCGACGCTGGGCATGGTGACGGCTGCTTTCAATACATGGGCCAGCGATGCGAAATACTGGGCCAACGGGGACGTGGGCCGCGAGAACAGCCTCGACGCAGCCTATACCAAGCTGGGCTTCGGCGACGTGAAATACCGCTATTATGATGTCGATGTGGGCAGGGCGGGCGACTTCGTGGGCTGGTCCACGGCCCGCAAGACCATCACCCTGAACGGGAAGCGCACCACCATCGTGGCGCTCATCCTGCGCGGCGGCGGCTACGGCGGCGAGTGGGTGAGCAATCTGCACACCGGCACGGGCCACGCCCACAGCGGCTTCATCATCCCGGTGCATGAGGTGTTTGCCGATTTGAAGAACTATCTGGCGGCAGCTCAGCAAAAGGGAGAGCTGGGCGTCGTCAAGCTCTGGATGGGCGGCTACAGCCGCGGTGCGGTGGTGGCGAACCTTCTGGCCGCCCGGGTCAACAGGGAGTTGTCCGGACTGGAACGGGAGAATGTCTTCGTCTACACCTTTGCGACACCGGTGGCCCTCGGCCCGCAGGACTACCCCGACTTGCAGCAGGACTACGACAACAACCACAACGCCGACGGCAGCCTGAAAGAGAGCTGGGGCGAGAGCAACATCTTCAACATCATCTCCAGCGGCGACATCGTGCCGCATCTTCTGCCCGAGGAGTGGGGCTTCCACCGGAACGGCAACGACCGCTTCCTTCCCTCCACCCGGAACGAGGAAGAGCTGGAAGACCTGAACGAGATGGGCAAGAATGATTTCGGCCCGACGCCGCTGGACTTCAGCTGGCTGGCCACCGACAAAGAGACGAACGAAGTCATGCTCCGGATGGAGGAGTACTTCATCTCCCGCGAGAACTACCATGAGAAGTACGAAGCCGCCCTGATGGACATGATACAGTGCGCCTTCATCCGCTCGGAGAAGGAGGTCACGCAGAACAAAGTTCTGGACGATGGCGAGGTCATCCAGCGGCTGCGCACCCTCACCCATCTGAAGAATATGGATTACTGGAAGATCTCCCGCGCTGTCTGGGCGGCATCCACCATGAGCCGTGCCGTGCTCAAGCGGGTCGATGCGGAGAATATCCCCATCCGTGCGCAGCAGATCGTCGTGCCGATCCTGGCGGTGGGCCTCTGCTATGGCCTCGAGAGCGAGGCTGTGAGCCTCATTGCAAAGTACATCCTGATGTTCGTGTCGATGAGGAGCGCGCCCGACGACGCCATCCGGGCGGCGTTCTGCCACCACTGCGAGAATTACATTGCGCTGATGGAATATTACCCCCCCTCAGAGCACTGCATGGAAGCCACCACCCGCACCTGAAAACCGAAAATTCGGAGGCAGCAGACCGCTGCCGGAGTCGAAAGACCCCGGCGGCGGTTTTTTTATGCGTAAATTTTTTTGCGCTGGCACGCAATGACATCCTTCGTGTCCGGTAAACGGTATCCTGATAACGCAAAGGGCGGCATCCCCGCCGGGAGCGAGAATGAAGGAGGGCTGTTGTATGCGGAATCGACTGGAACGGAGGCGGCTGACACTGCGCGCCGCAGCACTGTGCATCGTGCTGGTGCTGCTGTGCGGCTGTCTGCTGCCCGCATTTGCCGAAGGGCCGGAGCGGACGGACAGCGTGCCGGACCAGACATGGGACGAGGAAATAGAGGACGAGCCTGCCTGGGACGAAGAAGAGGACATCCGGACAGACGAGCCGGTGCTTCTGCCCGCGGAAGGCGGCATCCCCGTCGTGGTGGACGGGCTGGATGACATCGGGCTGCCCGACGAGACGCCGACGCCGGACAGCGGGGCCGTCAAAGCGGACGAGCAGTTTGAGAGGACCTATCTCTTCTGGCTCAGCGAGTTGGACGAGGCCGACGGCGGCCTGCCCTACGCGGAACAGACCGTGGGCAGCGGCGAAGAGCTTCTGATGCCCGAAGAGCCGGAGGTGGAGGGAAAGCGCTTCCGCTTCTGGTACAGCCGGGACGACGAAGGGACGGCGGTCCGCTTCATGCCGGATGAAGGACTGCTCTGGCCGGAAGCGGACGGCGAGTGCAGCCTCTACGCCTGTTTCACCGACGATGAGGCCCAGCAGGAGGAGCCCGTTTTAGACGAGGAAGAAGACATCGCCGTTCTGCCGGAGCTGTGGGAAGAACGGCCCGTTGCCGAGGAGGAAACGCCTCTGGATGAGGCAGAACAGCCCGAAAAAGGCAGATCCCCTGAGGAGGATGCCGACTTGGCCGACGACAGCGCAGCCGAGGACAAAAACGCCCTGCCCGCGGACGAACTTGATGAGGATGCACCGGGCTGGGGGGATCGGACTCAGGAGGAATCGGCGGCGGTCTTCCTGCTCAAGACCCCCACCAGCCGGCCCGGCAGCAATGACCCCAGCCAGTGGGCGCCGGACAACAGCGAGTGCAAGTGGGTCGGCAAGGTGAAGACCTACGGCGCGGCATGGGAAGATAACGGCAGGAACATCCTGACAGATGTGTCAGACTATGTTGTATCGTGGCCGGGCGGCGCGACGGGCGACGCATGGTCGCTGAAACCGGGCGATGACTACTGGGACGAGGTCGTCGATGAGATATGGGACGAGTATAAGGACACCATCGAGAAGCAGACCGGCGTCACGGGGCTGACGCAGGAAGATCTGGAGAGCATCGTGGTGACGCCGTACAAGATCTCGCGCAGCAACGGGACAGAACCGGATAAGCACATCGACTGCATCATCAGCGTCAAGAGCAGGAAAAACTTCACGGCCCGGTTCAACGTCCGCGCCCCGGGCGAGGACGACTACAGCATCCGGGAAAGCCGCGAGTACCAGAGCGGCGAGCGGGTGGAAGAGACGACGGCGGACATCGAAAAAGAGTTCGACATCGGCGGTGTGCGCTACGTCTTCGACGGCTGGTACAAAGAGCTCCCCGGTTCGGTGACGGATGAGCCGGACCCGAAGGGAAAGGTATCGCAGGACGAGTGGGAAGAGGGCTATGAGCCCACCGACGAAGAGCTGGAAAACGGCGTCGTCAACTTCTATGCCCACTACGTTCTGGCCGATATAGACCCAGACACCGGCGTGGAGACAGACTTCTTCGGGCTGCCGCTGATGCTGTGTGCCGGTGCGGCCGTTCTGGGCTGCAAAAACAGAAAGAAGGAGGAAGATGAGTGAAGGAACCAAACGAGGCGCTTGCCCCGGAGGCCCCGCCCGGGACGCCGGAAGCGAACCTGTCTGGACCGGCGAAGCCGGAAAAAAGCCCCCTGCTGCAGGAAGTGCGCAGTCTGGCGGTGCGGCTGGCGGTGTTCGCCGCCGTGCTCTGGGTCCTTCTGACGCAGGTGTATCTGGTGACGCAGGCGTCCGGCAGCGAGATGTTCCCCGCCGTGAAGGACGGTGACCTCGTGCTGGGCAGCCGGCTGGAAAAAGACTATGCCAAGAATGATGTCGTGGTATATGAGCGCTCGGGAAGGCTGCGGGTGGGCCGCGTGCTGGCCCGGGGCGGGGACATCGTGACCCTGAGCGAGAGCGGCGTTGTGGAGGTCAACGGCTCGGCACAGGGCGGCGGCATCCTCTACCCCACCTACCCCAAATCTCTGCTCAGCTACCCCTACGCTGTGCCGGAGGACAGCGTCTTCATTCTGGGCGACTGCCGCACACAGGCCGAGGACAGCCGTGACTTCGGCCCGGTGCAGTGCAGTGCGGTCAAGGCAAAAGTCATCACCCTCATCCGGCGGCGGGGGCTCTGAGCTGCCAAAAACCATATAAGACAAGATAGGAGGAACTCTAGGATGAAACAAAACAAGGCAGAAAAGCTTCTCGCAGGTGTGCTTTCCATCGCTCTGGCCATGGGCGTCAGCGTCATGCCCGCCTTTGCGGCACAGGTGCAAGGCCCTCCGTATGAGGATATGTCCCGGGTGTATCTCACCAAAAACTATGAGCTGGCCAACACGGGTACGATCTCCCCGGAAGAGACCTTTACGTTTACGATCGACCCGGGTACCGTGACCGACGCATCGGAGGGCATTGACGCCGCAGATTATAAGCCGATCGTCGGCGACGTGACCTACGCACAGGGCGAAGCCGGCAGTGCGAGTAAGACCAAGAAAATCGAGATCAAGCTGCCCGAGTACGACAGCGTGGGCGTCTACACCTACATCATCCATGAGGCGGCGGGCAACAGCGCAGGCGTGACCTACTACGGCGACGCCATCCTGCTGCGGGTGACGGTCATCGAGCAGGACGGCAAGCTCCGCATTGCCGCTGTCCACACCGAGGACCCGGAGTCCACCGGCGAGGGCAAGAGGGACGACTTCGACAACCTCTACTCTGCCGGTGAGCTGGAAGTCCACAAGGACGTCGAGGGCATCATGGGCAATAAGGACAAATACTTCGAGTTCAGGGTGCAGCTGACCGGCGAGGAGGGCAAGACCTATCAGGACAGCTACGCCATCACCGGCGGCAGCTATGACGCGAACCCCGCCTCGATCGAGATCAGGCCCGGCGAGACGACGGAAGCGACCCTCTATCTGAAAGACGACGATACCATCCACATCGAAAACCTGCCCTACGGCGTCGAGTACAAGGTGTCTGAGACGCCGGTCGCGGACTATGTGACGACGGAGACTGGCACCGAGGGCGAAGTGGATGAGGCGGTCGAGCGGGCAAGCTTCACCAACACCAAGGGCGGCACCGTGGATGCCGGTGTGGTGCTGGACAGCGCACCCTATCTCTTCACCCTGACGGGCGCTGCGGGCGTCGGGCTGCTGCTGACCCTGCGCCGCCGCCATCAGAAGTAAGCGCGGAGGAAATAAGGCAAGGGAGGTGAGGAACATTCGGTGGCAGAAGATGGCCCTGCGGGCGGCGAACGGCCTGCTGGACGGGGTGACGGCCCTGCTGGTGCTGCTGGCGGTGGTCTGGTCGGGCTATGCGCTGTGGGACAACAGCCGGGTGTACGCCGCTGCCGACAATGTGCAGGCCGGGCTGTTGGCCTTCAAGCCCCGGCCGCAGGAGGACAACCGCCTCTCCTTCGGCCAGCTGCGGGACATCAACCCCGATGTCTGCGGGTGGCTGACGCTGGACGGCACGGCCATCGACTACCCGGTGGTGCAGGGCGAGAGCAATTTCACCTATCTGAACACCGACGTCTACGGCAGCTTTGCGCTGGCGGGCAGCATCTTTCTGGATGTTGACTGCGACGCGGACTTCAGCGGGCGGTATTCCCTGCTCTACGGCCACCATATGGAGAACGGGCGGATGTTCGGCGACCTCGACAAATACAAGGACGGAGCATTCTTCCGCCAGAACACCACCGGCACCCTGACGCTGCCCGGCGGGAGCTATCGGCTGGAAGTGCTGGCCTGCCTTGTGGTGCCTGCGTCGGAACAGGCCATCTTTGCCCCGGGCAAGTGGCGCTCGGATGTAGGCGGGCTGCTCCCCTTTGTGGAGGAGAATGCCCTTCAGATGGATGCACAGGCCCTCCGTGCGCTGGAAGAGGAGCCGGAAGGAGCGCAGTTTCTGGCGATGGCTACCTGCTCGGGGGAGTACACCGACGCGCGGACGGTGGTGCTGGCCCGGATGGAACCAATGTCAGACCTGCAAAACGGAAAGGAGGAGAGCTTATCATGAGAAGGCTCCCGAAAATGGCGGCGGCCCTGCTGGCAGCAGCGCTTGCGGTAAGCGCTGCCCTGCCCGCCCTGGCCGCAGACCAGCGGGCGGAGCTGGAACTGGAGGCGTCCGTCCGCTGCACCGGAGAGGCAGCTGACGAGACGCTGACGGTGCGGCTGACCGCGTTGGACGGCGCGCCGATGCCGGAAGGCTGTGACGACGAGGCTGAGCTGGGTTTTCCGGCCCGGGACTGCCGCGCCGCCGACGACAAGACCCTGACGAAGACTTTTGATGCCATCGTCTACACCGCGCCCGGCATATACGAGTATAGGGTCACTCAGGACGCGGGCGGACGGAAACGGGCCGACTACGACGACACCGTCTTTTACCTGAAAGTCATGGTGGCGTGGGACACCGACGGTGAGCTGAGAGGACACGTGTCTGTCCGGCGGGACGGGGACGACGGGGCAAAGACGGAACTGCTCTTCAAGAACAGCTACCGCAGCACCGACCCCCTTCCCCCGCCGGTGACGCCGCCCTATGTGCCGGATAAGCCGACGCCGACCCCGAAGCCGGTGGAGCAGCCGGGCGAGATAACGGTCATCCGTCCGCCGACACCCTCGGCAGAGATGCCGGATGAAGTCATCCCGGCTGCGGAGCCGGAACCGGTGGGGACCCTCATCCAGACCGGCCAGCTGCTCTGGCCCGTGCCGGTGCTGGCGGGCGGGGGCATCGCCCTCGTGGCGGTGGGCCTCTGGCTGAGCCGGAAGCGCAGACACGATGCGTAGGCGGGTGCCGGAGCGGCTCTGCCTGATGCTGGGCAGTGCCTTGGTGCTGGCAGCGGTCTGTCTCTACGTCTACGACCGGCTCGAGGATGCGAGGGCGGGCGCTCAGGCCGCTTCGGCGGTGAGCCGGCTGCGCCAGAGCCAGAGCATCGCGGCAGTGTCGGAGGCAGAACGGCCCGCAGACAGCGCGGAAAGCCTGCCCACGGAAGATGCAGAGTCCGGGCCGGAACCGGCTTCGGAACCCCCGGCGCCAAGCATCGAGCGGGAGTATCTGGGGGTGCTGACCATCCCCGCTCTGGGCTTGGAGCTGCCGGTGCAGACCGAGTGGAGCAAAGCGAACCTCAAGGTCTCGCCCTGCCGTCAATGCGGCAGTACGGCGGGCGGAGACCTTGTCATCGCGGCCCACAACTACAAATCACACTTCGGGCGGCTGAGCAGCCTTTCGGAAGGCGACGAGGTGCGTTTCACTTCACAGGACGGCGCTGAGGCAGTGTACACGGTGGAGCGGACTGCGCAGGTCTCGCCCGAAGAACCCGAAGCCCTGCGGGAGGGCGGCTGTCCCCTCGTGCTCTACACCTGCACCCCCGGCGGAAAAGCGAGGGTAGTGGTGTACTGCCGGAGAGAAAATGCGGCATGAAAAAACAGGAGCGGAAAGCCTGCGGCTTTCCGCTCCTGTTTTTGGTCGTTGTTTAATCTACACAGAAATAGAAATTCTCGGGAACAGGGAAAGACTCTTCGGCGGAGCTGACGCTTACGCGGTAGAGGTAACCTTTACGGAGGTGATAGATCGCAGAAGTGTCGGTATATTCAAGATCGGGCCCGAAGGGGTCGTAATCGTCCTCAATGTCAATGAGGGTATTGGGGTCCTGACCGGCTTCCACTACGGCTTTTACATCTGCAATGGTCTTGCCCTTATAAAGGTCCATGTCATAACTCCAGGAAGGAGTAGTGACGACGGTGCCTTCGGGAACATGGAATACAAAATAACTCTCGTTCGTGCGGGCTGTGTCGCCGTAAGGAACGCTTACAGTGATCTGTTCCACACTGTTCAGCGGCTGAGAGAGGGTATAGGTGCCATCGGTGATCCAATCAGAAGTAAAGGCACCATAAAGAGACCACATGTCCTTTGATACACCGATGACCTCATCCTTTTCTACAGTATAAGCCCGGATAGAGGTGGAGCCGACCTGATATTCGACGGTCACAGCCAGATCTTTCTTTTTCTGTGCGCCATCGACAGTGGTAACAGTGGAACGCTTTTCTTCATACTTTACGGGAGCTGCTGCGGCACTGGCACTTAAAGTGACCGCGCTCAGAATCAGTGAGGCAGCTGCCAGAACTGCGAATCTTTTCAGAAAATGCGGACAGGGCTTCATATTCTTTCCTCCTGTATTACATGATGCAATAAATTGAATCCAACTCGATTATAGGCGTCGAAGAAAAAAACATCAAGAGAGAAATACGATTTTGGAAGAAAAGACAAAATGTCGGCAGCTTTATTGTGCAGCTGCGTCTTCGGTATCGGTCATGATGAACCAGAACACGGTGCCTTTGCCCACAGTGCTGTGGACGCCGAAGCGGAAACCGTGCTGCTGGAAGATGGCTTTGGTGATGGAGAGGCCGAGGCCGGTCCCCTGCTTGCCTGCGTCGGAGCGGGAGCGGTAGTAGCGGTCGAAGATATAGGGCAGGTCCTCGGCGGAGATGCCGGGGCCGTGGTCTTCCACCTCCACCCGGACGCCCTCGGGGCAGCGCAGCGCCCGCAGCACGAAGATGCCGTCTTCGCCGATGTGGTGCATGGCGTTGCCCAAAAGGTTATGCAGAGCGCGCTGCATCATGTCGGGGTCGGCACAGACGGGAAGCTCTTCGTCGGGGATCTCCAGCTTGAGCTGCCAGCCGTTCTGGGCGCAGACGGCGTCGTAACGCTCGCTGACTTCATCGCAGAGCTGGCCCATGTCGAAGTGGACCTTCTCGCACTTGAGTGCGCCGCTCGTGACCTTGCTCAGCTCCATGACGCTGGAAACAAGGGCCGTCAGACGGTCGGTCTCGTCCACGATGATGTTCATCTGCTCGTCGCGGTGCTTCTTGTCGTCGCCGGTCAGATCGCGCACCGTCTCGGCATAGCCCTTGATGAGGGTGAGCGGGGTGCGCAGGTCGTGGGAGACGTTGGCCAGCAGGTCGCGCTGCATCTGGGAGGCGTGCTGGACCTCTTTTGCCATGTGGTTGAACTCCTGGGCCAGGTCGCCCAGCTCGTCGTTCCGCACCGAGTCCACATGGACGGCGTAGTTGCCCTGTGCCACCTGCCGCGCAGCCCCGGAGAGGGCGCGCAGAGGCTTTGTGAACCACTCGCTGAACAACCATGCCGCCGACATCGAGAAGGCGAAAATGAGGGCCGCAGCCAGCGGCAGGACGGTGCTGAGCACCTTGCCGGCCTCGGCCACATGCATCAGGCTGGTGGTGACAAGGACGGTATAGTTTCCATCGGAGGTCATCCGGCCCACCATCAGCTGGACCGAGCCGGAGGGCGTGGGCGGGTTGATCTTCCGCACCACTGTGCCGCCGCTCTCCCGGCAGAGCTGCCGCATGGCGCGGGCCGTGGTGTAGGCGGTCTGCTCGTCGGCAGTGTCGGTGGGGCGGGTGCGGTGAAGGTTGCAGTAGGGCAGGGTATCCACCTTGAAGATCTGCCGCAGGGTGGTGTCGGAGATGTCGATGCAGAAGCTGCTCATCCCGCCCAGCTCGAAGATGTCGTCCCGCAGCGCGTTGAAGAAGGTGCTGTTGACGTACAGCCGGCTGCCGAAGGCCCAGTAGGAGAGGGTCTCGCCCTTCCCGATGGCCTCGTCCATCCGGGCCACGATGGCATCAGCCTGCTCGGTGAGCTGCTTCTGGATATGGGTGGTGTAGAGGGGTTCCAGCAGCTGGGTGCTCAGAAACCAGAACAGCCCCACCAGCAAAAGGCAGATAAAGCACAGAAAGCCCATGAGTTGGCCCCGGATGCCGATGGTGCGCCGTGTTTTGCTCGTTTGCCGCATGAAGAGCAGAGCCTCCGCTTAACGCGCCGCGTCGGGGTCGAACTTGTAGCCGATGCCCCAGACAGTGGCGATGTAGCCGCGGCACTTGCCCAGATGGCCGCGCAGCATCTTGACATGGGTGTCCACGGTGCGGTCCTCGCCGAAGTAGTCGTAGTTCCACACCTTCTGCAGGATCTTCTCGCGGCTGAGGGCGATGCCCTTGTTGGAGGCCAGAAAGACCAGCAGGTCGAACTCCTTGGGCGTGAGGCTCACTTCCTCGCCCGACACCTTGACGGTGTGGCTGGCCGTGTCGATGGACAGCTCCCCGAAGGTCATGGTGCTGTCGGAAGCCTCGGTGCGGGGCATGGTGCGGTTGAGCACGGCCTTGACACGGGCCACCAGCTCCCGGGGGGAAAAGGGTTTGACCACATAGTCGTCAGCGCCGCCCTCGAGGCCGGCCAGCTTGTCGTACTCCTCGCCGCGGGCCGTCAGGATGATGACGGGGGTGTTGATGCGGCGGGTGCGCATCTCCCGCAGGCAGGTCATGCCGTCCATGAAGGGCATCATCAAATCGAGGATGACCAGATCGTAGCCGCCGCCGGTGAGCAGCGACAGGGCGGCAGAGCCGTCCCCTGCCTCCTCGCAGGTGTAGCCCGAATACTGTAAATTCTCCCGGATGAGCTCCCGGATGCGGGGCTCGTCGTCAACGATAAGAATTTTTGCCATAAGGCATTCCTCCTAAAAGCTTCTATCTCCCAAGCGCCGGAGGCGGCTCAGAGCCAGCCCGGCGGAACTGTATACTGCGTTTAAGTCTATCATACCCTATCAATTAGGAATTTTTGTGAAGTTTGAGTAGATTTTTTGGGAAAACATCCCAGTGGGTGCGTTTCGTGTCTGCTCCGATTATAAGGGGCCGCTTCGGGGGCTGTCAAGCTCGGCCTCATCTTGCGCAGAAAAGCCGAAGTGTGCTATACTACAATGATAAAAGACTTCCCCGAAATCTGACAAATACAAAGGAAAAACTGTTCATGCGCATTGGATTCGTAGAGCTGGTACTGCTCCTCTTCATTGCATCCATCACGGTGGGGCCGAACGCGGCCCTCTTTGTGGACCGGTGGCTCCGCCGCGCCCAGCGGACGTCTGCCGCCGCTGCCCGCCGGAAGGCCCAGCTGGAAGCACAGGCCGCCATCGAGCGGGAAGCTCTGATGACCCGCTTCCGGGTGGCCAGCAACATCTTTGCCCTGCTGATGCTGGCGGCGCTGGCGTACGGCCTGCTGCTGCGGCCCATCGACACGCCGCCGAAAGCCTACACCGCCCCGGATGTGCGGCAGGACACCGGTGCCGCGCAGACGGCCCTCTCCGCCGACAGCAAGGACGGCTGGAAGCTGGGCGGCTATCTGGGCGTGGACTGCGTCCGCACCCGGGACGGCCTTGTCTACGCTGCTGCCTACAACGGTGCGGCCATGAAAAAGCGTCAGAGCGACCTTGTCCGCACCGACGGCGGACACACCGCGGCCATCCTGTCGGTGGAGGGCGAGCTGACCGGCTTTGCCTTCGACGCCGACGGCGACTTGTGGCTGACGGTGGTGACGCCCTCCGGCGGGGCGCTCTGCCGCGCCCGGCATGACAGCTGGGGGACCTCAGTGGAACAGGTGGTGACCCAAATCGACGGCGCACCGCTGGGTGTGCTGTCGGCGGTGGAGACCGGCCCGGACGGGAAGGTCTATTTCGCCGTGTCTACCGAAGCCGCTGCGAAAAACGGGCTGGAAAGCGCTCTCCGCACCGAGCTCATCGCCCACACCGGCACGGGCTGCGTCTATGTGTATGACCCGTCGGCCCGGACGGTGGAACAGGTGCTGGGCGGCGTGGCCGGTGCGGCTGGTCTGGCCCTCTCGGAGGATGGCCGAACGCTGTACGTCTCCGACCTCGGGAATCGCTGCGTCTGGGCTGTGGACGCCGACGCCCGGGAGCTGACGGCCGGCGGCAAGAACTGCGGGAGCTTCGTGTCCGGCCTGCCGGGATACCCCGGCGCATTGGCGCTGGACGAGGACGGCATCCTCTATATCAGCTACCGCTGGACCCGCAGCGGCTGGCTGGAAAAGCACGCGGACAGCACCCTTCTGCGGGGCATCGCCCTGCGGGCCGGTGAGAACATCCAGAAGAAGCTGTTCAAGCTGCCTGCGGACGCCCCCTGCGCCGAGGCTGTGGACACCGCCGACGGAAGCTGGAAGCAGACATTCTCGGGCAGAGAGCTGGACGGCTGCACGGCGGTGTGCCCGGCGGGAAGCAAAGTGTATTTCGGCGCGGCAGGCTCTGCCAGCCTGCTGTCTGCAAGAGTATAAAACGAGGTGTTTTTTTATGACGGAAGAGTTCAAAAAGCAAATCGAGACCGAAGCGCGGCAGGCTGTGGCGGAGCTGCTGGCTCAGACAAAGCTGAAAAAGGGCGATGTCTTTGTGGTGGGCTGCTCGTCCAGCGAGATCGTCGGCGGCCACATCGGCAAGGACTCGAGCCTTGAGGCTGCACAGGCTGTCTACGCCGGCGTCGCATCGGTGCTGGCCGAAAACGGCATCTGGCTGGCCGCACAGTGCTGTGAGCACCTCAACCGGGCCATCATTATTGAGCGGGAAGCCGCTGAAAAATACGGCTGGGAGGAAGTCTGCGTCGTGCCGCGTCCCCATGCGGGCGGCAGCTGGGCCACTACCTGCTGGAAGCAGTTCAAAGACCCCATCGCGGTGGAGGAGATCCGCGCCCACGCAGGCATCGACATCGGAGGCACCCTCATCGGAATGCATCTGCGCCGGGTGGCCGTGCCGGTGCGGCTGAGCCTTTCGAAGATCGGCGAGGCAAACATTCTCTGCGCCCGCACCCGCCCGAAGCTCATCGGCGGCGAGCGCGCAAAATATACCGAGGAGGACTGAGCTCTATGGCAGAAAAGAATCTGGAAGAGATGCGGGAGGCCGTGGAGGCCATCCGCGAAAAGATGGCCGCAGCGGCCCGGGAAGCAGGCCGCGACCCCGCCGAAGTGCAGCTCTGCGCCGCCTGCAAGACCCGAGCCGCGGACACCGTCGCCGCCAGCGCGGCCCTTGCCATCGATGTGTTCGGCGAGAACCATGTGCAGGAGCTTTGCGCCAACTACGACGCCGGTGCTTACTGCGGCAAGCCCAGCCACTTCATCGGCCATTTGCAGACCAACAAAATCAAGAAGGTGCTGGGCCGCGCAAGCCTCATCCAGAGCGTGGACAGCGAGCATCTGCTGGCCGCCATCGAAAAGGAAGCCGCCAAGGCCGGCATCGTGCAGGACGTCCTGCTGGAGGTGAACATCGGCGGCGAGGAGTCGAAGTCGGGCGTCTCTCCGGAACAGCTCTGGCCCCTGCTGGACGCTGCCGCCGCAGAAGAGCACATCCGGGTCAAGGGTCTGATGGCCATCCCGCCCGTCAACGACGACGACGCCCAGAACCGCCGGTATCTGGCTCAGGTGTACAAGCTGTTCGTGCAGGCCGGGGAGCGGGGGTACCAGAACGTGAAGATGGAGACCCTCTCCATGGGCATGAGCGGCGACTTTGAGAACGCCATCCGGGAGGGGGCCACCCTCGTGCGCATTGGTACGGCGATTTACGGAGAACGGGATTATTCGAAGAAATAACCTCTCAGTCTCGCTTCGCTCGACAGCTCCCCTATCGAGGGGAGCCTCTGGCGAAGAGGTGAAGCTTTACGGAATGCCAAAGCCTCCCCTCGTTAGGGGAGGTGGCACGCCGCAGGCGTGACGGAGAGGTTTGAACCCGGAAACTTAAAAAATGGAGGAACCATGCAAAAAGTCAGCGACCCCGCAGTGCGGCACACCGGCAGCGGCGCCCTCATCCGGCGCTTTCTGCCCTATCTGGCAAAATACAAAAAGACTCTGTTCATCGACCTGTTCTGTGCGGCGATGACCACCCTGTGCGACATCATCCTGCCCAAGATCATGAGCACCATCACCAACTCCGCCATGGGCGTGGGCATCACCCTCACGGCGGGCATCGTGCTCAAGCTGGCGGCAGTGTACTTTGTGCTCCGCATCATCGACGGTGCTGCGCAGTATTTCATGTCGGGCATCGGCCACATCATGGGCGTCCACATCGAGACCGACATGCGCCGGGACGCTTTCGACCATCTGCTCAAGCTCGACCACACCTACTACAACAACACCAAGGTCGGCACCATCATGGGCCGCATCACCAACGACCTGTTCGACGTGACCGAGTTCGCCCACCACTGCCCCGAGGAATTTTTCATCGCGGGCATCAAGATCCTGGCATCCTTCCTCATCCTGTGTCAGGCCAGTGTGCCGCTGACGCTGGCCGTGTTCGCCTGCGTGCCGCTGATGGGCGTCGTGTCCGTCAAGCTGAACCAGCGCCTGCGCGCCCGGTTCCGCCAGCAGCGCGTCCAGATCGGTGAGCTGAATGCCACCATCGAGGACAGCCTGCTGGGTCAGGGCGTGGTGAAGGCCTTCGCCGCCGAGGACGAAGAGCGCGAGAAATTCGCCAGGGGCAACAAGGATTTCGAGCACATCAAGACGCTGGGCTACTACGCCATGGCTGCGTTCAACACCTCCACCCGCCTCTTCGACGGCCTGATGTATCTGGTGGTCATCCTTGCGGGCGGTCTGTCGCTGGTGTACGGCAAGATAACCGCCGGTGACCTGGTGGCTTATATGCTCTACGTCACCACCCTCATCGCCACCATCCGCCGCATCGTCGAGTTCGCCGAGCAGTTCCAGCGCGGCATGACCGGCATCGAGCGCTTTGCGGAGATCATGGACACCCCCGTGACCATCCAGGATGCCGAGGACGCAAAGCCCCTGCAGCCCGGCCCGGGTGCCATCCGCTTCGAGGACGTCAGCTTCGAGTACCCCGACGACCACAACAAGGTGCTCCACCACGTCAGCCTTGACATCAAGGCCGGTGAGCGTCTGGCGCTGGTCGGCCCGTCCGGCGGCGGCAAGACGACGCTCTGCAACCTCATCCCCCGCTTCTACGAGGTGACGGGAGGCCGCATCCTCATCGACGGGCAGGACATCCAGCACGTCACCCTCAAGAGCCTGCGGGAGGACATCGGCATCGTCCAGCAGGACGTCTACCTGTTCAGCGGTTCGGTGGCGGATAACATCGCCTACGGCAAGCCCGGCGCGACCCGGGAGGAAATTATCGAGGCGGCCCGTCTGGCGGGCGCAGAGCGCTTTATCAGCGCTCTGAAGGATGGCTTCGATACCTATGTGGGTGAGCGGGGCGTCAAGCTCTCGGGCGGTCAGAAGCAGCGCATTGCGATCGCGCGGGTCTTCCTGAAGAACCCGCCCATCCTCATTCTGGACGAGGCCACCAGCGCCCTCGACAATGAGAGCGAGATCCTTGTGGGCCAGAGCCTCGAAAAGCTGGCCCATGGCCGCACGACCCTGACCATCGCCCATCGACTGACCACCATCAGGGACTACGACCGTATCCTTGTGCTGGGCGCAGAGGGGATCGAGGAGTCCGGCACCCACGACGAGCTGCTGGCGAAAAGGGGCGTCTACTACCGCCTGTGGAATCAGCTGCCCGGGGAAGATACGTTGTAAGCTTGATCACAAAAATAAAAGAGGCTGCTGCAAGTAACCTCTCCGTCACGGCTTCGCCGTGCCACCTCCCCTACCGAGGGGAGGCTTTGGCATGGCGGAAAGCCTCATCTCTTCGCCAGAGGCTCCCCTACTAGGGGCAATAACGACGACCACCGCCAGTGGCGGAAACAGGGAGTCGTTGTTGGGGCCGCGGCCAGCAAGACGCAAGTGCTTTTCAAAGCACGAAGCGAATGCTGGGTGCCGCAACCCGGCCTTGTCGAGCGACAGCGAGACTGAGAGGTTGTACTTTGCAGGAGCCTCTTATTTTTATATCAAAAAGAAACGATCACTCTCCGACAATGAGCCGCACGGCGCCGTAAATACCGGCGTCGTTGCCGAGGCTTGCGGCCTTGATGGGCGTCTCGCGGCAGGACTTGAAGGCGTAGGTCTTGAAGTGCTCCACCAGCGGGTCGAAGAGGACGTCGCCTGCGCGGGCCACACCGCCGCCGATGAGGAACATCTCGGGGTCGGTGGTGCTGGCAATGGAGGCCAGAGCCATGCCGAGGGTGTCGGTCATCTTGTCCACCTCGCGGGCAGCGAGGGCGTCGCCGCTGCGGGCGGCATCAAAGACGTCCTTGGCCTCAAAATCCTTGCCGCGCAGGACACAGTCTGCGTCGGGGTTCTCATCCAGCAGCTTCTTCATGCAGCGGACGACGCCGGTGGCGCTGGAATACTGCTCGAGGCAGCCGTGCTTGCCGCAGCCGCAGGCGGCCGTCTCGTGACGGTTGACGGTGATGTGGCCGATCTCGCCGCCGGCACCGTGTGTGCCGTCGATGACTTTGCCGTTGACGATGACGCCGCCGCCGACGCCGGTGCCCAGCGTGACCATGACTGCGCTGCGGCAGCCCTTGGCCGTACCCATCCAGATCTCACCCAGAGCAGCCACGTTGGCGTCGTTGCCCACCAGCACCTTCATGCCGTCCAGCAGGCCGGACAGCTGGGCCGAGACGTTCCGCTCGCCCCAGCCGCCGAGGTTGGCGCAGATGATGGGGACGACGCGGCTGTCCAGCACGGGGCCGGGTACGCCGATGCCGACGCCCTCCACCTGCTCGGAGGTGATCTCCTTCTCGGCCATCTTGGCGTGGATGGCGTCGGCCAGATTCTCGAGGATGTGCTCACCGGCGTTGGAGGTGTCGGTGGGGACTTCCCACTTTTCCAGCAGAGCGCCCGAGGTGGTGAACAGGCCGACCTTGGCCGTGGTGCCGCCGAGGTCGATGCCGAATGCGTATTCTTTCATAACTCATTTACCCCTTTTTTCTGCGGCGGTCGCCCGCCGGTTATCATTTGACATCAGTATAACATACTCCGGGCCAAAAGAGCAGGGGGCGGGCCGGTTTTTATGCAATCAGACAGAAATAACACCGCCTTTTTGGCAGAATGGCATAAAACAGGCCGCAAAAAAATGCACCCCGCAAAAGCGGGGTGCGCAATGACAGATGACGGAAGCCTTAGTCCTCGTTTTCCTCGTCCTCTTCGTCATCGCCGTCTTCAGAGCGGGGCTTGTAGAAGATGCCGCTCAGGAAGATGCTGATGAAGTAGAGCAGCACCATGGGGATAGCTACCATGCACTGGGAAACGATGTCCGGCGGGGTGACCACGGCAGCCACGAAGAAGATGAGCACGATGGCAACGCCCCGGGCCTTTTTCATGATCTGGGGGTTGGCGATGCCCATCTTGGAGAGGATGATGGTGACCAGAGGCATCTCAAACACACAGCCAAAGATGATGAACATGGTCAGGCAGAGGCTGACATAGCTCTCGATACTGGTGGTGGTCTGGATGTAGTCGGCACCCTCGATGCCGGTGCTGAGGAACTGGAGCATGAAGGGCATCATGAGCTTGTAGGCAAACAGCACGCCCACCACAAAGAGGGCCAGACCCAGCAGGATGACCAGCTTGAGGAAGAATGTCTCGCTCTTTTTCAGGCCGGGCTTTGCAAAGGCGTAGATCTGGTACAGGGCCACAGGCACCGTGACCACCAGAGCCGCCAGCAGGGAGACGCGGAAATACTGCATCAGCTTTTCCTGCGGGGCGATGGACACGAAGGTGTAGAAACCCTGGCCCATGGCGGTCAGCAGGTCGATGAGGCGGTCGGCGTAAGCCAGCGTGACCACGACCGCCACCACGAACACCACGGCGCAGACGATCAGCCGGTTGCGCAGCTCTTTCAGATGGCCCGTCAGCGTCATGTTGCCGTCGTCAGGCATGACTTCGGCTTTCTTTTTGCGCTTTACGTTCGTAGCCACAGATTACTCCTCGTCGTCCTTCTTCTCAGTCTGGGTCTCGGCCTTGGCAGTGGTCGCGTCCTCGTCTTCGGACTCCTCCATGCCCTTCTTGAAGTTGTTCATGGTCTTGCCGAACATCTTGCCCAGCTTCGGCAGGTTCTTGGGTCCAAAGATGAGCAGGACGACGACCAGGATGATAAGCAGCTCGTTAGTACCAATACGCATAATAATGATCTCCTTTTTACTTTGCCGCGCCGCGAGGCGGGCTGATTACAATGTATAAGGCAACCGCGGGCGCGGGTGCATCGGTGTGGGGGATTAGAAGCTGTTCGGGCGGTGTGCAATGCTTATGAAAACGGCTTCTTAAGCCTTTGCCTCTTCGGCAGGTGCGGCTTCGGCAGCGGGGGCGGCTTCTTCGGCCACGGGGGCTGCCTCTGCGGGGGCGTCGATCTTTTCCTCGGCCTTCACAGGCTCAGCAGCAGGGGTCTGCTCTGCCTTGGGAGCTTCGGCTGCGGGCGCCTCGGCAGGGGTCTCCTCGGGCAGCTCCTCGACTTCTTCCAGCTCGGTGACTTCCTCAGCCTGCTCGGCCTTGGCGGCCTCTTCCTTGCTGGTCTTGCCGATGCCGGTGAAGCTCTTGGTGACGTCCTTCACGCTGTTGTCGATGTCCTTCTTGATGTCGGTCAGGGGGGCAACGGCTTCCTTGAGGGGGGCCTGGATCTCGTTCAGAGGCTCCACGACGTTCTTCTGGATCTCCTCGGAGGCAGCGCCGGTGTACTTCTTCAGCTCGCGCAGCATCTTGCCCAGCTTCTTTGCGTAGACGGGCAGCTGGTCGGGGCCGATGAAGACGAACGCGATGACCACGATGACCACGAGTTCCCAAAAACCAATTTTCATATTCTTCCGATTCCTTTCCTCAGCCGCCCGGGAGAGCGGCGATATGGAGTGTGCTGTCAGGGGTTTTCGGCGCGCACCGCGCCTTTGATGCCATACATATACCGAAGATGCATGAACGAAATATGAATTTAATATGAATTGTTCGTGAACAAAAGTGCGATTCAAACGAAAATGCACCGAATGAGTAGAAATTCAGAAAAATAATACAAAATGGAATGCAAACTTGCTCAGCGGACGGCGTTCGTCAGGGTGCCGATGCCCTCGATCTCGCAGCGAACTTCGTCGCCCGGTTTGAGGAAGCAGGGCGGCTCCATGCCCATGCCGACGCCCGCCGGGGTGCCGGTGGCGATGATGGTGCCGGCCTTGAGGGTCATGCCCTGCGAAAGCTCGGCAATGACATGGTCAATGTCGAAGATCTGCAGGCCGGTGTTGGAGTCCTGCCGCTTTTCGCCGTTGACGAAGCACCGGATGGGGAGCTTGGGCGGGTAGGTGTCGAACTCGTCTGCCGTGACGATGCAGGGGCCGATGGGAGTGAAGCCGTCGAGGCTCTTGCCGAAATACCACTGCTTGTGGGCGGTCTGGACATCCCGTGCGGAGACATCGTTCAGGATGGTGTAGCCGAAGATGTAGTCTTTCGTCTGCCCTGCGGGAACGTCCTTCGCGTCCTTTCCCAGAACGACGGCCAGTTCACACTCGTAGTCCAGCTTTTTCAAGAGGTCGGTATGTGCCTCGATGAAGCCGCCGTCCGGCACGGCCCGGGTGACCCGCTTGGAAAAGTAGATGGCGTCCTGATGTTTGGTCGCAAAGGCGTCGGCAGAGTATTTCTCGGCCTCGTCGGAGTGGGCCATGTAGTTGATGCCCAGACAGATGACGTCCTGCGCCGGAGACGGGATGGGGCTTTCCGGCGTGACGGCCTCAATGGGCAGCGCCGGGATGCCCGCGATGGCCAGCGAAAGCCCGGCCCGCACCTGCGGGGTCAGAAACGGGATGGCGTCGGACAATGTCTCGTAAGAAAGGCCCAGCCAGCTCAGGGGCCAGACCTGACGGCCATCGGCAGAGAGGATGGCCGGGTCTTCCACGCCGTCGGGCAGGCGGCAGGTGATGAAACGCATAGAAAAGCCTCCTTCTCAGTGCCGATACGCGATAGCCTTCTGGATGCGGTCGGCTTCGGCGGGGCCGGCCAGCTGGCGCACCAGCTCGAGGGCAAACGGGATAGCGCCGCCGAGGCCGTAGCTGGTGGTGATGCTGCCGTCTACGACGACTTCCTCATCGTGGACGATGGCACCGGCCAGCTTGTCCTGAAATCCGGCGTGGGCGGTGGCGTTCCTGCCTTCCAGCAGGCCGAGGCTGGCGAGGATGCTGGGCGCGGCGCAGATGGCGGCGACCTTCCTGCCTGCCCTGGCGAAGGAAACGCAGGTGTCGGTGACGGTCTTGTTCTCGGCGAGGTTGGGCGTACCCGGGATGCCGCCGGGCAGGATGACCATGTCCACGTCGCTGTAATCCACATCCTCGGCCAGCGCGTCGGCGTTCAGGTGGATGCCGTGGCTGCTGACGAGGGCGCGGCGGCCCATGGCGGACGCAATGATGACTTCGACCCTGGCGCGGCGGAGAAGGTCGGCCACCAGCAGGGCCTCGCACTCCTCGGTGCCGTCGGCAAAAAACAGAACAGCTTTGCTCATAATCAGATCCTCCTTTTATAAATCAAAGAAAAAGCGCACCGCAGGCGGGGCATCCCCGGCCCACAGTGCGCCAGCGGTCAGTGAAATTCAGTCTTCGGTGCCAGCGGAGACGCCGTTCTTTTCCAGAATGCGGCGCAGGACGCTGTCGTCCCGGCCCAGCACACGGCTCACGCGGCTGATGATGGCGCTGGATGCGCCGATGTTGCCCATGATGCTGGTGTAGCTCTGCTTGCGCATGAGCTTTTCGGCGATGTTGTAGCGCTGCTCCATCGCGCTCAGCTCTGCGTAGCTGCATACATCCTGCAGGAAGCGGTAGCACTCCTCGGGCGTCTCAAGCTCCAGAAAAGCGGCATACAGGCCGGATTTTCCGGTCGGATGGTCCTTTGCCATATACGGTTCCTCCCCGGTCATTCAATGATGTTGGACCCGCAGACGGGTACTTCAATACACTACTTTAGTGTAGTACAAATGAGCAGAAAATGCAATGGTCTTTGCGGGAAATTTACAACATCCGCTCAAAGATCAGCTCGTTGCGCTCGATGCCGCCCTCACTCTCGGCGGGGCCGAGGGAGCGGTAGCCCCGGGCCTTGAAGAACTGCTGCACCGGCAGGGCCTTGGCGTTGACGCCGCACCAGACGCGGCCCCGGCCCTCGCCCCGGGCCAGACGCTCGCAGGACGCCACGATGTCCCGGCCGATGGCCTTGCCGCGGTATTCGGGCTTGAGGTAGAGGTGGAGCAGATGGAGCGAAGTGTTCTCCATCTTCCATGCAAAGTAGCCGATGAGGCTGCTGCCGAGGAAGACGAGGAAGTAGTTCACATCGTTGTCGATGTCCTCTTCGATAGCGTCGGCGCTCTGCAGGTTCTCGATGAGGGCGTCCAGCTGCTTTGCGGGGAAATAGCGTTTGTAGACCTCGTGCCAGACCTCGCTGGCAAGGTCGGCGGTCATGTGGATGTATTTGGCCTTGGCGACCAGCTTGTAATCGGGTTTCATAGTCCTCCTGAAAAATAGCGCGGAACTGCGCACGATAAGGTTCGGCGGGAAATCGCTTTACAAGATACAGTGTACCACATCCGGCCCCCGGGTGTAAAGCAAAAAGGCTGCCGTACCCGCAAAGAGTACGGCAGCCTTGATGGCTTTTTCGACGTCCTCAGACGTGATGCGTTTTACAGCGCAGCCTTGAAGTTGTGATGAGTGGAGCTGTAACGGACAACTGCTTCCATCAGGGTGACAGGCCACAGCAGGACCTTGCCAACCATCTCAGCCGGCTTGACGCATACCGTCTCCATGCTGTTGATGCCGAACAGGACCAAACAAGCGATACCGCAGCCCAGAATGTAGTAATACATAGTCAAACCTCCTATATTTTCTCACAGGCCCGCAGTGTGCGGAGCCTGAAGCTCGTTGTTACGGGGGCGCTTCCCGCCCCCCTGCAAGCTTACTATACACCGGTTTTGAAATAAAGTCAATAGCGGAAAACATGAAACAAATTAAAGCTCTTTCTGAAATGCAATATCTATCATTAAAGTGAAGTACCGAAGTGAGTTTTGATTTATAAAACTGAAGTCACTGCACTGAACTGGCCTTGCAGCAGGGACAGTTCGGCCCGTTTTGGAGCTGAAACGGGCCGAAAACGGGGGCGCTGTTCTTGGAGCGAAAACAGGGTGGAAAACGATAGCTGCGGGGTCGTTTTTAAGATGTATACAAGTGTGCTCCGGCGGTGGGATCCGGGCCGGAGGACAAAGTGAGGAGATCTCCGCAAAACGAGCAGAATGCATAAAGAAATCCGCAAAAATTATGGAAAACTATTCTTGCTGCCCAAACCAAAATGCGCTATAATAAGAGCATCAAAAGTCTACGCTGAAAGGAGAACGCAGTTATGGCAAAGGCATCGCAGGTCGTATTATCAGAAAATGAATTTTACCTCATCAAGGCCCCCAATGGAAAGGTGCTGGAAGTAAAGAACTTCAACACGGAGAACGGCGCTGCGATCCGTCTGTGGGACTACGCAGGCCATCCGTGGCAGCAGTGGAAATTCGTGGATGCAGGCGAAGGACGCTGGCGCATCCAGAACCGCTTTACCGGCAAAATGATGGACCTCGCTCTCGGCGGCGTGGTGGAAGGCACCTGGCTCCATCAGTGGGGCCGCACCAGCGGACTGAGCCAGTGCTGGGCGCTCGAGCCTACCCGCAATGGCCGGACCCGCATCCGCAACGTGCTGGCCGACAAGTACATCGACCTTGTGGGCATGAACACCTCCAACGGTGCGCAGGCGCAGATCTGGAACTTCGTCTCGGGCGGCAATCAGGAGTGGAACCTCGAGCGTGTGGACCCCACCGTCCAGCAGACCCGGGCCAAGGCCGAAGAGGCCCATGATCCGGAGCCGACGCCCTCCCAGCGCAAGCACCAGAACGACCTCGTCCGCAAGCTGAACAATGCGGGCAAGGGCCGCGCAGGCCGCAAGGCATAAACGCATAAAAACAGCGCCCCGCAGGGGTCATCTGCGGGGCGCTTTGCTGTTAAAAGAAGGGGAAAGTAAGATGGATCTTGGTGCCTTTATGAATCCGGAATACCCGATCTTCAGCACGACGCTGTGCTATCTGGAGCGGGACGACGCCTACCTGATGCTCCACCGCGTGAAGAAGGAGGACGACTACAACCACGACAAATGGGTGGGCGTCGGCGGGAAATTCGAGCGGTTCGAGAGCCCGGAGGACTGCCTTCTCCGGGAGGTGAAGGAAGAGACGGGCCTGACGCTGACCCACTGGCGCAGCCGGGGGCTGCTGACCTTCATCTGGGGCAATATGACCGAGTTCATCCACCTGTACACCGCCGACAGGTGGACGGGCGGGATGATACAGGGCGATGCCTGCCGGGAAGGCGTGCTGGAATGGGTGCCGAAGGAGAGAGTGGAGCAGCTGCCCATCTGGGAGGGCGATAAAATTTTCTTCAAGCTGTTCAACGAGGAACATCCGTGGTTCTCCCTCAAGCTGGTGTATGAGGGGGATGTCCTCCGGCAGGCGGTGCTGGATGGGGAAAGGATCGTGGGTTAATCTGCCAAAGGTGAAAGCATTTCACGGAAAAGCTGGCGCAGCATAGTATCCACGCCCTGCGCCGACCAGATGGTGGCGACCATCAGCTCGTCGGGGTCGATGCAGGAAAAATCCAACTGATACCCGGCGTGCTGTGCGAGCTGCGCCAGAAAGACGCGCTGTGTCCGCCCGTTGCCCTCGCGGAACGGGTGAAGCTCGTTGGTGCGGATGTAAAAATCAACGAAGGCGTCTACAAAATCGTCGAAGGAAAGGCTTTGGAAGAAATTCTGCTCGGCCAGCCGCCGGAAAATAGCAGAGCTGACGCGTGGGATCTCATCAGCGGGGCAGAACTGCGTACCCTTTTTGGAGATGTTGATGCTGCGGGGTACACCGGCCCATTCGTAGAGGTCGCAGAAAAGATGGTGGTGGATGGCCTTGTAATGCTCAAAGTCGAAGGTAGAGCACAAGGGAGATTCTTCCCACTGTGCTGCTTTCGCGGTGACGAGCACGGCTTCCACACGGTCAAGCTCCTGCTGACTGCGGAGGTCGAATTTATTGATAAGGACGGAAGTGCAGGGATAGCAGTCGGCAGAAGATGGGTCGATCGTATAGGGCATAAGCGTTACCTCTGGGCCGCAGTGTCCTGTGGCTGCCGCAGAACCTCACGGACGAGGGTGGCGGCGTCAAGATGACCGTCCAGATAGCGCAGACAGTCCTGCTCCGATTTTTTGGAAAAAGAGAGGCCCTCCATCCGTGTGGATGCAATGGCGTTGCGGAATGCCTTTTCGCGTTTTGCGGTCATGATGAACCCTCCGGTCTTGAATTGTGTAACAGTATTATAGCAGAGAAAAAGTGCGGAATGCAATAAAATAAGATAAAAAAGCCTCTGTGCAGAAATGTTTTGACGACATTTTTGCACAGAGGCGATTTTTACGGGATCAGTTCAGCTTCAAATCGCCGTCCTTGATCCAGCCAAGCTTGCGCTCGATCTCGCAGAAGAGAACGCTGAGCACGGCGGGCAGGACGAAGCAGATGAGGACGAGGGCAGCCCAGTCCATCGGGGTGATGGCGGCCTTGGTGCCGGCGGCAATGTCGCTGACCCAGCCGGTGTAGACGCCGATCTGGCCCACGAGGCCGCAGGTACCCATGCCGGAAGAGACGGCGGCACCGTTCATCTCCATGTGGAAGACGCAGGTGGCCAGAGGGCCGGTGATGGCGCTGGCCAGCGTGGGGGCGATCCAGATGCGGGGGTTCTTTACGATGTTGCCCATCTGGAGCATACTGGTGCCGAGGCCCTGACTGATGAGGCCGCCGACGCCGTTTTCTTTATAGCTCATGACGGCAAAGCCGATCATCTGGGCGCAGCAGCCCGCCACGGCAGCGCCGCCGGCGAGGCCCGTCAGGCCGAGGGCTGCGCAGATGGCGGCAGAGGAAATGGGCAGGGTCAGGGCGACGCCCACGATGACCGAGACGAGGATGCCCATGAGGAAGGGAGCCTGTTCGGTGGCCCACATGATGAGGGTGCCCACCTGGCTTGCGGCTGCGCCGATGGGGGCGGCGATGAGCATCGAGAGGCCGACGCCGGCAAAGATGGTCACCAGCGGGGTGACGAGGATGTCAACACGGGTCTCCTTGCTGACGGCTTTGCCCAGCTCAGCGGCCACAATGGCGATGATGAGGACGGCCAGAGGGCCGCCTGCGCCTCCGAGGGCGTTGGAGGAGTAGCCCACCGTCACGAGGCTAAACAGTACCAGCGGCGGGCAGTGGAGCGCCCAGCCGATGGCCACGGCCATAGCCGGGCCGCTCATGGCCGTGGCGTAACCGCCCAGGTCCACCAGCGTCTCAAGCCCGGTCTGCTGGCCCAGCGTCTTGATGATGGTGCCGATGAGCAGGCTGGCGAACAGGCCCTGTGCCATCGCGCCCAGCGCCTCGATGAGGTAGCGCTGGGGGGTGATGACGATGTCCTTGCGTTTTAAGAAATCTTTTACATTTGACATAAAGAATCTGCCTTTCCGTCTTAACACATTCACAGTGCAGCAAAAGCTGCATGACCATCATGATACCATATACGTGTCAAGACAGCAAGAGGAAAACATAAAAATCCCGTTCGGAACTGAACTTTTTTCTTTTGGATGCAATAATACGGCGGTTTGGTCCGTTTTCCACATGGAGCGTCGGCTGTGGTGGAAAACTTCCACAAAACGCCCCGCACGAGACACCGAAGGACATTGACGGGAGCTTGTGGTTGGGTGTATACTATAGACGTAAAAATAGAATTTGAAGCACCTCTGGCGGCGAGAGGCCGCGTTAGAATACAGCTTGGAGGCAGAGCAGGCGGAATGAGACAGAAAGATACAGGAACACCAAAAAAGAAGACGCGCCGTGCGGCGGGCCAGATGGTGGCCTCGGCGGTGATGGCGCTTGCCATCGCGGTGGGTGGTTTTGGCACCACAGCCCTGCTGGCGTCCCAGCCTGCGGGCCTGACGGTGGAGCCGTCGGCTCTGCTGTGGGAGGGCGAGACCGATGCGGCCCACAGCACCAAAAAGGAAACGAAGAAAAATAATACGGAGACCCCGAAAAACGACTCTGCATCCTCTGAGGCGGAGAGCACTGCTGCGTCTGCCGCGCAGCCGTCTGCTCCCAGCCAGAGCGTGAAGGAAGAGCCCGCTGCATCGGCGGCTCCGGCTGCACCCGCAGAGGAGACTGCCGCAGAGCCTGCGGCCCCGGAAACAGCTCCTTCTGCCCCCATGATGGGCGGCATCGACGAGCTGGAACAGGAGAACGGCTTCCCCCGCTTACAGCAGGAGACCGAGGCACTGGCCGCCGAAGACCCCCTGAGCGCTCCGGTGGAGCAGGATGCAGTGTCTCAGCCCGCTGAGCCGGAGACGAACTCCGAAGAGCAGAGCACCCTGCCGGTGAAGACCGAGGAAGGCACTATCCTGCTGACGCCGGAAGAGATACGCGCGGCGCTGGATGCGGGTACGCTGGATGCGAGCAACATTGATACTGCCTGTCTTACCGACGAGAACGGCCTGCTGAGCTGGCTGTGGAACCTCCTGTTCGGGAAAAGAGACGATGACAGCACCACCCCGGCTCCGCCCCCGGTCTATTCCGGCTGGCGCACCGTGGACGGCAAGACCTACTATTATGACCAGTACACCAACCAGCCGGTCACGGGCATCCGGTCCATCGACAACAAGCTCTATTACTTCGACGCCAACGGTGTCCAGCAGGACGCCACCTTCGGCATCGACGTCTCCAAATATCAGTCGAACATCGACTGGGAGCAGGTCAAGACGGCGGGCGTCAAGTTCGTCATCATCCGCATCGGCTACCGCGGCTACGGCAGCGGCGCACTGGTGCTGGACCCCATGTTCGAGCAGCACTTCACCAACGCCCGGAACGCGGGCCTCAAGGTGGGCGTCTACTTCTTCAGTCAGGCAGTCAACGAGAACGAGGCCCGGGAAGAAGCGCAGGGCTGCGCCTATGTCCTGAACGGCCGCAAGCTCGACTACCCCATCTACTTTGATACCGAGGCTTCCGGTGGCAGCAATGGCCGTGCCGATGGTCTGGGCGTCGAGGACCGCACCAAGTGTGCCATCGCCTTCTGCGAGGAAGTCAAGGCCCAGGGCTATCAGCCGGGCGTCTACGCCTCCACCCTGTGGTTCCGCAAGCGCATCGACCTGAACCGGCTGAAGAGCTACAGCATCTGGAACGCCCATTATAATGTGGCCGGCAGCCCCATCGCCTGCGATCTGTGGCAGGGTACCTGCACCGCCCGCATCCCCGGTTACGGCGGACAGATCGACGTGAACATCAGCTATGTGGGCTGAGGAGGCGCGCATGGACGTCATCCGCCTCATTGCCTCCGACCTTGACGCCACCCTGCTGGACGGCCAGAGCCAGCTGCCGCCGGACTTCGCGGAGACTGTCCGCGCACTGGCAGAGCGGGGCATCCGGTTCGCTGCCGCCAGCGGACGGCCCATCTATACCTTAGAGGAGATGTTCGCGCCCCTGCGGGACGACATCATCTTCGTGGGCGACAACGGCGGTGCCATCTGCTGGAAGGGCGAGAGCCTGTACCTCTCCGAGATGGACGCTGCCGACTGGCGCACGCTGGCCGGGCAGGCCCGGAGCGCGGGCCACGCCGCCGTCCTCTGCGGGCTGGAAACGGCCTATGTGGAGGAGCGGTTCCGGCCATACGACAGGGTCTTCAAGAGATTCTACACCAAGGTGGAATATGTCCCCCATCTGGAGGACGTGACCGCCCGGGTGGATAAATTCACCATCTACTTCCCCGAGGGAGATGCCCAGAAGGGCTACGACGCGCTTTATGGCCCGGTCTGGGGCGGGCGCTTCTCGGTGGCGGTGGCCGGTGCAGACTGGGTGGACATCATGAACCCCGGTGTCCACAAGGGCGCGGCCCTGCTTCTTCTGGGGGAGCGTTTGGGCGTCCCGCCCGAGGGCATGATGGCGTTCGGCGACACCTTCAACGACGCGGAGATGCTGAAGGCGGCAAAATACGGTTTCCTTGTAGAGAACGGCTCGCCCGCCCTCCGGGAGGAGGTGCCCTTCCTTGCGCCGCCCAACACCAGCTCCGGCGTGATGCAGGTCCTGCGCCGCGTTCTGGCTCAGAATGGCCGGGTCTGTGAATCGGATTTCAGAAGAGCAAAATAGAGAACGGAATCGGAGAAAAGCTCAGATGCCGTTCTTTTTTATTGGTATAAAACTGCGCCCAGCACCGCCGAGAACAGGATCATCCCGATGGGCGAAGGGGCTTTGCCTCTGGCTTTCTGCCAGATGAGCCGCACCCCGGCCAGAATTGCAAGGATGCCAATGCCCCGCCATGCGGGCGAGGGCGCTTCAGAGGCAGTGGAGATGCCCAGCAGGGTGCTCAGCCCCATGGTGAAGGCTGTGGAGAGGATGAGGGCCACGACGCAGGGCCGGACGCCGGAGAGAAAAGCTTCGACCCCGGCGTACTTGAGCAGGTCGTGGATGAGGGCCGCGATGAGCAGGATGATGAAAAAGGACGGCAGAACGACGCCCAGCGTGGCGCAGAGCGCCCCCGGCACCCCGCCCTGCGACGCGCCGATGAAGGTGGCCATGTTGACGGCCAGCGGGCCGGGTGTGGACTCCGACACCGCGATGAAGCTCAGGAACTCGGCCTCGGAGAGCCAGCCGTGGAGCAGGACTTTCTCCCGGATGAGGGAGATCATGCCGTAGCCGCCGCCGAAGGAGACGGCACCGATCTCCAGAAAGGTGAGGAATAATTTCAGAAACATCTTACTTCCCTTCCTTTCTGCGGCCGATGAGCCATGCGGCCACGCCTGCCGCACCGCTGAGAAGGATGAGCAGGATGGACGAGACGCTGACACCGGCCAGTGAGAGACCCACCATCACCAGCATGACGGCGGCGAGAACGCCGGTGGCAAAGGGCGACTTGTCCAGCGCTTTGAGCATCCGCACGCCTGCCGAGAAGATGAGGTAGATGACGCAGACTTGAATGCCCTTGAAGGCGTTGGCGATGACGGTGAGCTGGGTGAACTGCTCGAAAAACAGCGAGATGGCGTAGATGATGAGGAAGGACGGCAGGCAGACAGCTACCGTGGCCGTGGCCGCGCCGGGAACTTTGGCCAGCTTGTAGCCGAGGTAGGTGGCGCTGTTGATGGCCACCGGCCCGGGGGTGGATTCCGCGATGGCGGTCATGTCGAGGAATTCGTCTTTGTCCAGCCATTTGCGGCGCTGGATGAACTCTTCTTCCAGCAGGGCGATCATGGCGTAGCCGCCGCCGAAGGTGAACAGACCGATTTTGAAAAAGGTGAAAAACAGCGTCCCGAGGCTTTTGACCTCCTGCGCCGGAGTGTTATGTTTCATGGGCAGAGCCTCCTTCCCTTTATCTTACACGCGGGAAAGCCCGGCGTCAATAGCGGAGAAAAGCGGGATTTTGTTTCCAGCGGCTTTACAATCCGGCCAAAAGGCGGTATTCTTTACCCATACCACTCTAAGATTCAGGAGGAAACGATGGACATCCGCCAACTGCATTATTTTCTGGTCCTCTGCGAGGAGATGAACTACACCCGCGCGGCCCAGCGCCTGTTTTTATCCCGACAGGCCCTGCGTCAGAGCATCTCGGCCCTCGAGGCCGAATTGTGCGGGCCGCTCTTCCTCAGCGCCCACCACAGGCTCAGCCTCACCGACCGGGGCGTGAGCCTGCAGCGCCATGCCGCGCCGGTGGTGGAGCAGTTCCAGCAGATGCAGGCGGCGCTCCACGCCGAGATACAGTCGGCCCAGCCGGTGCGCATCGGCATCAGCGTCTCGCTGGTGCCGGACTATCTGCCCGGCCTCGAGACCCAGCTGGACAAGTTCCGCCAGCAGTACCCCCACATCGAGATGCGCTTCCGCCTGCTGGACAACGACGCCGTGGCCGAGGGCGTGGAGCAGGGCGAGCTGGATGCGGGCCTTGTGATGGACCTGGGCTGTGCCGCACCGGTGCTGGCCCGCACCACCCTGCGGGCCGACCCGGCCTGCCTGCTGGTGCCGCGGGGCCACCCCTTCTGGGAGAAGGAGAGTGTGCCGCTGGCCGAGCTGCGGAACCAGCGGGTCCTTCTGCCCAGCCTGCGGCAGGACCTGTTCGCCCCGCTGTGGGAGGCCTGCGCCCGGGCGGGCTTTGCGCCCAACGCTGAGATAGGCCCCAGCTTTTATCAGGCGTACTACCTCGTGCAGGAGCAGCTCTGCACCTGCCTGACCCGGTACGAGCCGGGCGCGCGGCGGGAGCTGGACCGGGTGCGGGATGTCCTGCTGGAAGACCTGCCGCCCCTCTGCGTCTCGCTTTTGCAGCGGCGCGACCATGCTTCGGCTTATATCGACCTGCTGCGCAGCTACCTGATGGAGGTGCTGGGCGGTGCGGTCAGCCTGCCGCCCCGGCGCGGACGGTCGGCGAAGCCCTTCTATAACCTGCCTGTCCTGTCCAGCGCGGCGGCAAAGCCTGCCGTGGTACATCCTGCCCCCGGCACCCAGCTGCCCTTTGAGGGCGGACACAACTTCCGCGAGCTGGGCGGCTACGAGGCCGATGAGGGCAAGCACATCAAGTGGGGCCAGATCTACCGTGGCATCCCGACGTGGAAACTCACCAGCGAGGCGGACCGGAAGCTGCTGGATTCTCTGGGCCTGCGCCTCATCCTCGATCTGCGCAGCGAGGCCGAAGCTGCCGAGACACCCGACTACGTGCCGGACGGCGCGCGGCTGGTGCGCATCTGCGGCCTCTGCCTCGAGAACGGCAAAGAGGTGGACTTTTCGCCCGAAGACCGGGAGAACCTGCTGAAGGGAATGCCCGACGAGGGCCGTCGGATGGCGGACGCCATGTACGAGCGGATGCTCTTCGGCAACAAGGCGTACAAGGAGCTGTTCCGTGCGCTGGAAGCCGGTGAGACGCCGGTGCTCTTCCACTGCTCGGCGGGCAAGGACCGCACCGGCGTGGCCGCCATCCTCATCCTGCTGGCGCTGGGCGCGTCGGACAAGACCATCGCCGAAGACTTTGAGAAGACGAACATCTGGCGCAGGCCGGAGCTGGAAGCCGTCTGGGCCGAGCACGCTGAGGAGATCGCCGCTGACCCCGCCCGGAAGGATTTCTACCTCGGCGTGTTCGGCGTCCACCCGGAGTCTGCTCCCTTCGTGCTGAGCATCATCCGGGAGCGCTATGGCAGTGCCGACGCCTATCTGGAAGCCGAATACGGCCTCACTCCGGCCCGCCTGATGCGCCTGCGCCGGATGTATCTCGAAGAAATAAAAAAATAATTTCCGCTTTCGGCCTTACTTCTCCTTGACATTGTGCAAAATGTTTCGTAATATAAGAAGTAGTATGGAATCTAAGACGCTGCAGGCGGAACATTCCGCGACCAGATATTTCAATGGGGCTTCATCTGCCCGTTTTTATAAGCACATCTTGTAAATCGAAAAGCTGCACCAGACCTACCGCACAGGAAGATTTTTCTCTGCGTCTGTTCTTGTTGGCTTCTTTTGTGTTGAAAATTTGATTGATGTCTGGCCCGCGTTCGGCCGCACAGCGTCTCCTGCCTGTTAAAGCAAAATTTGACGTTAAGGAGAGTGAAGAACAATGACCGTGATCGGAGTGATCGTGGCATTGATCGTTGCTGTCGCTGCCGCAGCTGCGGGCTATTTTATTGGTTACAACAACCGTAAAAAGACCGCAGAGGCCCAGATCGGCAGCGCCGAGGCCGAGGCGACCCGGCTGGTGAACGAAGCGATCAAGACCGCCGACCAGAAGCGCAAGGAAGCCATTCTGGAGGCAAAGGATGAGGCTTTCCGCCTGAAAGCCGAGGTCGATGCCCAGAAGGCAGAGGCCGATAAAGAGATCAAGCAGCGCCGTGCGGAGATCAGCCGCCAGGAGAACCGCATCGACCAGAAGGAAACTGCCCTCGACCGCAAGACCGAGGCTCTGGAAAAGCGCGAGGAAGAGCTGAAAAAGAAGCACGAGGAGGCCGAGGCCCATTTGGCCGAGGTCGATGCCCTGCGCGCCAAGGAGATGGAGCGTCTGGAAACGCTGGCCGGCCTGAGCCAGGAGGACGCCCGCGAAGTGCTGCTGCACAAGATGGACGAGGAGCTGACCCACGAGAAGGCCATCCGCGTGGCCGCCTACGAGACCGATCTGAAGGAGAACTGCGACGGCATCGCCCGCAACCTCATCGGCCAGGCCATCAGCCGCTGTGCTGCTGACCACTGCAGCGAGACCACCGTCAGCGTCGTCCCGCTACCCAGCGACGAGATGAAGGGCCGCATCATCGGCCGCGAGGGCCGCAATATCCGCGCCCTTGAGACGGCCACCGGCGTTGACCTCATCATCGATGATACCCCGGAGGCCATTACCCTGTCCTCCTTCGACCAGACCCGCCGCGAGGTGGCCCGCATGACGCTGGAACGCCTCATCGGCGATGGCCGCATCCACCCCGCCCGCATCGAGGAGACGGTGGAGAAGTGCCGCCACGACCTCGAGCTGCAGATGAAGCGGGAGGGCGAGCGCGCTGTCATGGAGCTGGGCATCCACGGCCTGCACCCCGACCTCATCAAGCTCATCGGCCGCCTGAAGTACCGCACCAGCTTTGGCCAGAACGCTCTGACCCACAGCATGGAAGTGGCCTGGCTGGCTGGCCTGCTGGCAGGCGAGATGGGTGTGAACGTCACGCTGGCGCGCCGTGCCGGTCTGCTGCATGACATCGGCAAGGCTCTTGACCATGAGATCGAGGGCAGCCATGTCCAGATCGGTGTGGACATCTGCCGCAAGTACAAGGAAAATACCCAGGTCATCCACGCCATCGAGGCTCATCACGGCGATGTGGAGCCCAAGACTCCGCTGGCCTTCATCATTCAGGCCTGCGACGCCATCAGCGCTGCCCGTCCGGGCGCCCGCCGCGAGAATGTCGAGAGCTATGTGAAGCGTCTGGAGAATCTGGAGGAGATCTCTTCCAGCTTCGAGGGCGTCGAGCAGGCATTCGCCGTGCAGGCTGGCCGCGAAGTGCGCATCATGGTCAAGCCCGACGTCATCGGCGACGACCAGGTCATCCTGCTGGCCCGCTCCATCGCAAAGAAGATCGAGGACACGCTGGATTATCCCGGCCAGATCAAGGTCAACGTCATCCGCGAGAGCCGTGCCGTCGAGTACGCAAAATAAAATATCGAAAGACAGCAAGAGCCGCTGTGCGTATGCACGGCGGCTCTTTTGGCATATTGGATCCATTGCGAAATGGCGAAACTTGTGGTATTCTGTAGATGTCGGCCATCCGACTCCATAAAATGGGGGAGGAGGTGATATAAATGAATACAATGCTTTCGTTTGCACTGTCCGTCGCAGCAAATGTGGTAGCTCATTGCATTTGCAAGTGGCTTGATGAACAGTTCAAGGCCGGCAAGCACTAACCCCCAGCGAGCAGAAAACCCCTTCGGTATGAACGGTACCGTAGGGGTTTTCCTGTTGCTCTTGGTGATACGAATGAACACCATTGTTTTCGTTTGCAACTCTATTATATGCAGTTTGAGATGAAAAGTCAAGCCGCATACAAGAAAGAGTAAGCGAATGAGAATATCGTTCCGACGTGAAATTCAAAATTTTTTCATAATTCACTTGACAACAGGGTTTGTATGTAGTATACTCCACGGCAACTGAACAAACATACATACAAAGTAGGTTTGTGCTGAATGGGAGGAACATCATGAGAGAGCGAATGTGTTGACAGACAAAAACGACATCACACTCAAAAATAAAGGAGGAGCCGTTTTATGTCTGTAGAAATTCTGGATCTGGCCGCACTGGCCCTGACTGCCGTATTTTTTGCCCTGCTGTACTACCTGCACAAGAAAAAGCAGGTTGACTTCAGCGTGCGCACCATTCTGGCTGTGGGCCTCGGCCTCATCGTGGGCCTCGTGTTCAAGGGCCACCACACCTATGTCGCCGCTGTGGGTACCATCTACGCCCACGTCGTTTCGGCTGTGGTCATCCCGCTGCTGATCTTCAGCATCATTTCCAGCATCACCAATCTGGGCAATTCCGTCCGCCTGAAGAACATCGGCCTCAAGACTGTTTTCTTCCTCGTCCTGAACACCTTCTTCGCCAGCCTCATCACCCTGATCGCCGGTGTCGTGACCAATGTCGGCCACGGTGTACAGTATGAGCTGGCCACCGACTACACCGCCAAGGAAGTCCCCACCTTTGTGGACACGGTTATCAGCCTCTTCCCCCAGAACCTCGCTTCCCACTGGGCAAACGGCGAGGTGGTGCCTATCGTGGTCTTCTGCATTCTGGTCGCTATCAGCTACAACAAGATCGCCGCCAAGAAGCCCGAGGAGGTCGCCCCTTTCAAGAAGTTTATCGACGCCGGTGACGTTGTGATGGGCCGCGTGGTCAGCTATGTCATCTCCTTCACTCCGTATGCCGTCCTGTCCCTCATCGCCCGTGCCGTCAGCCGCTCTTCTCCGGCCGACCTCGTCCCCCTGCTGAGCGTTCTGGTGCTGGCTTATGTCCTCTGCGCGATTCAGGCCTTCGTGGTCGAGGGCGCGCTCATCAAGATCGTCGGCAAGCTGGATCCTATCCAGTTCTTCAAGGGCGTCTGGCCCGCCGGCACTGTCGCTTTCACTTCTCAGAGCAGTGTCGGCACCATCCCTGTCACGGTCAACCAGCTGACCAAGAAACTGGGCGTCAACGAGGACATCGCCGCCTTTGGTGCAAGTCTGGGTGCAAACCTCGGTATGCCGGGCTGCGCCGGTGTCTGGCCCACTCTGCTGGCTGTCTTTACCATCCACCTGCTGGGCATTGACTACACCCCGGTGCAGTACGCCTTCCTCGTTGTGCTGGCTGTGGTCGTCTCCATCGGTACCGTCGGTGTGCCTGGCACGGCTACCATCACTGCTACCGCTCTGTTTGCTGCTGCCGGTCTGCCGGTAGAAGCCATCATCCTGCTTTCGCCCATTTCCAGCATTGCTGATATGGCTCGTACTGCCACCAACGTCGTCGGCGCTGCCGCCGCTACCACCCTTGTGGCTGCCACCGAAGGCCAGCTGGACAGGGCTGTGTACAATGGCGAGGTCGAAGCACCTGCTGCCGAGGCAGTCTGAGCACGTTTCAAAGTGCTTTTGAGACAAAATCTCAGGCATATGAAGTAAAATAAGGTCCGGACAGCCCGCTGTGCAGAAAAAGCATAATGGGCTGTTTTCTTTATAAAAGAAAGATGTGATGCGAAGCTGTACGCGCCAAAAGTACAAGTAATACTTATTTCACCTGAACTGTACTTTATATGAATACACATCAGGGGCAAAACTATACAAAATTCAAATCAAAATTTTGGCGTGCAGTTGGTCAAATTACAGAAATCGTTGGGTCGAGGGTATAAATTTGGAAAAAAGTCTTTTCTTTCGGCGGTGGACGATGTATAATGCCGCCAAGGCACAAGGGTGTGCAGAAAGCTCCAGAGGGGGAGCGGAACACCTTGTGCATTTTTCAGAAACGGTCGCTTTAATACGTTAAAGCGGTGTTAGAGAGGGGAAAAGATATTATGAGATTCGATCGTCGTATTTCGCGCCGCAGCTTTCTGGCAGCAGCAGGCGTATCCGCAGCAGCTCTGGCCCTGACGGCCTGCGGCGGCTCCAGCTCCACGGCAGCGTCTACCGCTGCCTCCACCGGTGCTTCCAGCGCAGCTGGCACTGCCGCAGGCGGCACCCTGAACATCATGCTGGAGACTGAGGTCCAGTCTCTGGACCCGCAGATCGCCACCGACGGCACCTCCTTTGAGGTCATCGCCGACTACACCGACGGTCTGATGCAGATGGATGCCGACGGCGCAGCTGTCCCGGCCCTCGCCGAGACCTACGACATCAGCGAGGACGGCAAGACTTATACCTTCCACCTGCGCGATGCAAAGTGGTCCAACGGTGACGCCGTCACCGCAGCCGACTTCGTGTTCGGCTGGCAGCGTGCTGTTGACCCCGCCAATGCTTCCGAGTATTCCTATATGCTGTCTGACATCGGTCAGGTGGTCAACGCCGCAGAGATCATTGCCGGCGAGAAGCCCGTCACGGATCTGGGCGTGACCGCAGTGGATGACAAGACCCTCGAAGTTCAGCTGAACGTCCCTGTCAGCTACTTCCTGAGCCTGATGTACTTCCCCACCTTCTACCCTGTCAACGAGGCATTCTTCAACACCTGCAAGGATACCTTCGGCACCAGCCCCGACACTGTGCTGTCCAACGGTGCATTCATCCTGACCGACTACCAGCCCGCTGCTACCGCATTCGAGCTGACCAAGAACCCCGACTACTACGACGCTGCAAACATCGCTCTGGATGGTCTGGCCTATCAGGTCATCAAGGACAGCCAGCAGGCTCTGATGAGCTTCCAGACCGGCGCACTGGATCTGACCCTGCTGAACGGCGAGCAGGTGGATCAGGTCAAGGACGACCCCCAGTTTACCAGCGTGGGCGCCGGCTACCTGTGGTACATCAGCCCCAACATCGATGCGGTGCCTGAACTGGCAAACGAGAACCTGCGCAAGGCGATGACCTTTGCTCTGGACCGCGACGCCATCACCGGCGACGTCCTGAAGGACGGCTCTGCCCCCTGCTACACCGCCGTTCCTCCGCAGTTCGCCACCGGCCCGGACGGCAGCGATTTCAGCGCCGACCAGACCAAGTTCGCCGATTCCTGCGCATTCGATGCAGCCAAGGCAGCCGAGTATTACGAGACCGCCAAGAGCGAGCTGGGCAAGGACAGCTTCTCCTTCGACATGATCGTTGACGCCGACGATGCACCTCAGAAGGTGGCACAGGTCGTCAAGGAGCAGCTCGAGACCACTCTCCCCGGCCTGACCGTGAACCTGACCGTCGAGCCCAAGAAGCAGCGCGTGCAGGATATGCAGGACGGCAACTTCCAGCTGGGCCTGACCCGCTGGGGTCCCGACTACGCCGACCCCATGACCTATCTGGGCATGTGGGTCACCGGCAACTCCAACAACTACGGTCTGTGGAGCGACGCCGAGTATGACTCCATCATCGAGGAGTGCACCACCGGCGACCTCTGCACCGACCCCGAGGGCCGCTGGGCAGCTCTGTACGACGCAGAAGCTATCGTTCTGGAGCAGGCAGTCATCTTCCCGCTGTACGGCCAGTGCAATGCCGAGATGATCTCCAGCGCCGTTACCGGCGTGGAGTTCCACCCGGTGGCTCTGAACCGTGTGTACAAGCGGGCCGCAAAGAACGCTTAAAGAAAAAACGCTGAACAAAGGCCGCACAGTGGCCCGCAAAAGCCACTGTGCGCCTTTTTGGCATTGTACCTGTCCGCGGCCCGCGCACGATTGACCGCGGACAGGAAAACCAAAGGGGGTTCACCTGACGTGAAAAAATATACGCTCAAGCGTATCCTCACCTCGCTGTTTACGCTGCTGGCCATCCTGCTGGTGCTGTTCATCCTGATGCAGCTGATGCCCGGCTCGCCCTTCAACGACGAAAAGCTGACAGCCGATATGAGAGCCGCGCTCTATGCAAAATACGGTCTTGACCAGCCGATCTACATCCAGTTCTTCCGCTACGTGGGCAATATGCTCCGGGGCGATCTGGGTGTGAGCTACAACATCTCCAAAAATACGCCCATCTCCCAGCTCATCCAGTCCCGCCTGCCCATCTCCATCCAGATCGGCGGCATGGCCGTCACGCTGGGCGCTCTGGTGGGCCTCGTGCTGGGCATCATCGCTGCCCTCAAGCGGGACACCATTTTTGATACCATCGCCACCATCATCTCGGTCATCGGCGTGTCGGTGCCGTCCTACGTTTTCGCACTGGCCCTGAGCTACACCTTCGGCTTCAGGCTCCGCTGGTTCCCGATGCTGTTCTCCGCAAAGGATGTCTTAGGTTCGAGTGTCCTGCCCAGCGTGTCGCTGTCCATGTTCACCATGGCATCCATCGCCCGCTTCACCCGAAGCGAGATGATAGAAGTCCTCGACTCCGACTATATGCTGCTGGCCGAGAGCAAGGGCATCTCCGGCCCGGCGCTGATCTTTCGCCACGCCCTGCGCAATGCGCTCATTCCTATTATTACGGTTTTGGCTCCCCTCATCGTTGATTTGATGACCGGCTCGCTGGTGGTCGAGAAAATTTTCGCCATCCCCGGCGTGGGCAGCCTGCTGGTGACGGCCATCCAGTCCAACGACTACAACGTGGTCATCGGCCTGAGCTTCATCTACAGCGCCATGTACATTGGCATCATGCTGGTCGTTGACCTGCTGTACGGCATCATCGACCCGCGCATCCGTCTGGCAAAGGGGGACGACTGATATGGCAGAAAAAGCGATTCGACTGGGCGGCGAAAGCACCGCCGCAGCCATCACGCAGGCCGTGCAGGAGCTGTACCCTGAGCACAAGTTCACCGAGGCAGAGTTTGCCCGGAAGGACAACGCGGCTGAGATCGCGGTGGATACCAACTTCGCAGCCCAGAGCTTCTGGAAGGACGTCCGCATCCGCTTCTTCCGCAAGAAGAGTGCCGTGCTGGGCCTCGTGATGATCATGATCATCCTGCTGCTGGCCATCTTTGGCCCGGGAATGAATGCTTATACTTATTCCGGCCAGGATCTGAGCCAGAAGAATTTTGCGCCTCGCGTCCCCGGCATCGAGCAGTTCGGCATTCTGGACGGCAGCGAAAAGATGAGCACGACCACCGGTACCAAGATCGTCAACAACTATGTCGAAAAAGGCAAGGATGACGTCTACTACTGGTTCGGCAGCGACCTCTATGGCCGCGACATCTGGACCCGTACCTGGGAAGGCGCCCGCGTCTCCCTTATCATCGCCGTGGCGGCTGCCGTCATTGATATGCTCATCGGCATGAGCTATGGCCTCATCTCGGGCTACTTCGGCGGCAAGGTGGATATGCTGATGCAGCGCTTTCTTGAAGTTGCCAACGGCATCCCCCGTCTGGTCATCGTTACGCTGCTGCTTCTGGTGCTGCAGCCCGGCATGATCACCATCATCTTCGCCCTGATGCTGACCGAGTGGGTGGGCATGAGCCGCATCGCCCGCGCCGAGATGCTCAAGCTGAAGGACCAGGAATTCGTTCTGGCTTCCCGCACTCTGGGTGCCGGCAGCTTCTTCATTATCTTTAAGGAAGTGTTGCCCAACATCATCGGACCCATCATCACCCAGGTCATGTTCAGCATCCCCACCGCGATCTTTACCGAGGCATTCCTTTCCTTCGTGGGTCTGGGCATCCCGGTGCCGCAGTGCTCGCTGGGCTCCCTGATCAGTGAGCTGTACAACAGCTTCACCACCCATCCCTATCAGATCATCCCGCCCATCGTGGTCATGAGCCTGCTGATGCTCAGCTTCAACCTGCTGGCCGACGGCCTGCGCGAAGCACTTGACCCCAAGATGAAGAGTATGTAAGGAGGCGCACAACATGCCTGATACGAAAAGAGAACAGGTCTTGTCGGTGCGAGACCTTGATATTACCTTTAAGACGACGGCCGGCCCCGTCCACGCCATCCGCGGCGTGAACATCGACCTGTACAAGGGCGAGACGGTAGCGCTGGTGGGTGAGTCTGGTTCCGGTAAGTCTGTCACCATGAAGGCGGCCATGGGCATTCTGGCCCAGAACGCCAAGGTGAACAGCGGCAGCATCCAGTTCAGCTACCATCACGCCGACGGCAGCCCTGAAGCCGTCGATCTGCTGCAAAAAGATAAAAAGTGGATCCGCCGCCACATCAACGGCAAGCGCATCGCCATGGTCTTTCAGGACCCCATGACCAGCCTTGACCCCACCATGACCATCGGCAAGCAGATCATGGAGGGGATGCTCTGGCACTTCAAGATGCCCAAGGCTGAGGCATATCAGAAGGCCCTCAAGCTGCTGGAAGAAGTCGGTATCACCGACGCCGAAAAGCGGATGAAGAGCTACCCGCACCAGCTGTCCGGCGGTATGCGTCAGCGCGTGGTCATCGCCATCGCGCTGTCCTGCGACCCGGACCTGCTCATCTGCGATGAGCCCACCACCGCACTGGATGTGACCATTCAGGCGAAGATCCTTGAGCTCATCCGCAGTATCCAGAAGGAGCGCGGCATTTCGGTCATCTACATCACCCATGACCTCGGCGTCGTGGCAAAGGTGGCGGACTATGTCGATGTCATGTACGCGGGCAAGATCGTGGAGACCGGCACCATCGACGAGATCTTCTACGACCCGCGCCACCCCTACACCTGGGGTCTGCTGTCGGCTATGCCCGACCTCGATACCGCCGACGAGCGTTTGTACACCATCCCCGGTTCGCCGCCGAACCTGCTGCATGAGAAGGCCGGCGACGCCTTCGCGCCCCGCAACAAGTACGCGCTGGAGATCGACGACGAGATCGACCCGCCCATGTTCAAGATCAGCGACACCCACTTCGCGGCCACCTGGCTGCTGGACCCCCGCGCTCCCAAGGTGGAGATGCCGCCTGAGCTGAAGGACCGTGTGGCCCGTATGAGCGCAGAAGCAAAAAAGATAGAGGAGGCGGAGTAAATGGCAGCACAGAGCGCTACCCCTCTTCTGAAGGTCGAGGGACTGAAGCAGTATTTCAAGGTGAACAAGAACTTCACCGTCAAGGCCGTGGACGATGTCAGCTTTGAGATCTATCCCGGCGAGACGTACGGTCTGGTGGGCGAGTCCGGCTCGGGCAAATCCACCATTGGCCGCAGCATCATCCGGCTGTATGACCCCACCGCAGGCAGGATCACCTTCGACGGGCAGGACATCAGCGGACGTCTGACTCACGCCCAGAACAACACCCTGCGCACCCAGATGCAGATGATATTCCAGGACCCGATGGCGTCCCTGAACCCCCGCAAGAAGGTGGAGGACATCATCGGAGAGGGTCTGGACATCCACCATATGTACAAGACCCAGGACGAGCGCCGCGAAAAGGTGGAGAAAATTCTGGAGAAGGTCGGCCTTGCGCCCGAGCACGCTGAGCGCTACCCCCACCAGTTCTCCGGCGGCCAGCGCCAGCGCGTCGGCATCGCCCGCGCCCTCATCATGAACCCGAAGCTCATCATCGCCGACGAGTGCATCTCGGCACTGGACGTGTCGATCCAGGCACAGGTCGTCAACCTGATGAAGGACATCCAGCAGGAGACCGGCACGGCCTACCTGTTCATCGCACACGACCTGTCCATGGTCAAGTACATCTCTGACCGTATCGGTGTGCTCCATCTGGGCCACCTGCTGGAAACGGGTACGACGGAAGAAATTTTTGCGGATCCCATCCATCCCTACACCCGGAGCCTGCTGTCGGCTATCCCGCTGCCGAACCCGGTGGTGGAAAAGCGCCGCGTGGCCGAGACTTACGACTATGCCACTTCCGGCATCGACTACAGCAAAGGCACCAGCCACCTCGTCAGCGGCAGCCACTACGTCAAGTGTACCGATGAAGAGTTTGCAAAGTGGTGTAAATAAAATGAAAACGCAAGTCTCTTGACAACCTGCGTTCTAACGTCTATAATGAAGACAAAGAAAGGCGCTGCCCGCACAGTGGTCAGCTCCCTCCTCTATCACGGAAATTTAAGAATAAATGACCGCTTGAGTTTGGTAGACTGTAGGGCGGTCATTTTTCTTGTCATTTTTTAGAATAGTGCTTTGCGTGGTGCGTATTCCGAAAAATCACTTGGGCAATCGTCCAAGTGATTTTGGCAGTGCCAATGATAACGGTGGCCAGAAGGCCGAGCAGAGCAATAACAGTATTCAAAATATCCATGATGGATTTCCTCCTTCAAGTCTTTCATGTATCAATGATTAAGACCATCCGGAGGATGACAAAAATTGGACTTCCTCCGGACGGCACACGGAATGTGATGCCGAGGAGGGAGCATGACCGCTGCACTTGCAGGACAGCGCCTTTCTAATCACAGAATAACACAAACAGCAATGGATTTCAATGGCACGGCCCACCTTATATAGCGGGGCTCAAAATGTTTTCGGGCAGGGCGTTGTATTCCACACGGAAATTTGGTATCATATACAATACGGCTTTTGTTATGTGACGCGGCGCGACTTGCGCCCGGAGAGATATTGGGAGGAACGATATGATAATCCCCGGCATCCTGTTTCTTTTGGGATTGCTCTGCCTTATCAAGGGCGGTGACTGGTTTGTGGACGGCGCATCGGCGCTGGCCCGCCAATTCCATCTGCCGGAGCTGCTCATCGGCGCAACGGTGGTGTCCGTCGGCACTACCCTGCCCGAGGTGATGGTGTCCACCATCTCGGCAGTGTCCGGCCATGGCGAGATCGCCTACGGCAACGCCATCGGCTCTGTCATCTGCAACACGGCCCTCATCGCGGCCATTACGGTGGCTGTGCGGCCCGGCAAGGTGGACCCGAAGCCCCTGCGTGTTCCGGTGGCTTTCTTCTTTGCGGCTGCGGCCATCTACTGCGTGGCAGCTTACGGCATGGGCCGCTTTACCCGTCCGATGGGCCTGCTGATGCTGGGGATGTTCGTGGCCTATATGGCGGCGAATGTCTGGCAGATGAAAAATGCTCCGGCAGAGCCGGAACATGAGGAAGAGCCGATGGGCATCGGAAAGATCGTCCTGCTGCTGGTGGTGGGCGCAGCCCTCATCGCGCTGGGCGCGAACCTGCTGGTGGACAACGGCACCATCATCGCGCAGGCGATGGGCGTGCCGGAATCGGTCATCGCGCTGACCTTCGTGGCGCTGGGTACCTCGCTGCCTGAGCTGGTCACGGCCATTACTTCGCTGATGAAGGGCCACAGCGACCTCTCGCTGGGCAATGTCGTGGGTGCGAATGTCTTCAACCTCGTGCTGGTCAGCGGCATGTCGGTGACACTGGCACCATTTGAGATCCCTCAGAGTGCGACCCTGTTCGGGATCAACTCGAGTCTGGTGCTCGAGCTGCCCGTGATGCTGCTGGTGATGGTGCTGCTGACCATCCCGGCGCTGGTGCGTGGAAAGCTCTCCCGTGTGCAGGGTGTGGCGCTGCTCTGCATCTATGCCGCATTCTGCGCAGTGCAGTTCACAATGTGAAACCGCGCAAATCGACAAAAAGCAATCTTTTCTCTGTTGACAGGCGTTGGCAGGTTCCTTTATTATAAGAGTATAAAATGGTTCGCCCAATAGGGCGGACAGAGAAAATGACCGCCGCGGAGCAGGAGACCGCAGCGGTCATTTTTTGTCTTGAAAAATGCTGTCAGGAAACGGACACTGTCACGACGAGCGCCTGACCGCCGATGACGCCGACGGCAAAGCCGACGTTTTCGTTGCCAGAACCAGAAGAAGAGTAGACCGTCAGAAGCATCCGATGGTCGATGAGATTTTTGGCAACGGGGCCAAATCCTGCATTTTCTTTCAGGACACCGTTCTCCAGCATGTTGGCAGAGAGGAAGGAATAACTGACCCAATAAGTTTTGCTGGGCGAGGGAAAAATTATGCGCAGAACATCGTCGGCGCAGTTCGCACGGCCATCTTTGGGATTTTCGGTCAAGGACTCGACCGCTTTGTCGATGTTGCCGCCGGAGTTCTGCGCAAGATACAGAAATACAGCCTCAGCGGCAGAGTCACTGCCCTGTATAAAATAGTTGGAGCGCTTGAAGCGGTCGAAATACTCCTGATTCAGGGCAGCGAGCAGCTCCTTCTTTCCCTGGGAGGTGTTTTCTGAGGGAACATTGTCCGGCGGGATGAGTTGCCCGGCCCCAACCTGACAGCTGCAGAGCAGGAGCAGGATGCTGAGAACAGCTCCACAAATAAAACTGCATCGTCTGACACACTGCATCATGGCGGGACCTCCTGTCGGTATGGCACGATTTCACTGAAGTGGAGTAGAAACGATGAATTTCGACTTGCGGCAACACTTTTCATCTCTTATGACACAATGATATGATTTCGACGACAGAATGTCAATGTTTTTGCAAAAACTCGCAAAAATCTGGAAAGATAGCCAATGAAGGCCGTTGAAATTTGACGTATCAGACAATTTTCGAGAAAATGAACAGCAGCCCCGCCTGAAAAGCGGGGCTGCTGCAATTACTGGGGGATATGAGCTTTTTACTCGAGTCTCAGGCTCTCCAACACTTCATTCACTACATCCAGCGCCACCTGTCCGGGCGCGCTGGCCTGCCCGGGGTTGGCGAAGGTCATGGCAGAGCCGAACGTCTCACCGCACAGGCGGCTCACTGCACCCAGCGCACCCATGCTCATGGTGATGACGGGCGTTTCGGGGTGCTGCTCTGCCATCTCTGCTGTGGCGGCCAGCAATTCGAGGACGTCAGACGGCGAGCTCGGCATCACAGCCAGTTTGGGCAGGTCGGCTCCGGCCTGCTGCATGGCGGTCAGGCGTGTGACCATCTCCGTCCGGGACGGCGTTTTGTGGAAATCATGGCTGGAACAAACCACTGCGACACCGGCCTTGTGCGCCTGCCCGATGAGGGCCGGAAGTCCTTCTCGATTCGGGAAGAACTCGATGTCAAGCAGATCGGCACAGCCGCTGACACAGACCGTGCCGCAGAAATCAGCGTATTGCTGCGGCGTCGGGGAGGCTTCTCCGCCCTCTGCTTTGGTGCGAAAGGTCACAAGCAGGAGTTTTTCGCCCAGCGCTGCTCGCAGACCGGACAGCACCCGCTTCCGTGCGGCAGCATCCAGAGCATCAGAAAACCAGTCGGCCCGCCACTCGATGCAGTCGGCCTTCAGCGCGGACAGCCGCCTGGCCTCACGGAGAATATCGTCCTCTGTGCGGGCGACGATGGGCAGGATGACTTTCGGACGGCCTGCGCCGATGCAGCAGCCGCGGATGGTGATGCTGGACATGATAACTACCTCACTGCAAAAAAGATACTTTCATCATACGGCCTGCCCCGCTGCTTGTCAAGCCTGCCGGAGCAAAAACCGAAAGCAAGCCGCTTTTTGTGGAAATTTGCACTTGCGGGATGACCGAAAATCGTTTACAATAAGCGCAGCAAAGGCAGCGTGGCCCGCATGGGGCTGCGCTGCCTTTTTCGTTTTGGGAGGGAAAGAAAATGAAGGAAATGAAAACGACTGCGCAGGTGCTGGTGGACTGTCTGGAGGCTGAGGGCGTCGATGTGATGTTTGGCATTCCGGGCGAAGAGACGCTGGATCTGATGTTTGCGATTCGGGACAGCAAGATACGCTTCATCCCGGTGCGCCACGAGCAGGGTGCGGCCTTTATGGCGGATGTCTATGGCCGTCTGACCGGCCGGGCCGGCGTCTGCCTGTCCACCCTTGGCCCCGGTGCCACCAACCTTGTCACCGGTGTGGCGGATGCCTATCTGGACGGTGCGCCGCTGGTGGCCATCACCGGACAGGTCGGCACTGACCGGATGCAGCTCACCAGCCACCAGTACCTTGACCTGACCGCGATGTTTGAGCCTATCACCAAGCGCTCGAAGCAGATCATCCGCCCCGACACGGTGGGCGAGATCGTGCGGCTGGCCTTCAAGCACGCCGAAAAGGGCAAGCCGGGCGCGACCCATATCGACCTGCCCCAGAATATTGCAAAAATGCCCGCCGACGCCGTGCCGCTCAAGCGCCAGCAGATGCATGAGGTCTATGCCGACCCGGCCCACATTGCAGCGGCAGGAAAAATCATCAGTGAGGCGAAAAATCCGGTCATCCTTGCAGGCGCGGGTGCGGTGCGCGGCCATGCCGCCGCTGCTGTCACCGAGCTGGCTGACCGCCTGCACATCCCGGTGGTCAACACCATGATGGCCAAGGGCATCATCCCGATGGACGACAAGTACAGCCTTTGGACCATCGGCATCCCGCAGAAAGATTATGTCAACCAGCTCTTCGATCGGGCGGATGTGGTCATCGCGATCGGTTACGACATCGTGGAGTGCGCACCGGCCAAGTGGGGCGCACGGGAGAATATGACCATCGTCCACATCGACAGCGCCCCCGCCGATGTCAACAAGCGGTATCAGCCCGCTGTGGAAGTGGTGGGCGACATTTCAGAAAGCCTGTATGAGATCCTGCGCTGCGCCCACCGCACCGGTGAGCCGGAATTTGCACTGGCTCTCCGCCAGACGATGGTGGCAGAGCATGAGGCAAGGGCGGCGGACGACAGCTGCCCCATGAAGCCGGCGCGCATCCTCGCCGATGTCCGGAAGGTCATGGGCCGCGACGACATCGTGGTCAGCGATGTGGGCGCCCATAAGATGTGGATCGCCCGCCACTACGACTGTTATGAGCCCAACACCTGCCTCATCTCCAACGGCTTCGCCAGCATGGGCTTCTCCATCCCGGGTGCGTTCGCGGCAAAGCTTCTCTACCCGGAGAAAAAGGTGCTGGCGGTCTGCGGCGACGGCGGCTTCATGATGAACAGTCAGGAGCTGGAAACAGCGGTGCGGGAGCATGTGCCTTTTGTGACCCTCATCTGGGAGGATTCCAGCTACGGTCTCATCAAGTGGAAAGAGCAGGAGCAGTTCGGCGGCGAGCACTGCTATGTGGACTTTTCGAATCCCGATTTCAAGCTGCTGGCAGAGGCTATGCACTGCAAGGGCTATCGTGTTGAGAAGGCAGAGGAACTTATCCCCACGCTGGAAGAGGCTTTCAAACAGGACGCCCCCAGCGTCATCGTGGTACCGGTGGACTACAGTGAGAATATGAAGCTCACGGAACACCTCAAGCAGGTGTATGCCCAGAAGTAACTATTATATATAAGAGAGAGCATCCGTTTGCCCAATGAGGGCGGCGGATGCTCTCCTTATTATATAGTGCAACGCTCCCTCCCACTTGGAGGGGCAGCACACCGCAGGCGTGCTGAACGGGTGTCAAAGCAGGGACTGATTTCAAGCAAAAAACTGGCGGATGTAGACAAAAGCGAAAAAAGAGCAAAAAACTTGTAAAAAAGGCTTGCAAAGTGGCACGGTGTATGGTATTATACTTGAGCGCCAAGCGCCGAGACAAAAGAACGACTTCCGAGTCCCGGCTGGAAGTAAAGCGAAAAGAACCAATAGACGTCCGAAAG
>ERZ1023970.3-NODE-3-length-142200-cov-20.136776_pt1 | contig 142200 bp, 124 predicted proteins | sample MGYA00380430_ERZ1023970 | MGnify/ENA primary metagenome ERZ1023970 (study PRJEB33179, sample SAMN07449052) | human gut metagenome | biome: Human-gut; feature: Human associated habitat; material: Faeces | host: Homo sapiens | place: India:Kasaragod | collected... | reverse complement strand
TTTGGCACACATTAATTCTAAAAAACCGGGCCTTTGGCCGGGGTTAACCGCGCATGGGGGGTAAACCCCCACCCAAACCCCCCGCCCCCGGTACCCCGGGGGGGGGGGGGTCCAAATGGAATCTTTGCATTTCCGCTTTCAGTATATGCGAAATTCAAAAAAGTCAAGCTTACCGCAGGAAAATTACATTTTACGCCCCAAGCTGAAACTCAAATGTATACCCATCCTCGCCGTAGTGCTCATTGCCGACCCAGAGAACAGACTTATCGGTCAGATCGTAGACCACGCTGTGGATGGTGTTGGTGTTGGAGTCGTCGTTGTTCCAGGTGCGGCGGCCCACCGAGGCCAGCAGGTCCATGGCGGCGTTCTTATCGGCCACGACGCCGTTGGTCTGGCGCAGGGCAGCCGCAAGGTGCTCGTAGCGGTCGAGGCCCTTCATCTCGACGGTAGTGCCGTCGTAGTAGCCGGGCGCCTTGATGAAGTTGGTCACCACCTGCCAGTCGGAGGAATCGGAGAGGGCGTCGGTGTCGTTCCAGAGGACGTTCAGCTGACGCTGAGAGCCGTTGGTGTCGTGGTCGGCATCAGCCCCCACCCACTCGAGGATGGCGCTGCGGCCGGTGGAGTCGGCCACCATGTAGTGGAAGCAGCTGCTTGCCGAGTCGTGAAGGTCGTACTGCTCAGCCAGCGCCACGGCGTCCTCCACCGAGTCGGCGTAGTCGAGGATGAGCCGGAGCAGGGTGGTGGAGGTGAGGTCGGGCTTGTCGGTCTGGGTGTCGGTGGGGGTGCCTTTGCCCTCGCCCTGATAGGACATGAAGATGCCGCAGGCCACACCGGCGTCGTTGACGCCGTCCAGCGGCACATAGGGGGCCGCGAGGGCCAGGATCTTCTGGCCGAGGCTCTCTACGTCCTTGTCCTTGTCGAGGCCGAGGAAGCTCAGATCGATGGTGGAGTAGGAGGCGTGACGACCCTTACCGGGGTTCGTGTAGACGATGGCGGTGTTGGTGGCCGAGAAGTCATAGTTGCGGCCAAAGACCCGGTCGCCGCTCTGGGTGTCTGCGGTAAAGGCCGAGCAGGCGATGGTGCTGGTCTTGATGTTCATGGGGATGATGCCCTTGGTGATGCTCTGGGTGATGAAGGAGATGAGCGCAGAGTCAGTGGATGCGCCGCCCTGGGCCAGGAAATCGTCGAAGTAGTAGCCGCCCGAGACGTTGAGCTGGTAGACTGCGCCGTCGCGGTGGGCTTCGTCGCGGTCGGAGAGCTTTTTGAGGGACGAGAGGGTGGCCAGCTCGTTGTGCCAGAGGGCGAACACGGCGACGGCCAGCGCGATGATCAGCGCCGCCAGCACGCAGGCGAGGCGCTTGAGGACTTTGGAGAGAGAATGATGCTTCATGGGACCTCCTGAAAAAGTAAAAAGAATATAGATAAAATACTTGAATATTCTATCACGACTTCTGTCGTGTTACAAGACTTTTGGAGATTTGGCCGAAAAATAAAAACAGGCGCTGAAGGACAGCGCCTGATCTGAGAGAGACTTAACCAAACAGTTTTTTGGTATTGTGCATATACACCGACAGCACCAGCCCCACGCAGATATACAGCATGAGCACCGAGCTGCCGCCCGCCGAGTAGAAGGGCAGGGTGACGCCGATGACCGGCAAAAGGCGGAGGTTCATGCCGACGTTGACGAATATCTGGGCCATGAACGCGCCGCCGATGCCGGCGCAGATGAAGGAGCCCAGCATATCCTCGCTGCACGCTCCGGTGGCGAAGGTCTTGATGATGATGGCCAGCAGCACGCCCAGCACCACGCAGCAGCCCACGAAGCCTGCCGCGTTGCCGATCCAGCTGAAGATGAAGTCATTGTGGGCGTTGGGGACGCTGTAGTAGCGGCCGTCGAAGAAGCCGTTGCCGAAGATGCCGCCCGAGCCGATGGCGATCTCGCCCCGCTGCTGCTGGTAGATGATGTTCTTCCAGACCGTCTCGCTGGGCGCCCAGCCCGTCTCGTTGTTGGGGTCGATGACCGCAAGGATGCGGTACCACTGGTAGCCCTTGCCGATCTTGTCGCTGAAGAAGGCGAAGGCCACCGCTGCCGCCGCTGCGAGGGCAGCGAAGGCCCCGATGATATACTTCCAGCTCAGCCCGGCGGCAAAGAGCATACAGCAGCCGATGATGCCGTAGATGATGGCCGTACCGTCGTCACCCTGAATGTGGATGATGCCGATCGGCACGAAGAGATGGAGCAGCAGCTTGCCCAGCTCTTTCGGCTCGTTGAGGCGGCTGCGGACATTGTTCAGATGCATGGCGAAGGTGAGGATGAAGCTTATCTTTGCCAGCTCGGTAGGCTGGAAGGTGAAGCCGCCCAGCTTGTACCAGGAATAGTTGTCGGTGTCGCCCGCGTTGTAGCCGATGGTCAGCGGGCCGAGGGTCACGTTGCGGATGACCAGCGTGGGCAGCACGAGGCCCCATGTGAGCACCACATGGACGGGCCAGACATTGACGAGGCTGCGGTAGTCGATGTTGGACAGAAGGATGGCCACCAGGATGCCGATGGCCGCTGCGCCCGCCTGCACCACGGCCCGGCGGTAGTCGCCGATGCCGGTGATCTGGCCGGTGAGCTCATCCACGGCAAAGCCGCTGCCCTGCTTCGCCGCCCACGACGACAGCGCCAGCACCGCCATCGCGCTGCTGAACAGGCAGAGCAGCAGGTACATCTTGTCTGTCCGTTTCCAATATCGCTGAATGCTTTCCAAAAAAGCACCACCTTTCTGTATCTTGAAAACCCCGCCTCACAGCCGGGTATGATCCCCAATATACCTTATTATACAGCAGGGGAGAGAGGCGCGCAAGATGGACGGTTGTGACAGCTTTGCAAAATCGGCGCAGAACGCTTGACAAAGGCCGATATGCCCTCTAAAATGAAACGTACCGGGGCGGTAAATGGCCGGTCCCCGGCGTTCTTGGAGGAACAGTTTTTACATGAAGGAACAACGCCATCGAATTTTGTGCGCGGTCTGCGCACTGGCACTGGTGCTGACGGCTGTGCTGGCTCCCGCCGCATGGGCGGCAGACGGAGCGGGCGAGGTGCAGGATACGGCAAAGTCTACCCTCACCACGGACGATGCCGCCGAGATGCAGCAGGCGGACGCCGCTGTGACGGCCCTGACCGGCAGCGACGAATACGAGCAGATGTCCCGGGAAGGACGGCTCACCGCGGCCCTTGCGGAGCTGGATGAGCTGACCCGGAAGGGGCTGGTGCGCCGGGACTCCATCCGCACCGACGAGGAGAACGGGATGGTCAGCTTTACCTACCGCTGCGGCGTGCTGGGCGGCATCCTGCTCACTCTGCCCGACGAGCTGGACGAGATGACCTTTGACGCCGGAGACAACGGCCTGCGCGCCCCGAGGGACATTGCTCAACGCACTCCCCGCACCGAGATGCCCCTGACCGACGATGTCCGGCAGGCTGCGGAGGCCCGGCAGTACCGGGAGAACGCTCTGCCTGAGACGATCGGCCGTGCCGCTATTTATTATGCCTTCGATAATACGGTGAACAGCTCCCGCTTTCCGTATTATTCCTATATGCAGGGCTTCTGGGAAGGCATGGGCCTGCGCACGACGATGAACACCCGGGTGACCCTGTCGGACCTGCGCCGGATGAACAAATACGATCTGTGCATCCTGAGCGCCCACGGTGCCTACTATACTTACAGCTACGGTACGTTCTGGAAGCACACCCGGACCGAGCCCATCATCCTGCTGACAGAAGCGTCCACGCTGTATAAAGACATCATCTACGGCTTTGACCTGCTGGCTCACCGCATCATCAAGCTCAACGGCCTTTACTGTGTCACAGCGGATTTCTTCCGCAACGCGTACCGCTCGGGCCAGCTCAGCAATACCATCATCTACTCCGAGACCTGTGAGTTCCTGGGCGTCACGAACAGCGTGGATGAGTCGATGGCCGAAGCGCTGCTGGCGGGCGGCGCGCGGACTGTGCTGGGCTATGTGAACAACGTCTACACGGTCTACTCCCGCAGCATGCTCTGGGACACCGTCAACCATCTTGCGATGGGACAGACCATCGGCAGGGCGCTGGCCCACGCGAAGGATAGCTACGGCGAGAACGACATCATCTGGTATACGGAGCAGGGCGGACGCCGCCCCCACGCCGCAGCAGCGTATCTGGTGCTCTACGGAGACGAGAGCGCCCGGCTGAATGTGCCGGAAAACTTCTCGCTCGAGGAACGCGCGGAGGCCGCGGAAGATATGCTGGCCGATGTGCTCGAAAGCGCGGCCTGAGCGTTGCACTTTTGACAGAAATAGTTTATACTAAGGGACGGCAGAACAGGACGGCAGGACTCTGCCGTCCCTTTTTTATAGAAACGCATATGAGGTGGGATACCCATGTCTGAATTTATCACCCACTCCCGCGAGGAGACGGTGGCGCTGGGGGTGCAGGTGGCGCGGCATCTTGCGCCCGGGGCGCTCATCGCCTTTACCGGCGGGCTTGGCGCGGGCAAGACGGCCTTCTGCGAGGGCATTGCCAGAGGTCTCGGCTGCACCGACCCGGTCAGCAGCCCGACCTTCGCCATCGTGAACTATTACCGCGGGCCGCGGCCCTTCGCGCACTTTGATTTGTACCGCATCTCCACGGAGAACGATTTGTGCGCGGCGGGGTTCTACGACTATCTGGATGAGGGCGCTGTGGTGGCGGCAGAGTGGAGCGAGAACTTCGCCGACCTGCTGGCGCTGGAAGACCCCATCCACATCCACATCGAGCGGGTGGACGACACCACCCGCCGCATCACCATCGAGGGGGTGGAAGTATGAACATCTTAGCCGTGGATACGGCGGGCAAGACCGTGGGCGTGGCCCTGCTGCAGGACGACCGCCTGCTCTACGAGTGCTATCTTGACGCGGGCATGACCCACAGCGAGACCCTGATGCCCCTCATCGACAACTGTCTCAAGCTCTGCGGCATGGGCTGCAAGGACATCGACCTCTACGGCGTCAATGCCGGCCCCGGCAGCTTTACCGGCCTGCGCATCGGGCTGGCGGCGGTGAAGGGTCTGGCTTTCCCCCGGGAGACGCTCTGCGCCCCGGTGTCCACGCTGGAAGCGCTGGCGGCGGCCCGCACCGGCTGCGGCACCGTGCTCTGCGCGCTGGATGCCCGCCGTGCGCAGGTGTACAGCGCGGCTTTCGACCTTGAGACCCACGAGCGTCTGATGGACGACGATGCCCGCGCCGTGGCTGACCTGGCCGAGTTTGTAGAAAATTGCAAAAAGCCTCTGTTTTTTGTTGGTGATGGCGCGGCTCTGTGCTATAATAAATATGGCAATGTCCCGGGCGTGCTCTGTGTACCGCCGGCTCTCCGCAATGGCCGTGCCGCTGCGGCGGCCTATGTGGCAAAGCAGATGGCTCAGCGGGGCGAAGCCGTCCTGCCCGAGGCTCTGCTGCCGGATTATCACCGGCTGAGCCAGGCCGAGCGGGAGCGGGCCGAGCGTCTGGCCGCAGAAGCTGCCCGTACCGAAATACCGGAAGATACTGCAAAGGGAAAGGATCAACACCAATGACGAAACCCATCGCGCTTGCCGCCGACCACGGCGGATTTGAACTGAAAGAGGCCGTCAAGGCCCATCTGGACGAGCTGGGGCTGGAGTACATCGACTTCGGCACCCACAGCACCGCCAGCGTGGACTACCCTGACATGGCTCTGCCTGCCTGCGACGCCGTGGTGAGCGGCCGGTGCAGCAAGGCGCTGCTGTTCTGCGGCACCGGTGTGGGCATCAGCATGGCCGCAAACAAGGTCAGGGGCATCCGTGCCTGCTGCTGCTCTGACAGCTTTAGCTGCGAGTATACCCGCCGCCACAACGACGCCAACGCCCTGTGCATGGGCGGCCGCGTCGTCGGCCCCGGCCTCGCCTGCCAGCTGGTGGACCTCTTCCTCAACACCGAGTTCGAGGGCGGCCGCCACGAGAAGCGCATCGCAAAGCTGATGGCGATCGAGAATCGGTAAACCTTAGGATTCCAATATCTATTCACAATATAAGGAGAGTGTATTATGACCCCTATGATCGTTGAGCATCCGCTGCTGCAGCACAAACTGAGCATTCTGCGCAACAAGCAGACCGGCACCAAGGAGTTCCGTGACCTCGTGGGCGAGATCGCCACTCTGCTGTGCTATGAGGCTACCCGTGACCTGCCCCTGGAAGAGGTGGAGATCGAGACGCCCATCACCATGGCAAAGACCAAGGTGCTGGCAGGCCGCAAGCTGGCTCTGGTGCCGATCCTCCGCGCCGGCATGGGTATGCTGGATGGTATGCTGACCCTGCTGCCCGCCGCTAAGGTCGGCTTCATCGGCCTGTACCGCGACGAGACCACCCTGCAGCCCGTGGAGTACTTCTGCAAGCTGCCGCAGGACATCGCCGAGCGCGACGTTCTGGTGCTTGACCCGATGCTGGCTACCGGCGGCAGCGCCATCGACGCCATCACCCAGATCAAGAAGCACGGCGCAAAGCGCATCAAGTTCATCGGCCTCATCGCTGCTCCGGAAGGCATCAAGGCCCTGCACGAGGCACATCCCGATGTGGACATCTACCTCGGCGCACAGGACGACCACCTGAACGAGAACGGCTACATCGTCCCCGGCCTGGGTGACGCGGGCGACCGTATCTACGGCACCAAGTAAATCTCTGTATAATGGAAAAGTGCTCTGCCGGCCGGCAGAGCACTTTTTGCGTCTTGAAGCTTATTTTCTGCGTTTCAGGATCTCATCCAGAATGGCGTCCGCCACATCATCCTTGCTCATCAGGGGCAGTTCACGGGCGCCGTCCGGCGTGATGAAGGTGACAACATTGGTATCCACGCCAAACCCGGCACCGGCGACCTTCAGATTGTTGGCCACCACCATGTCGAGGTTCTTTTTCTCGAGCTTGGCCGAGGAGTTGGCCAGCATATCCCGCGTCTCCATCGAGAAGCCGCAGAGGAACTGGCCCTTCTTTTTGGGGCCGATGGTGCCGAGGATGTCGGGCGTCCGCTCTACGGCGATGGAGAGGTCGCCGTCCTTCTTCTTGATCTTGTCGTCGGCCACGGCGGCGGGGCGGTAATCGGCCACGGCAGCGGCCATGACCAGAACGTCCATCTCGTCGAAGCGGCTGGTCACAGCCTCGTACATCTGCTGGGCTGTCGTGATGGGGACATCCTCGGTGAACCGCACCGGCTGCAGGGCCGTCGGGCCGTGGATGAGGGTGACTTCGGCACCCCGCATCGCGGCGGCACGGGCCACGGCATAGCCCATCTTGCCGGTGGAGTGGTTGGTCAGGTAGCGCACAGGGTCCAGCGGCTCCTGAGTGGGGCCGGCCGTGACGGCAATGCGCAGACCGGCGAGGTCCTTCGGCTTTGCGATGGCGCGGAAGATGTAGTCCAGCAGGACTTCCTCTTTCGGCAGGCGTCCGCTGCCCACATCCTTGCAGGCCAGTACGCCGCTCTCGGAGGGGATGACCGTGAAGCCGTACTTTTCCAGTGTGGCGATGTTGTCCTGGGTGATGGGGTTCTCCAGCATCCCGGTGTTCATAGCAGGGGAGACGAGCTTGGGACACTTGGCCGCGAGAACGACGGTGGTAAGCATATCGTCGGCGATGCCGTGGGCCATCTTGGCAATGATGTTGGCGGTGGCCGGGGCCACGAGGATGATGTCGGCCTTCTTTGCCAGCGAGATATGGGTGACTTCGAATTTGAAATCCCGGTCGAAGGTGTCCACCATGCACTTGTGGCCCGTCAGGGTCTCGAACGTGACAGGGGTGATGAACTGGGTGGCGTTTTTGGTCATGATGACCTCCACGTCGGCCCCCAGCTTGCGCAGTGCGCTGGCCACGTTGGCCATTTTATAGGCGGCAATGCCGCCGCTGACGCCCAGAAGGACGCATTTTCCCTTCAGATCCATCCCAAATACCTCCTATAAATAGGGATAATATAACTACAGTATAATGCAAAACGGCCCAGAGCACAACAAAATCTTTGATGGGGGTTGTATCTTGGCTCAAAATGCGGTAAAATACAGCTTGACTTATACAAAAAAAGCTCTCCGTCAGCGCTGGCGCACACAGGCCTCTCCCTTTGGGAGAGGTGTCACCGAAGGTGACGGAGAGGGCAAGGACGCTGACAGGAAACCGCAGACACGGCGGCAGCATCGCTCTGACAAAAAGTCTGCTTATCGCTGTGTATGAGTTCTGTCGTACTGGCCTTGCCCTCTCAGGCGCTTCGCGCCAGCTCCCCCAGAGGGGGAGCCTTTTGCGGAGAGGTTCGACCCTGCGAGGAACTGAATTATGATTTTAGCCATTGACATAGGCAACACCACCGTCGCCCTCGGGGGCATCCGGGACGGACGTGTATGCTTTGTGGCCCACATGGACACGGTGCGCACCCGCACAGCGGCGGAGTACCGTGCCGAGATGGAAAAGGTGTTCTCTCATCGGAGACACCCGGAAAAGCCCATCCGCTTCGAGGGCTCTGTCCTCACCAGCGTCGTCCCCCAGATCACGGGGGCGCTGGCCGAGTGCGCCCACCACTACACCGGCAAAAAGCCGGTCATCGTCTCGCCCGACATCCGCACCGGCCTCACGATGGGGGTGCCTGACCCCCACGCCGTCGGCAAGGACCGCCTTGTGGATGCGGCCTACGCGGCGGCGAACTTCCCCCTGCCGGTGGTCACGGTAGACCTCGGCACCGCCACCACGTTCAACGTGATAGATGAGAATAAGGTCTTCCGGGGCGGCGTCATCTGCCCCGGACTTTCCACCGGGCTGCGGGCGCTGGGGGAGCGGTGCGCCCAGCTGCCGCAGGTACATCTTTCTTCGCCCAAAAGCGCGATCGGCGTCGATACCGAGAAGTGTATGCTCTCCGGCTCTGTGCTGGGGGCGGCTGTCCTGCTGGACGGCATCACGCAGCGCATCGAGGAAGAGCTAGGCCGTCCGGCCACGCTGGTGGTCACGGGCGGTCTGGCAAAGTATGTCATCCCGCTCTGCCGTCACCCGCTCACCTATGACCCCGAGCTGCTGCTGAAGGGACTGGCTCTCCTTTACCAGCTCAATGCGCCACAGCATGAGCGTCACCACGAGCCGCGCAGCGACGGTGAGCGCCGCCGTCCCCGCCCGGCAGGCAGACGCCCTTACAACAACGGCAGCAGCTCCCGCCGCCGCAGCCACAATAACCGCCGTCCCCGCCGGGACGATGAGGCCAAAGCGGGCTGAGCCCTGAAAGGAGAGACCTTATGATGAAATTAGGCATTCTCGGCGCAGGCATGATCGTCCGGGAGTTCCTGCCCTGGCTCACCGGGCCGGAAAGCCCCTTCAAGGTCGAGGCTCTTTGCAGCACGGAGCGGAGCGCCGGTGCAGCACAGGCCCTCTGCGACCAGTATGGTGTGCCGCGCCACACCACCAGCTACGACGAACTGCTGAGCTGGGTGGACGTTGTGTATATCGCCGTGCCGAATATCCTGCACGTAAAATATACCCGTGCCGCTCTGGAAGCGGGCCGCCACGTCATCGTCGAAAAGCCGATGGCCCCCACGGCGGCGCTGGCCGAAGAGCTGGCCGAACTGGCCCGGAGCAAAAAGCTCTTCCTCTTCGAGGCTGTCACCACGCAGTATCAGGACAACTACGCCAAGCTCCGTGAGGTGCTGCCCAAGGTAGGCGCCGTCACGATGGTGCAGTGTAATTTCAGCCAGTATTCCAGCCGGTATCATGATTTCTGCGCCGGCAAGGTCTGGCCGTCCTTTGACCCGGCCTGCGCCGGCGGCGCGCTGATGGACCTGGGCGTCTACAATGTCAGCTATGTGGTGGGCCTCTTCGGCTCGCCCAACAAGGTCCACTATGCGGCCAACATCACCCGAGGCATCGACACCAGCGGCGTGCTGACGATGGAGTATCGCAGCTTCAAGGCCGTGAGCATCAATGCCAAGGACAGCAGTTCCCCGGCCCGGTACATCATTCAGGGTACCAAGGGGTATCTGCTCCAGAAATCCACCGCCAACTTCTGCGGCGGCGTCACCTTCCACCCCTATAAGGGCAAGGAAGAGCACTTCAACCTCAGCGCAGGCCGTCCCCGGCAGGCGTCGGAGTTCCACGCCTTTGCCCGCGCCATCGAGAGCGAGGATATGGAGCTGTGCAGCCGGATGCTGGACACCTCGGTAGCCGTCAGCCGTGTGCTGGAAACGGCCCGCCGCGATGCGGGCATCCGCTTCCCTACTGATTTATAATGCTATCCCTGGGAGTTCCCTGACAAAACACCCCGTATATTTCAGACTGTATTCTACAAAAGACCCCGTGTATTTCACGGGCAGGTTTGCGCCGTATCCGACGATTCAGGGCGGAACGGCAGCAAGGAGGAAAACTGAATTATGAAAAAGAATGACATTCGCACCCTCACCCGGCTGGCACTGCTGGTCGCCATTGAGCTGGTCATGAAGGCCATCGGCCTGGGCAGTGTCCCTGTAGGCCCGCTTTACATGAGCTTTTTGACCCTGCCGATCGCCGTGGGTGCCATCACCATGGGTCCCGCCGCAGGCGCTGTCCTCGGCGGCGTGTTCGGTGCCGTGAGCTTCTATGACGCTGTCACCGGCGCTTCCGCCATGACTGGTGCGCTGTTCCAGGTCAGCCCCGTCAACACCTTCATCCTCTGTGTGGGGATGCGTGTGCTGATGGGCGTGTGCGTCGGCCTTATCTTCAACGCTGTCAAGAATTTCGATAAGCCCGGCACCTGGAGTTACATCGTCAGCGCCATGTGCGCCCCGGCCCTCAACACCCTGTTCTTCATGAGCTACATCGTGCTGGCCTTCTACGGCTGCGATTACGTCCAGAACCTCGTGTCCGTCAAGGGCGCAGCCAACCCCCTGATGTTCGTCGTCCTGCTGGTCGGCGTGCAGGGCGTGGCCGAGTTCCTTGTCTCCGGCATCCTGGGCGGCATCGTCGCCCGCGCTGTCCACAAGTTTTTGAAGTAACAGGCGGTGTCGGTCAGGGACATCCGCTGATAAACCTCTCCGTCACGGCTGACGCCGTGCCACCTCCCCTATCAAGGGGAGGCTGAAAGGAAAGATCATATCATAGGCCCCTCCCCCGGCAAAAATGCTGAGGGAGGGGCTTTTGTGTTGATTTTAGCCTACCGGTGCGGTATACTTATCATACTTTATTCAAAAGAAGGAGGCGGCGGAAAATGCCCATCGGCCCCAGCAGACCCCTGAATTTAGCAAAGCCGGAGTCCATCGACATCCGGCAGGCCGCGCGGTATTTCGGCGCGCGGGGCGAGGCTGACAGCGCTACCCTCACCCTTCTGGAAAAGTGCGCTGCGCCCCTTCTCGCCGCCGCCACGCCCCGGGCCGTCTGGCTCGAGGCCGACGTGGAGAGCCTCACGCAGTCCGGTATTTTGAAGGGGGAGGACATCTTCCGGCATCTGGAAGGGTGCAGCGAGGCCCTGCTTCTGGCCGTGACGGTCGGCCCCGGCGTGGACGGACAGATACGCCGGGCCGGTGTGGGCGACATCGCCGCCGGTGTGGCGTCGGACGCCATCGGCTCTGTGCTGGCCGAACAGGCCGCGGACGCCGCCGAGGCCGAGCTGCGGCAGTGGGCCGCAGAGCAGGACAAGTACCTCACGGGCCGTTTCTCGCCGGGCTACGGCGACTGGCCCATCGGGGTGCAGCCGCTGGTGGCGGCGGCACTGGACACCGCCCGCCGGGCCGGGCTCTGCGTGACTGAAAATGACCTGATGACGCCCCGCAAGAGCGTGACCGCTCTGCTGGGCCTGAGCGACCATCCGGTGAAAGGACGCCTTGCCGGGTGCGGACACTGCGTGCTGAACACGCGGTGCGAATATAGAAAGAGGGGCAAGACCTGTGCAAGCGAATGAACTGTTTACCCAGCCGAATACCATCCTCCTCGACGGCGGCATGGGGACCATGCTGCAGGCGGCGGGCCTGAAACTGGGCGCACGGCCTGAGGAACTGAACATCACCGACCCGCAGCTCATCGAGAGCATCCACAGCCGGTACGCCGCCGCAGGCAGCCGCATCATCAATGCCAACACCTTCGGCGCGTCGGCCCATAAGCTGGCGGGCAGCGAATACACGCTGGAAGAGATCATTGCGGCGGGCATCGCCAACTGCAAGCGGGCCTGCGCCCCCTACGGCGCACTGGCCGCGCTGGACGTCGGCCCGCTGGGCGAACTGCTGGAGCCCAACGGCACGCTGGCCTTTGAAGACGCCGTGGCCGAGTATGGCCGCATCGTCCGGGCGGGCGTGGCCGCCGGGGCCGACCTCGTCTTCTTTGAGACCTTCACCGACCTCTACGAGCTGAAAGCCGCTCTGCTGGCCGCGAAAGAGAACTGCGGCCTGCCCATCCTCGCCAGCATGAGCTTTGAGGCGGGCGGGCGTACCTTCACCGGCTGCACCGTCGAGAGCTTCGCCGTCACGGCCCGGGGCCTCGGGGCCAACGCCGTGGGCATCAACTGCTCCCTCGGCCCGAAAGAGATCTTCCCGATGGCAAAGCGGCTGGCCGAGGCTCTGCCCGGCGACTTCCCGGTCTTTGTCAAGCCGAATGCGGGTCTGCCCCGCGCTGACGGCAGCGGCTACGACATCACGCCCCAGCTCTTTGCCATGGAGATGAAGCCCTACCGCGATCTGAAGCTCTTTGCGGCGGGCGGCTGCTGCGGCACCACCCCCGATTTCATCAAGCTGCTGAATGGCGTCTTCGCCGACTGCAAGCCGGGCCGCCCCGCCCACGCCATGCCCTCGGTGCTCTGCTCGCCGATGGACTTCGTCACCGTGGACGGCATCACCGTGGTGGGCGAGCGCATCAACCCCACCGGCAAAAAGCGGTTCCAGCAGGCATTGCGCGAGGGCGACATGAACTACATCCTCGAGCAGGCCGTCAGCCAGTCTGAGGCCGGAGCGCAGGTGCTGGACGTCAACGTGGGCGCGCCCGGCGTGGACGAGCCCGCCGTCATGGAGCAGGTGGTGAAGGCGTTGCAGAGCGTCGTCAGCCTGCCCTTGCAGCTGGATTCCTCCCACGCAGACGCCCTCGAGCGGGGCCTGCGGGTCTACAACGGCAAGCCCATCGTCAACTCGGTGAACGGCGAGACCGAAGTGCTGGAGCGTGTCCTGCCCCTCTGCAAAAAGTACGGCGCGGCCGTCGTCGGCCTCGCCATCGACGAGCGGGGCATCCAGCCCAGCGCCGACGCCCGGTTTGAGATCGCAAAGCGGGTGGTGGACGCGGCGCTGGCCCACGGCATCCCCCGGGAAGATATTTATATCGACTGCCTGACCCTCACCGCCAGCGCCCAGCAGCAGGACGTTCTGGCCACCGTGGAGGCGCTGGCCCGCTGCAAGAAGGAGCTGGGCGTCCGCACCATCCTCGGCGTGTCCAACATCAGCTTCGGCCTGCCCTGCCGCCCCTATCTGAACACCACCTTCCTCACCATGGCCATGTACGCGGGCCTCGACCTCGCCATCATGAATCCTTCCAGCGAAGAGATGATGGCGGCGGTCTACTCCTACAACGTCCTTACCAACCGCGATAAGCAGAGCATGGCCTACATCGCCCGCTATGCCGATAAAGTCCCTGCCAGCGCCGCGTTGAAGCAGGCCCGGACGGCCCAGGCGTCTCAGACGTCAAACACCCCGGCGGAGGCGGATGCGGCTCACAGCGGCCCCTTTGCCGCGCTGATGCAGGCGGTGGAAAAGGGCCTCAAGGGGGAAGCCTCCGCCCGCACCCACACCCTGTTGGACGAAAACGAGCCCCTGACGCTGGTGGACGAGGCCCTCATCCCGGCGCTGGACGTCGTGGGGGAAAAGTACGAGAAGGGCAGGCTCTTCCTGCCCCAGCTGTTACAGGCCGCCAGCGCCGCACAGGCCGCCTTTGAAGAGATCAAGACTGCCATCGCCAAGCGGGGCGGGGCCGGGGCCAGCAAGGGCCGCATCGTCCTCGCGACCGTCAAGGGCGATGTCCACGACATCGGCAAGAATATCGTCCGCGTCATCCTCGAGAACTACGGCTTCGAGGTCATCGACCTTGGCCGCGATGTGCCGGTGGAGACGGTGGTGGATACTGTCCGGGAGAAGGATGCCCACCTCGTGGGGCTCTCGGCCCTGATGACCACCACCCTCAAGAGCATGGAGGAGACCATCGCGGCCCTCCATGCGGCAAAGCTCGACTGCAGGGTGATGGTGGGCGGCGCTGTCCTGACGCCCGAGTACGCCGAGAAGATCGGCGCGGACTGGTACGCCAAGGACGCCAAGCAAAGCGCCGATATTGCCAAAAAATTCTTCGGTGAGTCATAAAAACAGAGCAAGAGCCGGTGCGGACGCACCGGCTCTTTTGGCGTTTACTTATGCTCCACCAGCGCCATGATGCGCTCCGGCGGGGCGGAGAGGCAGGCCGGGGCATCGGGTTCGGCCACGGAGAGGGTCGTCTTGCTCACCTTCCACCACAGACGGGTGGTGCCGTCCGGCAGCCGGAAGATGAGGTTCCAGTCGAAGGGGTTCTCGCTGGCCGAGAGAAGCTCCACCGGCAGGGCGTTCTCTGCGCCCGGGGCGGAGGGCGCGAAGTCGTGGGCGCGGATGCCCACGGCGGTGCAGCCCTCCGGCACCTCAGCGGCCAGATGCAGCACCTGCTCACAGCCTGCGAGGCGGACGCTGTGGGCGTCCACCCGGGTGCAGGGCAGGATGTTCTTGCAGCCGGTCAGCCGGGCCGCAGCGGTGCTGCCCGGGGCGGCAAAGACCTCTTTCGTGGTGCCGGTGCGGAGCACCTGCCCGCCGTCCATGACGATCATGTCCCGGCACAGGCGGTAAGCCTCGTCCCGGTTGTGGGTGACGAGGAGAGCCGTGCCGTCGAAACCCGCCAGCAGGCTGCCCACTTCGCCCTCCACCTCCTCGCGGAGGTAGCTGTCCAGCGCACTGAACGGCTCATCCAGCATCAAGATCTTCGGCTTGCCCACAAGGATACGGGCCAGCGCGGTGCGCTGCTGCTGTCCGCCGGAAAGCTCTGCCGGGCGGCGGCTGGCCAGTTCTTCCAGCCGCAAGGCCCGCAGCATCCCGGCGCAGCGGGCCTTGCGGGCGGCTTTGTCCCTTTCGGCTTTCAGGCCGCAGAGGATGTTCTGCTCCACGGTCATATTCGGGAAGAGGGCGTAGTTCTGGAAGAGCAGGCCCACGCCCCGCTGCTGGGGCGGCAGGTCGATGTGCTGCCCGCTGTCGAACAGCACCCGCCCGTCCAGCACGATGCGGCCCTTGTCGGGCTTCACGATGCCCGCGATGCAGCGCAGTGTCATGCTTTTGCCGCAGCCCGACGCGCCCAGAATGGCCGTGGCAGTGTTCCCGGCGGTGAAGTCGGAGCGGAGGGTGAAGCCGTTCAGCTTTTTCTCGATATGTACTTCCAGGCTCATGCGCGGCCACCTGCTTTCTGCTTTTTCTCCAGGAGGTTCACAGCCAGCAGCACCACGGCAGAGATGACGATGTCCACCAGCACCCACCGCATGGCACCGGCCTCATCGTTGGTGCGCCAGAGCTGGTAGACGGTGGTAGCGATGGTGGCCGTCCTGCCCGGGGTGTAGCCCGCTATCATGCTGGTAGCACCGTACTCGCCCAAGGCCCGGGCAAAGGCCAGCACCGTACCGGCCAGAATGCCCTGTCGGCAGCAGGGCATCCGCACCCGCCAGAATATCCATGCGTTGGACTGTCCCAGCGTCTGGGCCGACCAGGCCAGCGTCTCGTCAAAGCTCTCGAAGGCACCCCGGGCGGTGCGGTACATCAGCGGGAAGGCCACCACGATGGACGCAAAGATGGCGCTGTACCAGTTCATGACCAGCTTGACGCCGAAATGCTCCATGAAGAAGATGCCCAGCGGCCGCTTTGCGCCGAAGAGCAGCAGCAGGAAATAGCCCACCACCGTGGGCGGCAGCACCATGGGCAGGGTGAGCACCACGTCCAGCACGCCCTTGACGGTGCGGGGCAGCTTTGCGATATAATAAGCGGCAAAAATGCCGAGGAAGAACACCGCTGTGCAGCTGATGAGCGCGATGCGCAGGCTGTTCCAGAGGGGATACCAATCCATAAATGAGACCTCGAATGCAAGCGGCCTTGCCCTCTCAGGCGCTCACGCGCCAAGGCCGGGTTGCGGCTCCCAGCGTCTGCTTCGCTGCCGCTCGCATCCTGCTGGCCGCTGCCCCAACAGCTCCTCCCTGTTTCCGCCGCTGGCGGCGGTCGTCGCCGTTGCTCCCAAAGGGGGAGCCACTGGCGAGCCGGGTAAGCCCACACTGAATGAGCAAAGCTCGATTTATCGGAAGCAGTAGTGCCCTGCTGCCTAGATTCACTGCAACTTGACAAGGAGCGCTTGTCCAGAAGCTGCTGCCCTCTGTAGCAAGGCACGCCCTTTGGTGCTATGTCGAGCCTCAGGCGTCCAATAGAAAGTTGTCCGGCATGCCAAGGCCTCTCCCTTTGGGAGAGGTGGCTGCGAAGCAGACGGAGAGGGCTATTACATCGCCGTAAAGCCCACGCCCTCGAACACGGTGGCGGCACGGTCAGTCTGCAGATAGGCCAGGAACTCTTTGGCGGCCTCGGCGTTGGGGGCAGCCTTCAGCACAGCGGCGGGGTAGATGACCTGACCGCACATCTCGGCGGTGGCCTCGTCCACGGGGGTCAGACCGGCGCTGTAAGCGTCGGTGCAGTAGACGACACCGGCGTCCACACTGCCCTCGCTGATCTGGGTGGTGACTTCCTTGACGTTGGAGCCGTAGGTGATGACACCGGCAGCGGCCAGAGCTTCTTCGTCGAGGTCATAGTAGGCCAGGATCTTCTGGGTGTACTGGCCCACAGGCACATCGCTGTTGCCCATGCAGAACAGGATGTCCTGAGCCTTCAGGTGCGCGGCCAGAGCGTCAAAGCTGTCGATGCCCTTGTCGCTGCCCTCAGGCACACAGAGGACGACCTTGTTTTCCAGCAGGTCCACACGGGTGGAGGGGTCCACGAAGTCCAGACCGTCGGTGTTCACGTCGGCAGAAGCGGTGATGTCCAGCTGGTTCATCTGCTTCTGACCGGCGGAGAGGAAGAGGTCGCAGTCAGCGCCCTCCTGGATCTGGGTCTTCAGGGTGCCGGAGGAATCGAAGTTGAAGCGGAAGGTGACGCCCGGGTTCTCGGCAGAGTAGTCCTGGGCGATGGCGTTCAGGGTCTCGGTCAGGGAGGCAGCGGCGAAGACGATGAGCTCGACGCTCTCGCCGGCAGCCTCGGAAGAAGCGGCCTCAGAGGAAGCGGCTGCGGAAGAGGCAGTGCTGGAAGCAGCGCCGCCGCAGGCGGTCAGGGCAGCGGCAGCGCCGACTGCGCCGACCACGGACAGAAAGCTGCGTCGGGAAATGAGATCGGTTTTCATGAATTTTCTCCTTCTATCATTGGTTTATACTTTCGTCCCACAGCAGGGCGCTGCTGTTTCCGAAACATCGTGCTTTTCTCGTCCAGCGTAGGCTTTGCCGACACGCCAGAGCCTCTCCCTTTGGGAGAGGTGGCCGCGAAGCAGACGGAGAGGGCTTAACGGGCCGCTGCTCTACAGGAGGGATGCTGCGGAGCGGGACAGCAATGTTACTTGCGGGCGCACTCGCCGTCCAGACCGGCGGCGATGCGGACGCCGTGCCCGAGGCTGGGCAGGATGTACTCGAGGTTCTCCTTCACGGCTTTCGGACTGCCCGGCAGGTTGACGATGAGCGTCTTGCCGCGCAATACACTGGCGGCGCGGCTCAGCATCCCGCGGGGGGTGATGGAAAGGCTGTGGTACCGCATGGCCTCGGCGATGCCGGGGGCGCTGCGGTCGGCTACGGCATAGGTGGCCTCGGGGGTAATGTCCCGGGGCGAGAAGCCGGTGCCGCCGGTGGTCAGGATAAGGTTCACCTGACGGCCATCGGCCAGACGGATGAGCTGTGCTTTCAGCGCCTTGGCCTCGTCGGGCAGGAGCATCGTCTCTTCCACCACATAGCCTGCGGCGGTGAGCATCTCCACGATGAGGGGGCCGCTCTTGTCCTCCCGCTCGCCCCGGCTGCCCTTGTCGGACAGGGTGATGACCGCAGCGCGCAGCGGCGGATCTTCCGGCGGGGGCAGAAGGGTCACTTCGTCGCCGACATGAATCTCGCCGCCCTTCAGCACCCGGGCAAATACGCCCTCCCGGGGCATGATGCACTCGCCGGTCTGCTGCTTGATGACGCAGTCGTTGTGGCACTCCTTGCCGATCTGGGTCATCTCCAGCACCACGTCACCGATGGCGAAGCGGCTGGTGACGGGCAGGCTGCGGAAGTCGAAGCCCTCGATGACAAGGTTTTCGCCGAAGGCACCATAGTCCACCCAGATCTTCTTACGGAACGCCTCGATCTTCTCGGCGCTGAGCAGGCTCACCTGCCGGTGCCAGTTTCCGCCGTGGGCGTCGCTCACGATGCCCCATTCCGGGGTCAGGACAGCACTTGGCACCTCGGTCTTGACGGTGCCGCGCTTGGGGCTGGTGCAGATCGCCAGAATTTTTCCCATAGTAATTTATCCTCCGATACGGTACATCCCGCGGGTGGCGGGCATGGAATTGTCTCCGAAATGATGTTCCCGGGGTTTCGACCAGATGGTCTCCCGGATGGCCTGTAAAAGCTCCTCGTCGGCTGCGCCGCCCCGCAGCAGGCCGCGCAGGTCGCAGCCCGTCTCGCTGGCAAGGCAGGGGCGCAGAAAGCCCTGACTCGTCAGCCGCACCCGGTTGCAGGAAGCACAGAACTTGCCGTGGACCGCCGCGATGAAGCCCACGTCGCCCTTCCAGCCCGGGACGGTGTAGTAGACGGCAGGCCCGTCGCCGAACCCGGCGCTCTGGGCGGCGGGCAGGGGCGAAAACTCCGGCCAGCGGCGGGCAAACCGCTCCCGCAGTTCCGGCCCCGAGATGCAGGGCATGGCCGCGCCGTAGCCGATGGGCATCATCTCGATGAACCGCACCTGTAACGGGCGGCTCTCGGCGAGGGCGGCCAGGTCTTCCAATTCACCCTCGTTCACGCCCACCTGCGGCACACAGTTCAGTTTGACAGGGATGCCGCTGTCGAGGGCTGCGCGGATGCCCTCCATGACGTGCTCGAACTCGTCCCGGGCCGTGATGCTTTGGAACACCTCGGGGCGCAGAGTGTCGAGGCTGATGTTCACGCTGTCAAGGCCGGCCGCCAGCAGGGCGGGCAGCTGCTGCGCCAGCAGGATGCCGTTTGTGGTCATGGTGACTTTGCGGATGCCGGGGATGGCTTTCAGCCCCGCCACCAGCCGGTCTACGCCCTTGCGCACCAGCGGCTCTCCGCCGGTGACGCGGACGGTATCGACGCCGCACCGGGCAAACAGGGCCGCCAGACGCAGGAACTCTTCGTAGGTGAGCACGGCTTCCCGCTCCAGCTTTTCCACGCCGTCGGGCATACAGTAGCGGCAGCGCAGGTTGCAAAGGTCGGTGACGGACAGGCGCAGATAGTGGATATTGCGCTGGGCAGAATCAAACATAGCCGCCCTCCGCCCGGATGTAGTGGCCGCTCTTGCCGCCGGTCTTCTCGACGAGATGGATCTCGCCCAGCTCCATGCCCTTATCGACGGCCTTACACATATCGTAGATGGTGAGCAGGGCGGTGGAAACGCCCGTCAGGGCCTCCATCTCCACGCCGGTGACGCCCGCCGTCTTGACGGTGCAGAGCGCCTCCACAGCCTGCCGCTCGGGCAGAAGCTTAAAGTCCACGCTCACTTTCGTCAGGGGCAGCGGATGGCAGAGCGGGATGAGCTCGCTGGTGCGCTTGGTGGCCATGATGCCGGCAATGCGGGCCACGCCCAGCACATCGCCTTTTTTCACGGTGCCGCTCTCCACGGCGGCGAATGCCTCGGCGTTCATGGTGATGATGCCGTGGGCGGTGGCCTCCCGGAAGGTGACGGTCTTCTCGCTCACATCCACCATCACGGCGTTGCCGGAGGCATCAAAGTGGGTCAGATTGGTTTCAGATGTATTCATATTTTTACGCTATCCTTCGTACAACCTCTCAGTCTCGTCGCAAGCTCCTCGACAGCTCCCCTAGTAGGGGAGCCTCTGGCGAAACCGTTTACTTTGAGGGGACTGCCAAAGCCTCCCCTCGATAGGGGAGGTGGCACGGCGGTAGCCGTGACGGAGAGGTTTATATTTTCTCAGCAATGCCCAAATCCGCAGTTGGGCCAGTGGCACTCGGCGCAGCCAAGGCAGAGACCACCCTCGCCCAGACGGGCAATATCCTCGGCGGTGATGGCATCGTCGGCCAGCAGACGGGGCAGCAGCAGGTCAAAGATGGTGCGCTTGGCGTACATGACGCAGCCGGGCAGACCGCAGACCGGCACACCGTCCAGATAGCTCACGAGGAACATGGCACCCGGCAGCACCGGTGCGCCGTAGGTGACGATGTCCGCGCCGGTATTTCGGATGGCCAGCGGGGTGCGGTCGTCGGGGTCCACGCTCATGCCGCCGGTGGTGAAGATGAGCTCACAGCCCGCCTCTTTCGCTTCCAGAATGGCGGCGGTGATGCCCGCCGGGTCGTCGTCGCAGACCTTGTGGAAGGTCATCTCACAGCCGTACTCGGCCAGCTTGCCCACGAGGATAGGCGTGAACTTATCCTCGATGCGGCCCTTGAACACCTCGCTGCCGGTGGTGATGACGGCAAACTTCTTGGCCTGCATGGGCAGCACGTTCAGGATAGGCTCACTGCCTGCGGCAGCCTGCATGGCGTCCATCTTCTCCTGCTCGATGACCAGCGGGATGATGCGGGTACCGGCCAGTTTCTGGCCCTTTTTCACGGGCAGGTCGCCGTGGATGGTGGCGATCATCATCTGGGGCGTGCGGTTCACGGCCAGCAGGGCTTCGCGGTCGATCTTCAGCAGGCCGTCGCAGTCGGCGATGAGCTCAATTTTTCCCTCCTTCGGCTCGGTGCCGTGGATGTTCCTGCCCGCAGCGGCCTTGTACAGCAGCGCGGCGGCTTCGTCCTCGTGGAGGATGCCGGGCTTCTTCTCCCAGACGTAGAGGTTTTCTTTGCCGATGGAGAGCAGCACGGGGATGTCCTCGGGCTGGATGACATGGCCCTTGCGGAAACGTGCGCCCTTGAACTCGCCGGGAATGATCTGGGTAATGTCGTGGCAGAGCACCTGGCCTGCCGCGTCTTCGGTACGAATCAGTTTCATGTCTGTCTTCTCCTTACAGGCCCGGCATCTGGGCAACGAGCCAGTCGGCCAGAGCCTGCGCATCTTCCAATCCAAAATCTGCCCCCGGAATGTCTCCCACCACCGCCAGCGGCTGGAAAGACACCGGTGTGTCCGAAATTTCTTTGCGGACAACTTCGATTTTCGGCCAGCCGCTGTCCTTGAAGCCTTCCAGCAGCACCAGATCATAGCCGTGGCGCTCGAAGAGCGCCAGCAAGTCCTGCTCCGTCAGGCGGAACATTTCGGTCAGCAGATAGCGCTGGCCGGAGTAGACCGCCACCCCCTCGGCCCCCGCTTCCCGCAGACGGCAGCTGTCGGTGCCGGGGACATCGGGGGTGAAATCATGGCCGTCGTGCTTGATAATGCCAACTTTCAGCCCCCGGCTGCGCAGGGCAGGCAGAAGCTTTTCCAGCAGCGTCGTCTTGCCGCTGTTGTGCAGGCCGCTGACGGCCAGCACCGCCGGGCGCTTGAGCTCGATCTCCTGGGCCAGAGCCTCTTTCGGTTCACTGTACAAAACGGAGCACCTCCACTTCTTCGCCCGGAGTCACCGGGCCGCTGCCCGCGGGCAGTTCAACGAGACAGTTGCAGCCGATCATGGCGGAAAGGCTGCCGGACGAATGGGCTTCGGCGTTGCCCTCGCCGGGGATGGTCACGCTGCCGCCCATGGCCTTTGCCCGCAGATAGCGGTTCCCCTTGCTGGACTTCGAGAAGCCCGTGGTCAGAGTGCGGGTGGTGCGGGGAAGAAGACAGCTTTCCTCACAGCGCCCCGCCGCCCGCAAAAGAGCCGGGACGGCATATTGTTCCAGCGTAGCGGCGGCGGCAAAGGGGTTGCCGGAGAGGCAGAACACCAGCTTGCCGTCAACTTTTCCGGCCAGCATGGGGCTTCCGGGCTTCTGGGCCACGCCTGCAAAGAGGATGTCCGCATTCAGCTGTTCCAGCACAGCGGGCAGATAGTCTTTCTGCCCCACCGAGACGCCGCCGCTGGTGATGACGGCATCGCACTCCGCCAGCAGCTCCCGCATCTCGCGGGCGATCTCCTCCGGGTCGTCGGAGCAGTGCCGACGGTTTACCGCAAAGCCCAGCTGCCGCAGGCGGGCGGCGTTCTGGACGCCGTTGGCGTCGTATATTTTGCCAGGCGTCCAAGCCTCGCCCGGAGCTAAAAGCTCGCTTCCGGTGGCCAGAACGCCCACGGTCAGCGTCTTGTAAACGGGGACTTCAGCGTATCCCTGCCCGGCCAGCACACCCAGATGGGCGGGGGAGAGTACCGTACCGGCCTCGGCGATGACAGCACCGGCGGCGATGTCTCCGCCCCGGAATACCACGTTCTGCTGGGGCTTCATGGCGGCATAGAGCTGTACTGTCTCCTCGCCGCTGTCGGTCAGCTCCTGCATCAGCACACAGTCTGCGCCCTCGGGCAGGGGTGCGCCGGTCATGATGCGGGCCGCACAGCCCACAGGCAGAGGCGAAGCGGGGGCATCTCCGGCGTAGAGCTTCATGGTCACGGGCAGGGTGACGGGTGTTTCGCGGCTGGCACTGGCGGTGTCGGCACTGTGCAGGGCGTAGCCGTCGAAGGGGCTGCGGTCAAAGGGCGGCTGGTCCATCCGGGCCGAAAGCGTCCCGGCGGCAATCCGGCCGCCCGCTTCGTCCAGCGGGACGGTCTCCGTCTCCGGCCTCGGCAGAGCCGCAGCGGCATCCAGCACGCGGCGCAGCGCCTCAGAGGGCGCGCAGAAAGGCTGTTTCATAAAAAATCCTCCAAATGCCCGGCCACACCCGGCCTGCTATGGCTCAGGCGGGGCGCAGCGGGGATCCATATAAAAAGGCAGGTCAAAAAAGAAGCGGAGGCGTCTTGATGGAAAATCAAAACGCCTCCGCAGAATATCCGCACATTCCGGCGAAGGGCAGCTTGCAGACTGCCCTGCCGATGGCGGCTCTCCGCTCCCTGCCGCCCTTGCAGTGGCGGCAGAGCATGGAAAGCCCCTGTGTGGATGGGAGGAGTTCTTTTTTTCAAATTGCAGCGTTTCTTCTGCGGGAAGGCGGCGGGGTTTCCCCCTCCACCCTTGAATGCCGGCTGATATAGCCCTTAGCATTGCGGCGCGGTGTCATGCCCGACGGTTTAGACACCTTTGCTCAAAGAAGCTCGTATACCCTATTTGATTGTGTGGGATGCTTTAGTCGGTCCACTCGTCCACGTCGCTGATGGCTTTCGCGTAGCGGCGGGTGAGGTGCTGGGTGGAGAAGAGGAACCGCTCGTTCTGATTGTTGGTCAGCTCCTCGATGTCGGCGTACTCCGGCTTGCCCTGCATGGACTGCCACGTCTGCTCGATGGCTTCCTGTGTCAGATCGTAGGGCGAGCGGCGGAAGTACCGCAGCGGGGTGGCGCTGGGGTAGACGCGGGCGTTGAACCGCACCATCTCGGCCACCATGGCGCAGAGGTCCTTGTCCTCGATGAGCTGCGCGATCATGGCGTAATTGTCGCTCATGTTGGCGCTGGAGTAGTAGTAGGCGTCCTTTGCGCCGGCACGGGACACGATGTCTGCGCACTGGGGGTCTTCCGGCATCTGGGCCAGAAGCTCATCGGCGTTTTCCACCTCACTTACCAGCAGGGCGTGGGATGTGACCAGCGCCGCCGCAGAGCGGGAACGGATGTAACCCGCCAGCTCCTGTGCCGGGGTAAGCTCCGGCAGCTCCGGCGCGGTGACGGTGGGCTGGTCGGCGTAGGGGTCGCCCTCTGCCTCCGGCGCGGCGGCCAGAAAATCCAGCAGCTGGGTTTTTTCGGCGGCGTCCGGTGCAGCCGTCTCTTCGGGAGCGGGCTGTGCCTCGGCCTGCCTTGCGGCCAGAGCATCCGTCTCCTTCTGCACGGCGGCAATGACGTCCTCGCCGAGCTTTGCGGCGCTGCCGTCGAACATACTGCCCGTTTCCTTCAGGCGGCGGGCCGTCTCGCTGGCCGCGTCGATGTCAAAGACCTCGGCCTTCGGCTTCTTTTTCGCGGCCATCTCTGCCTTCTGCAGCTCGAGGATGACCTGCTCAGGGTCGGAGGCGGCGTCCACCGTGGTGGTATAACCGGGTTTGCGTCTGCCAAACAGCATGATAGTTCCTCTTTCTATGGGATTTATTCAGCGGCTGCGGTGTTCTGGGCGTAGATGCCGCGTGCTTCCAGATCGTCGGCCATGTCGCCGAGGTCGAACTTCTCCAGCGTCTCGCGGGTCGGCACACCGGTGGTCTTGTCCCAGCCGAAGATGTCATAGAAGAGGTCTTTTGCCTTCTCCATGTCGGCGCGGTCCAGCTTGGTGGTGCCTTCCTCGAATGCCTTGAAGTCGGGTTCCTTGTCGAAGACCCAGTCGCAGATGGCGTCGTGCTCCTGACGGAGGTTTGCGCTGCCGCAGTTCTTCTGGAAGCTGATGGCGGTCATGGCGCGCAGCATCTGGGTGATGCGCTCGCCTGCCTCCTGCAGACCGGCCTGGGTGTAGGTCTCGCCGGTGACGGCGGTCATGAAATCTGCCTGCAGGTCCAGATCGCCGTGGTAGGCCCGCTCCTTGGAGGGAGACTGGGTCATGGGCCACATCCAGTTGCAGAGGGTGGCGGAGTCGTGGAAGTTCTTATCGTTGACGCAGTAAGCGGCCAGCTTTGCCTTGTTTTCGTTGATGGGCGTGTAGGCCTTGGCCTTGTCGTAGCAGCCCTCGCCGAAGAAGTCCTCCATGACCTTTTTGGTCACCTCGTAGGGTGCGCCGGAGCCGGTCTCGCAGACGATCTCGTGGATCATGCAGTCTCTATTATACACCAGATTGTACAGCATGCCAACCTGCCATGCCTCTGCGGGGCCGTGGTGGTTGGGGAAGCCGTTGTACATCAGGTTGGAGTTGGTGGCACCGTCGGTGCGGTCCAGCCAGCTCTTGGGCAGGCCGAACTTTTCCATCATGGCCAGCGTACCCTTTGCGATGACGGACAGGTCGCCCTCGCCGTAAGCCATGCGGCGGATGAGCTCCACCTCCCAGCGGGGGTCACCGGCCTTTTCCCATGCCCAGGGCAGAGAGTCGTACTCTTCCTCGCTGATGTACTTGGTGGCCTCCTCACGGGGCATCCGCAGGATCCACAGCAGGTCACGGTTCAGGTTGCCGTAGTTGTCCCACAGGCCCATGTCATCGACGGCGTGAGCCCATGCCAGGTTGATGACCATGGTGCCGTCGCCCTCGTACTTGAAGTCGTGGACGCCGTCCGGGTAGACGCGGGTGCCGTACAGCACGGGCATACAGGTGTTGGAGTTGTGGGTGGGCAGGTCGTAATCGGCCAGCGGGTCCACATCATACTCGGTGTAGCAGCGGATGGGGCAGGAGGAGCAGCCGCCGTTCTTCACGGTGTACTCCGCAGCCGGTGCGCCGAAGTCAAAGTAGCCCTTGAAGCAGCGCAGCGCGATCTTGTTGATGTCGTTGTAGGGCTGCTCGCCGGTATCCACGGGGCCGCCGGGAGCCTTTTTCCACATACGGCCCGGTGCGCCGGACCAGCGGTTCTTGCCGGAGGTGGCGCTGTACTCGGCCCAGCTCTGGGGCTGTGCGGGGACGTTGTGGTTGTTGTTGCCGCCGATGAGGTTGCCCATCATGTAGTTGGACAGCTCCAGCACCTTCTTGGGGTCGGCGACCTTGACGCTGCCGGTGCCGCGGATGGCCAGGCCCTTCAGCTTCTTGTTGCCCATGGCAGCGCCCAGACCGGCACCGCCGGAGTTGCCAAAGCTGGTGTTCAGGGTGGAGTAGTCCACCAGATTCTCACCGGCAGGGCCGATGGAAGCGGTCTCGAACTCACGGCCGTTCTGCTCCACCATCCACTTGTTGGCCGCGAACGTACCCTTGCCCCAGATGTCAGAAGCGTCCTCGAGGGAGACCTGGTCGTCCTCGATGCGCAGGTAGACGGGCTTTGCGGAGATGCCGGTGATGACGATGCCGTCCCAGCCCGCATACTTCAGCATGGGGCCGATGTGGCCGCCCATGTGGGCGTCGATGATGGAGCTGCCCTTGGACCAGGTGGAGCGGAAGGTGACGTTCATGCGGCCGGAGCAGGGCACGCCGGCACCGGTCAGGGGGCCGACGCCGAAGATGACCTGTGTCTTCTCGTCGTAGGGGTCGAGGTCCATGGGAGCTTCCTCATACATGATGCGGTAGGCCATGCCCATACCGCCGATATATTTATGGTATTTTGCGTCATCCTGCGTGGTGATCTCGCCGGTGGTCAGGTCAACGCGCAGGATCTTGCCTGTCCAGCCATAATATTCAGCCATTGTTGTTCCTCCTTACAGGTCCATGTAGGCAGCCTGTGCTGCGCTGGTGACGGCATCCCAGTCCACGATGGACAGAGCGCCGGACGGGCAGCCTGCCACGCAGGCACCGCAGGCGATGCACTTGGACGACTTGCCGGTCTCGGGGTTGACGGTGGGCATATGCCAGGGGCAGGCCTCGTGGCAGGCGCCGCAGCCGATGCACTTGTCGGTGTCCACCACACGGATGCCCTGCTCGTTGGTCGTAATGGCCTTCTGGGGGCAGGCGTTGCCGCAGGCGGGGTCCTCGCACTGGCGGCAGGTATCCGGGAAGTAGACAAAGCAGTTGTCGTTGCCGGACAGCAGGCCGTTGCCGGCACCGTCCAGATTCAGACGGCGCTGGATCTTCACGCGGCTGATGTAAGAGGAGCACACACCATCGTTGGTCAGGGTGCAGTTGATCTCGCAGCGCTGGCAGCCGGTACACAGGTCGGCGTTGACCACCAGAAGGCCCTGGGGCAGCGCCCAGGTAGCCACTGCGCCGCTGTCCACCTGCTTCTGCGAGCAGCCGAAGAGGGACAGCATGGATGCGGAGAGGGTGAGCCCTGCAAGGCTCTTGCCCGAGATCTTCATAAATTGACGGCGGGTCATGTCAGCCGTCAGAAAATCAGTTTTTGCCATAGGTTCCATTCCTCCGTTGAGGTCACTCTGCGCGGAGCACCTCAGTTACATAGAAATACGAGTTGTTGACGATGTTGGTGACGGCGGTCGAGGTGATGGTCGCGCCGGAAAGGGCGTCCACCTCGGTCAGGTCTGCGCTGACAGCGCCGGCACTGGTCTGCCCGGTGGTCAGTTCGGCCTGCGCCAGCCGATAAGCGGCCTGCTTTTCTGCGGACCAGTCCGCATAGGGCAGAGCCTGCTCCTCGCCGTCCCGCGCACTCTTGCTCAGACCGGCGGCGTAGAGCTTGCGGCGTGCCACAGCCTCGGCGCTGGAATCCAGCGGCGGGGCCAGCTCGTCGGCCAGAGGCTCGCCGTTCAGTGCCGAGAGGGTCAGACCTGCTGCGTACATCCTGCGGGTGGCCTCGGCCTCGGGAGAGGTGTCGGACACGTTCCACTGCGCGGGGTCAAAATCCTCCGCAGCAGCGGGCTGCTCCTCCGCCGCACCGGCAGCGGCATAGGCGGCACCGGTAAGGGGATCGGTCACAGTATAGCTTTTGCCTGCCAGCGTAAAGGGAGCTGCGCCCTGATACTGGGACGTGAACTCCGGGTTGACACACTGGCCGCCGAGGCTGTCCGTCTCTGCCTGCGAGAGGATCTCGACAGCGGAAACATTGCCCTCGGCGTCAAGGGTCACGGCAGCCTGCACATCGCTCTGGAAGCCCTTCTGAGCGCCCTCCACGCGATAGCTGCCGTTGTCGAGCTGGTACACTGCGCTGATGCCGTAGGCGGCTGCATCCGCCTCCGACACCGGCAGCAGGGTACCTGCAACCGTGGTGCGCGCGTACTGCATTGCGATAAGACCTACCGCCATTGCGACTGTCGCAGCGCCCATGGCTGCGTAGCCCGGCAGCCGCTTGCGCCACAGCGGAACGGGCGCAAACGGGTTGGTTGCCTGCTTCATGTTATCACCTGCCTGTTTTTTTCTGCCCGGGTTTCCCCGGACAACAGTTAAGGCCGCCCCAGCTGCTGCAACAGCGGAGCGGTCTCTTCGTTAATATATTATCACTCAGACTGGAAGTAAGTCAACGCAAACTGTAAGCTTTCTTTGCTTTGTAACTTTTATTTTGTATGTTCCTTCAAAGTTAAGGGGTGTTTCCGGCCGCACACGAATTGCAGGCCGTATTCTGCGGCTAGCTCCAGCGACTGGACGGTGGGCATGGTCTTGCTGACCAGTGCCGGAACGCCGGCCCGGATGGCTTTGCGCACCATATCCATCGGTACGCGGCCGCTGGTGTAGAGCACGCATTCGCTGAGGGGGACACCGGCCAGAAGCATGCTGCCCACGGCTTTGTCCAGCGCATTGTGGCGTCCGATGTCCTCGCAGGCACAGAGGATGCGGCCCTCGTGCAGCACAAAGCAGCTGTGGACCGCATGGGTGGCCTGATAAAGCGGCAGGCCCGCGCTCATGGCGGCGGCGAGGGCGTCCACCCACTCCGGCTGCAGGTCCAGATGCGGCACCGCGCGCAGCGGCTGCACTTCCACCGGACTGCCCAGTGCGACATTGTCGGTGCAGCAGCTGGAAACCTCCTGTGCCGCCGCGCGGCGGGCCGTCAGCGGGTGGTTCAGGTAGATATTGACTTTCAAGCCTTCCGCGCAGACGGCAATTTGTTCCACTTCCTCTGCGGAGGCGATCCATCCTTCGGTCAGCAGCCGCCCCAGCGCCAGCTGCGGCAGAAGCTGGGGCGTGCATATCACCCGGAAGGCCGGCTGTTCATTTACATAGAGAACTGCGGCGTGTTCTGTTGGAATGGCCGCTTCCGTGCCGTCCGGCATCCGTACGGTTTCAAAGGCGGCTGCTGCGCCGAAGAGGTCGGTTATCTGCATGGGGCAATCCTTTCTCTGTTCAATGCTGTCCTTCGTACGACCTCTCAGTCTGCTTCGCAGCCAAGGCCGGGTTGCGGCACCCAGCATCCGCAGCGCTTCGCTTGCGTCTTGCTGGCCGCTGCCCCAACAGCGACTCCCTGCTTCCGCCACTGGCGGCGGTCGTCGTTGTTGCCCCTATTAGGGGAGCCTCTGGCGAGCCGGGAAACTCTGAGCTGGACGCTGGAAGCCCAATATGGCGCAAAATGGCGGGCTTCGCTACAGAGGGCAGCAGCTTCTGGACGATGCACCTTGTCAAGCTGCCGTGAATCTAGGCAGCGGAGCACGATTGCTCCCGATAAATCGAGCTTTGTTCGTCCAGCGTGGGCCTGGCCGATATGCCAAGGGCTCCCCTATCAGGGGAGCTGGCAAAGCCGACAGGCTTTGACTGAGAGGTTTTTCCGGGCCAGAGCTCTGTAAAAGCTGCTGTTCAAGTCCTCTTATCCGCTGATAGAAAGTTTCCAAAAGGACTACGGGTAAAAGAAAAACGACAGCCTTTTTGAAAGCTGTCGTTCAAGAGTGCGGATAAGAGGACTTGAACCTCCACCGAGTTGCCCCGATTAGAACCTGAATCTAACGCGTCTGCCAATTCCGCCATATCCGCATATTCTGTTTTGTTCGCCGCCGTTCGGCTCGGAACGGTATTTATTATACCACAGGTGCAAAGAAAGTCAAGCGTTTTCTGCAAAAATAGTACGACAAATTTTTTTGCGAAAATTGTTGCATTCCGTATAGGCCGAATGGGGCGAAAAATCCGGCGGAGTATGATACAATAAATATTGCCCCTGCGGGGCAGCGGCCCGGCGGGACTATTTACGGAAGAGGGAAACTGCGAATGTTCAACATCATTATCTTTCTCATCGGTGCAGGCATCATGTTCTACATGGCATGGCGGAGCTGGTCGAGACGCCGCAAGCTCATGACCAGGGGCGAAAAGGTCGAGGCCGCTGTGGCAGGCACCGTCCAGAGCCGGGACGGCGAAGCCTACCTGCTGGAGTTCACCACTGCTGGCGGCACCCACTGCCTCCATTACCCCAAGTCTGCCAAGGGCAGAGAGCTTGCACAGGGGGCTGTCGTCACCCTTTATTATGACCCCGACGACCCCGCCGAGATGTACGTCGAGGGCGACAAGTCCGTCCTGGGTGCAGAGGTGCTGTACGTCGTGCTGGGCATCGTGCTGCTGGTGCTGATGGCCGGCATCGTCCGCTGAGAGGGGGAGAAGAAAATGAAACTCGAACATTTTGGCATGGCAGAACCCGGTGACTGCCGGGTGGTCTTTTCCGCCGCAGCAGAAGAGCTGGAAGCGGCGGTGCAGGCCGAAAAGGCGGCCCCGGACGCCCCGCAGGACGAGGATGACCTGCTGACGGCGGCGGTCAATCGGGCGATTCTGGAGGGTTTCTCGCCCCTGTTCGCCCAGCTGATGAAAGAAAACGATCTGCAGCCCGTCACCGACCCGGATTTTGAGCTTCTGGCGGTCAACCGGGCCGAGGGCTTCCGGGCGGGGGTGCAGTTCTTCTGTCTGCCGCCGCTGGAACTGGGAGAGTACACCGGCTTTACCCAGCCCATCCAGCCCCGGCCCATCCGGGAGCTGACCATCGAGCTTGAAATAAACCGCCGCCACGGTGACGAAGACCGCGCCGCCGACACCGAGGGCAAGCGCGCCCTCCGCGCCAGGGTGACGCAGGACATCTATGCCCAGCGCTGCCAGCAGGCCCGCGCCGTGGCCGAACAGGCCCTCATCGCCCAGCTGGGCACACACGTCACCGGCCCGCTGCCCAAGCAGCTGGTGGCCGGCAACTACTTTGCCGAGCAGCGCCAGTTCAACCTGCGGATGCAGGCCAATGGCGTCAATTTCGACCAGTACTTAAAGGTGCAGGGCCAGACGGTGGAAGAATTCCGAGCCTGGCTCCACGCCGAGGCCGAGCGCAAACTGCGCAGCCGGATGGGTCTGCTGCTGGTGGCGCAGAAAGAAGGGCTCTGGCCGACGGAAGCCGAGGTGGATGACGAGCTCACCCACTGGGACACAAAGCGGGACGGGGAGCACACCTTCGCTTCCAACGACCGCCGCCGCGCCGCCCAGCGCATCGCATCCAGCCGCGCCGCTGCTTTTATTCTGGCCCACTCCACCCTCACACCGCCGCCTGCTGAGGCAACGGTGCTGAAAGCCGAAAACAGGTAAAAAAGAAACTATTGCCGACCCGCAAAAAATAAAACAGAGCAAACAAAAATGGGGCTGTTGCAAAATAGCCCCAACGAAAAAATGAGATAGACTTCCCCGAAAGGGGTGGCCTATCTCATTTTTTTCTTGTAAGCTGAAACTGCAATGAACCAACTACAACAGAAACGGTGATCTTCTGAGCGCCGCATAGGAAATAAGGAAGTTTGCAAGCCAACCTGCCGGGACTGCAAGCCAAACAAAAGCAATGCCAAAACGCGGTGCACAAATCAAAGCAACAGACAAGCGGATCGCAAGGTTTACCATATTTGCAATAAGAAACGGCCGCATGATTCCGAGTCCGCGAAGAACGCCATCGGTTGCCATCTTGATGCCCATGAAGATGAAAAAGTAACCAAGCCATCTCATATAATCACCGGACACCTGATAGGCCAACGCGGTTCCGTCTTTTCCCAGGAACAACGAGGAGATCTGTGTGTGCAGTGCTTCAATGACCACGAAAGCAAGAACTGCAAAGCATAGATCCAACACCAGTGCAGCATGATAACCTTTTTTGATGCGCTCAATTTTCTTTGCGCCAAGATTCTGGGATACAAACGGCGAAACTGCATTGCCGATGGATACGAAGATCAGCGAAAAAACATTTTCTACCCGCATCGTTGCCGCATACCCGGCAAGTGCCTGTGTGCCGAAGGGATTTACCACTGCCTGCACGATCATCATACCGATAGACACTGTGGACTGCTGCAAAACCGATGGTACCGCAATGCGAAGCATGGAATACAGTTCCTGCCGGTCGAACCTGCGAAAGGAGCTCTTGTATTGCCGCGTCCGAGACAGAAAGATCAAAAACGAAAACACGGCAGAAATTCCTTGTGCGATCAAGGTCGCAAGGGCTGCGCCAAACACCCCCAGACCAAGACCGGCCACCATCCAGAGATCCATAAAAATATTCAGGATAGATGAGAATATCAGCAGTCCCAACGGAATTTTGGATTCACCGATGGAAGTGAACATGGTGGAAAGAATGTTGTACATGAATAGAAACGGGAAACCCACAAAGTAGACACGCAGATACAATACTGCTTCTTCCAATATATCGGCAGGGGTCTGTAATCCACTCATCATGAAATGGGAAAAGCAAAAGCCAAAGACACCAAGGACAACGCTTAGGCTCAAAAAGCTGATCAGGGACGTTGACACAATGGTTTTCATTTTACCATAATTTTTTGCACCAAAACAGCGGCTTACAAGCACACCTGCGCCCACACCAGCCCCAAGCGCCACACAAATAAAAACATTGGTCAGTGCAGCACAAGCACCAACAGCCGCAAGTGCCGAGGAGCCAACAAATTGACCGACGATTATGGAATCGGCCATATTGTATACTTGTTGAAAAAAGCTGCCAAGGATCATCGGCATCGCAAAAACAGTCAGCGCTTTAAGGGGTGGATCTGCAATCAAATATTCATCTTTCGACACGATTATATTCCTTCCAAAAATCGTTTATCGCAAATTTTATCGCAAGCCAAGAAATTAGTGCAGCATTCAAACGGCAGCTTTGCGATATACAATTCACCGCTGCTGCATTGAAAAGTTGAATCGCTATCAGTTGAAGCGTTAGGTCTCCACGCCCTCGAACTGGCTGTTGTAGAGCTTGGCGTAGAAGCCGCCCTGCGCCAGCAGGGTATCGTGGCCGCCCTGCTCCACGATGTGGCCGTCCTTCATCACAAGGATGACGTCGGCCTCCCGGATGGTGGAAAGGCGGTGTGCCACGATGAAGCTGGTGCGACCCTGCATCATCCGGGCAAAGGCTGCCTGGATACGCACCTCGGTGCGGGTGTCGATGGAGGAGGTGGCCTCGTCCAGGATCAGCATCGGGGGCAGACAGAGCATCACGCGGGCGATGCAGAGCAGCTGCTTCTGGCCCTGGCTGATGTTGCCGCCATCCTCGGCGATGACGGTGTCGTAGCCCTCGGGCAGGCGGCGGATGAAGCTGTCGGCATGGGCTGCCTTGGCCGCTGCCACCACCTCGTCGAGGGAGGCGTCCGGCTTGCCGTAGGCGATGTTCTCCCGCACGGTGCCGGCCCGGAGCCAGGTATCCTGCAGCACCATGCCGTAGCTGCCGCGCAGGGAGGCGCGGGTCACGTCCCGGATGTCGGTGCCGGAGACTTTGATGGAGCCGCCGTTGACATCATAGAACCGCATGAGCAGGTTGATGAGGGTGGTCTTGCCGCAGCCGGTGGGGCCGACGATGGCGATACGCTGGCCGGGCTTGACGTCCAGAGACAGGCCCTCGATGAGCGGGCGGTCGGGCAGATAGCGGAAGGAGACGTCCTCGATCTGGACGTGGCCGTCCGGCACGAGCTTTGCGGCGTTCTCCGCTTCGGGGGTCTGGTCTTCAGCGTCCAGCAGCTCGAACACGCGGGCTGCGCAGGCCAGAGCGTTCTGCAGCTCGGTCACGACGCCGGAAATTTCGTTGAAGGGCTTGGTGTACTGGTTGGCGTAGTTCAGGAAGATGCTCAGCTGGCCGATGGTGATGCCTCCGGCTACGGCATAGATCGCGCCCACGAGGCCGACGCCTGCGTAGACGATGTTGTTGACGAAGCGGGTGGCGGGGTTGGTCATGCTGGAGAAGAAGATGGCCTTCAGGCTCACGTTCTGCAGGCGGCCGTTCACCTCGTCAAAAGCCTCGAGGCTCTGGGCCTCGTGGCCGAAGGCCTGCACGACCTTCTGACCCTCTATCATCTCGTTGACAAGGGCAGTCTGCTCGCCGCGCACGGTGCTCTGGCTCTGGAAATACTTGTAGCTGCGCTTTGCGAGGAAGCTGGCCACCACGAGGCTCAGGGGGGTGATGCAGACCACCACCAGCGTGATGGGGACATTCTGCTGCAGCATGAAGAGCAGGGTGCCGAGGATGGTCAGCACACCCGAGAACAGCTGGGTGAAGCCCATCAGCAGGCCGTCCGCGAAGGTGTCCACATCGGCCACCATCCGGCTCACGATGTCGCCGGAAGGATGGCTGTCGAGGTAAGAGAGGGGAAGGGTCTGGATCTTCCGCATGGCGGCGTTGCGCAGGTCACGGCTGACTGCGAAGGTGATGCGGTTGTTGCAGACGCTCAGCAGCCACTGCGCAAAGGCGGCGACAACCGCCACCACGATGATCTCGTAGATGATGCGCAGCACGCCCGCGAAGTCCACGGCACCTTTGCCCAGCATCATGTCGATGGCGCTGCCGCAGAGGATGGGGATATACAGCTGGGCCGCCACGCTCACAGCAGCCACGATGAGGCTGCACACCACGAAGAAGCCGTAGGGCTTGATCTTCTGCAGCACCCGGGTCATGGTGGCCTTCTGCTGTTCAGGGGTCAGCTTCGTTTTTGCTTTTGCACTCATTTCTGCGCATCCCCTTTCTTGAACTGGCTCTCGTAAATTTCCTTGTAGATCGGGCAGCTTTCCAGCAGCTCGGCGTGACGGCCAAGGCCCACCATGCGGCCATCGTCCAGCACGATGATCTGGTCGGCGTGCTGCAGGCTGGCGGCGCGCTGGCTGACGATGAAGACGGTCAGGTCGCCCGGCAGAGCGGCCAGAGCCTTCCGCAGGGCCGCGTCGGTGGCGTAGTCCAGTGCGCTGGCGCTGTCGTCGAGGATGAGGATGTCCGGCTTGCCTACGAGGGCGCGGGCGATGGTCAGACGCTGTTTCTGACCGCCGGAGAGGTTGCGTCCGCCCTGCTCCACCGGCTCGTCGAGGCCGAGGGGCTTGGCTTTCACGAACTCCGCAGCCTGTGCCGTTTCCAGCGCAGCCCAGAGGTCGGCGTCGGAGGCATTCTGGCTGCCCCAGAGCAGGTTGGAGCGGATGGTGCCGCCGAAGAGCTGGGCCTTCTGCATGACCACAGCCACCTTGCCGCGCAGGTCGGCGCGGGGGTACTGCCGGACCGGTCGGCCCATGATCTCCACACTGCCCTCGGTGGCGTCGTAGAAGCGGGGGATGAGGCTGATGAGGCTGGATTTGCCGCTGCCGGTGCCGCCGATGACGCCGATGGTCTGGCCGCGCCTGGCAGTGAAGCTGATGTCGGAAAGGCTGGGTGCGCCTGCGCCCTTGTAGGTCAGGCTCACATGGTCGAAACGGACGGCGTCGCCGACCTTTTCCGCCGGAACATTGCCGGTGAGCTGGGCCGGGAACTCCATGCCGGGCTTTGTGTCCAGAACCGCCTGCACACGGCCTGCACAGGCCAGAGCCTTGCTCACCTGAACGATGAGGTTGGCCAGCTTGACCAGCTCGACCAGGATCTGGTTCATATAGTTGACCAGCGCGATGACGTCGCCGGAGGCCATGCCGCCGATGTTGATCTCGATGCTGCCTACATACAGCAGCGCCACGATGGCAAGGTTGATGATAACGTAGGTCAGCGGGTTCATCAGGGCGGAGATGTGGCCCACGTGGAGCTGCATTTTGGTCAGCAGCTCATTGGCGTCCTCGAAGCGGTCCACCTCGCTCTTTTCCTTGTCGAAGGCGCGGACGACGCGCACGCCGGTCAGGTTCTCGCGGGTGAGGCCAAGGACCCGGTCCAGGCGGGTCTGCACCGACTTATACAGCGGACGGGTGATGACCATGACGCCGAAGACCACGACGCTCAGCAGCGGGATCGCCACCACGAAGATGAGGGCGGCGCGGAAGTTGACCGTAAAGGCCATGATCATGGCGCCAATCACCACGAAGGGGCTGCGCAGGAACAGACGGAGGAAGAGGTTCAATCCGCTCTGCACCTGATTGACGTCGCTGGTCATCCGGGTGATGAGGGTGCTGGTGCCCATGGTGTCCATCTCGGAAAAGCTCAGCGTCTGGATGTGCTCAAACAGCGCATGACGCAGACCGGTGGAATAACCCACGGCGGCTTTGGCCGAGAAGTATTGGGCCGTCAGGCTGCACGCGAGGCCGACGATGGCCAGAAGCAGCAGGATGCCGCACCGCACGAGGATGTAGTGGAAATCGTGGGCCGCGATACCCACGTTGACGATGTCGGCCATCACGAGCGGCACGAACAGGTCAAACGTAGCTTCCAGCATCTTGAAAAGCGGTGCAAGCACGCTCTCGCGCTTGTAGTCGCTGAGATAGCGAAGCATTTTGTTCAAGGCTCGATACTCCCTTTCTTTAATACATTCAGTCGAGACGCTGCTTATTATAACGCACTCCCAGCAGGAATGCTATGTTTTTGCCGAAGAAAACCGGCTCTGGAAGCAGATTTCGGCTCCGGAGATTGAGAAAACCGGAAAATCCTGCTATACTGGAAGGGAATCTCAACGGAAAGAATGGTGGATGCAATGGCAAAAGATGGTGCGGCGCGGCTGCGGCTGCGCCCGGTGGGCGCGGCAGACCGCAAAAAGCTGCCGGAATACGGGCCGCTGGGTACGGGCTGCCCGGCGATAGAGCGGGCTGTGGCAGCGCTTTATAAGGGCCAGAACGAGGAGAGCTTCTGGGCGCTGATGAACGCCATCAACTATGCCCTCGAGCTGGACACCAGGGTCCTGGTGCCGCTGGAAGCGGCGTCCGACCAGCCGGACGGGGCCGCCCCGTGGGCGGAGCATCCTGTCCCGGCGGAGAAAGCGAAGGACCTGCAGCCCTGGACCCTGCGCACCCAGAAGGGCCGGTGCTACCTGCCGGTGTTCACCTCAGTGAAGATGGCGGAGGCCGATAAAGGCACGGCCAACCGCCCCATGGCGGAACGGCTTCTGGCTTCCGCCATGCAGATGGCGCTGGACTCCGACAGCATCGACGGCGTGGTCATCGACCCGTGGACCAGCTCTGCCACGCTGGACTGCTCGCTTTTGAACGGTCTGCTCCACGCCAGCCACGACACCGATGAGCCGGGCGAAGCGGAGCTGCGGGCCGGCAACCATGCCATGGCCGAGGAACGCTGGGACGACGCGATGCACTATTATCAGCTCTCTGCCGAAGAGGGCTGCGCCGAGGGCCTTGCCATGATGGGCGAGATGCTCTACGAGGGCCGGGGCTGCCGCAAGAGCCCTGCACAGGCCCGCAAGTTCTGGAAAAAAGCCGCCGACGCCGGCGATGTGGCCGCATGGGTGGCGCTGGGCGACGATGCCATGGTGCAGGGAAAAGGGGCCGGTGCGGCTCTGCGGGCCTACCGCAAGGCTCAGAAGCTCTGCGCCTCCACCCCCGACATCGCCTATATGCCGCAGGTCTGCCTGCGGGTGGCCCAGTATGAGACCCAGTACATCTCCCGCAAAAAGGCGCTGGCTCAGCTGGCTGAGGCGAAGCAGGGCTTCCTCGTCCGCAAAAAAGAGGGGGATGAGACGGCCCAGAGCTGGCTGGACGAGACGGAGACCGTCATCCGCCAGCTGCTCGAGAGAGAATGAGCGGAAACACAGAATCTTTACAAATGCTCTAAGAAATCGTCATACGGAGCCGATATGATATTGAAGGAAAAATATGCGCGTCGCAAAAACAGAGAGGACGACCAGAATGAGCAGAGTGATCGGTATTGACCTTGGCACCACGAACAGCTGCGTGGCAGTGGTGGAGGGCGGCAAGCCCGTCGTCATCACCAACGCAGAGGGAGAGCGCACCACCCCCAGCGTGGTGGCCTTCACCAAAGACGGCGAGCGTCTGGTGGGCGGCGCGGCAAAGCGCCAGCTTGCCACCAACTCCGGCCGGACGGTGTCCAGCATCAAGCGGCATATGGGCAGCGACTACCGCGTCCACATCGACGGCAGAGACCTGACTCCGCAGGAGATCAGCGCCATGATCCTGACCAAGATACGCCGCGACGCCGAGAGCTACCTGGGTGAGCCGGTGACGGAGGCCGTCATCACCGTCCCCGCTTACTTTGACGACAGCCAGCGCAAGGCCACCCAGGATGCGGGCCGCATCGCGGGCCTGAACGTCCTGCGCATCATCAATGAGCCTACCGCCGCCGCCGTGGCCTACGGCCTTGACAACGAAGCGCCCCAGAAGATCCTGGTCTACGACCTCGGCGGCGGCACCTTCGACGTCTCCATCATCGAGATCGAAGACGGCACCTTTACGGTGCTGGCCACCGGCGGCGATACCCGCCTCGGCGGCGACGACTTCGACCAGCGCATCGTGGAATACGCCGTGGCAGAGTTCAAGAAATCGGACCGCATCGACCTCTCCCGCGACCCCGCCGCCATGGGACGCCTGAAAGAAGAGGCCGAAAAGGCCAAGAAAGAGCTGTCCAGCGCCCTCTCGGCCCAGCTCAATCTGCCCTTCATCGCGGTGGGCAAGGACGGCCCCCACCACCTGGATCTGACCATCTCCCGCCCCCAGTTCGAGATGATGACCGGCGACCTGCTGGCACGGACGGTGGCCCCGGTGCAGAACGCACTGCGGGATGCCGGCATCTCGGCTTCGCAGCTGGGCAAAGTCCTTCTCGTGGGCGGCAGCACCCGGATGCCTGCCGTCGAGCGTCAGGTGAAGGAGCTGCTGGGCTGTGAGCCGAGCCACAGCCTCAACCCCGACGAATGCGTGGCGATGGGTGCCGCTGTGCAGGGCGGTCTGCTGCAGGGCGGCGGCAAGCTGGCCGGCGCTTCCGGTGCGGCGGCGCAGGGCCTTGTGCTGATGGACGTCACCCCGCTGACCCTCTCCATCGAGACACTGGGCGGCGTGGCGACCCCCCTCATCACCCGCAACAGCATGATACCCACCCGCAAGAGCCAGATATTCACCACGGCCCGCCCCATGCAGACCAGCGTGGAGATCAACGTCCTGCAGGGGGAGCGGCATTTCGCCCGCGACAATAAGAGCCTCGGCAAGTTCAAGCTGAACGGCATCCGGGCCAGCTTCTCGTCCAAGCCCCAGATCGAAGTCACCTTTGATATTGACGTCAACGGCGTCGTGAAGGTCTCGGCCAAAGACCTCGGCACCGGCCGGGAGCAGAACATCACCATCACCGGCAGCACGAACCTCTCGGAGAATGAGATCCAGCGCGCCATGGCCGACGCGGCCGCCTACGAGGCCGAGGACAGCCGCCGCAAAGAGCGGCTTGACCTCCACAATCAGGCCGAGGTGCTGGCTTATAAGGTGGACGAGGCCCTCTCCAAGTGCAAGAAGGAGCTGGACAAGGAGGAGAAGAACCGCATCAAGGCCGATGTGGCCAGCCTCCGCCGCTGCCTGCGGAAGGATAAACCCGAAAAGATGAACGAGACGGAGGAAGCGAACCTCCGTCAGGCCAAGAGCCAGCTCGAAGCATCCGCAAACCACCTGATGGTGCTCTATGCATCGGAGCAGAGCGAGAACGGCTCGGACGGGACCATTTGATAAACAGTAAGACCCCCGCTGCGTTTGCAGCGGGGGTCTTTTGCGTCTGAGGGAAAAGTATCGATGGAAAACAAAGAGGAGAGAGGGAAAAGCTTATCGGCCAACGATGAGGTCGCGGCGGCCGCGGAAGCCCACGGTGAGGTGAGCGCTGCTGCCGAGGTGGCGCAGAGTGACCCGGGTGCCGGGCTTCTGGCCCTGGCACAGCAGAGTCAGGTTCAGGGTGGTGGAAGTCTTGCCGGTCTTGAGCACCAGAGTGCTTACGCCCCGATTCATCAGGGTCTGCATGTCGAGGATGGTGGTGCGGAAGGTGGCGTTGTCATCGGGGGCGTCCAGCGTCAGCACGCGGCCCTCCTGACGGGCGGTGTAGAGCACCTGCTTGCCCAGCAGGCCCTTGACGGTGTAGCGGGCCTCACTCTTCTCCACCGGCGTGTCAGAGGGCAGGGGAGTCTCGCCAGAGATCATCATCACGTTGCCCTGAATGGGATTCTCCACCGGGGAAGCGTAGCCGCCGTAGTTGGGGTCTACCTCCCCCACCGGAACGTCAGAGTGGAGGGCGATGTCACCCTGAACCATGACCTCGGACGACTGAGGGGGCAGATAACCGGCAACGGTCGTGTCCTCGGCGTCGGCGGCAAAGGCACCCACGCTCATGGCGGCGGTCATGGTCAGCAGCGCGGCAGCAGCGGCGGCGCGGCGGGCAGTGTTCTTGTTCAGCAGTCTCATAGTAGTATCCTCCTGTAGGGGACAAGGCCCCAGATTTCTGTTTTATTCGCGGTACAGCGTATCAGAAAACCGCCGTATCTGTAATGAATACGGATACGGCGGCTGGATTATTGCAGAGAGCCTATTTTAATTTTCGCTGGGATCTTTTTCCTCAAGGATAGCCATGAACTCGTCGCCGGTGATGGTCTCCTTTTCATAAAGGTACTTCGCCAGCTCGTCGAGCTTTGCGCGGTTGTCGGTGAGGATCTTGACGGCCTTTTCGTGCTGGGCCTTTACCAAGTCCACGACCCGCTGGTCGATCTCCCGCTGGGTCTGGGCCGAGCAGGCCAGAGAGGTGTCGCCGCCCAGATACTGGTTGTTCACCGTCTCCAGGGCCACCATGTCGAACTCTTTGCTCATGCCGTAACGGGTGAGCATGGCGCGGGCAAGCTTGGTGGCCTGCTCGATGTCGTTGGACGCGCCGGTGGTGATGGAGCCGAACACCACTTCCTCGGCGGCACGTCCGCCGGTGAGGGTGGCGATCTTATTTTCCAGCTCTTCCTTGGTCATCAGGTAGTGGTTGCCCTCTTCGACCTGCATGGTGTAGCCCAGTGCGCCCGAGGTGCGGGGGATGATGGTGATCTTCTGCACGGGTGCGGAGTGATTCTGAAGCGCCGCCACCAGTGCGTGGCCGATCTCATGGTAGGCTACGATGCACTTTTCCTTGTCGGTGAGGATGGAGTTCTTCTTCTGGTAGCCGGCAATGACCACTTCGATGCTCTCCTCGAGGTCTGCTTCCGTGACCGACTTGCGGCCGGCGCGCACAGCCCGCAGGGCGGCTTCGTTGACGATGTTGGCCAGCTCTGCGCCGGAGGCACCGGAGGCCATCCGGGCCACGGTGTTGAAGTCGATGCCGGGGGCAAGAGCGACTTTCCTGGCGTGGACCTTCAGGATCTCTTCGCGGCCCTTGAGGTCGGGCAGTTCCACAGGAACACGGCGGTCAAAGCGGCCGGGACGGGTCAAAGCCGGGTCAAGGGAATCCGGACGGTTGGTGGCCGCGAGGATGATGACGCCGCTGTTGCCCTCGAAGCCGTCCATCTCGGTGAGCAGCTGGTTCAGGGTCTGCTCACGCTCGTCGTTGCCGCCCAGCTGGCCGCTGTTGCGCTTCTGGCCGATGGCGTCTATCTCGTCGATGAACACGATGCAGGGGGCCTTTTCCTTGGCCTGCTTGAACAAATCGCGGACTTTGGAGGCGCCCATGCCCACGAACATCTCCACGAACTCCGAGCCGGAGATGGAGAAGAACGGCACGTTGGATTCGCCCGCCACGGCCTTTGCCAGCATGGTCTTGCCGGTACCCGGAGGGCCGACGAGCAGGATGCCCTTGGGCATCGAGGCGCCGATCTCTTCGTATTTCTTGGGGTCGTGCAGATAATCTACGATCTCCTGTAAGTTCTCTTTGGCCTCATCCTCGCCGGCCACATCCGCAAAGCGGATGCCGTGGGTGGATTGGACGTAGACCTTGGCGTTGGACTTGCCCACGCCGCCGAACATCATCGAGTTCGCGCCGCCGGCCTTTTCTATGAGCTTTTTGTTCATGAGATTGCCCAGCCAGACGAAGAGGACGATGGGCAGCACAAAGCTCAGCAGAAAGCTCATCAGGGGCGAAGCCTGCTCGACGATCTCGCTGGAAAACTCGGCCCCCGCGTCGTAGAGGCGCTGGGTCAGGTCGGGGTCGTTCATCAGGCCGGTCTTGTAAATTTGCTTTTCGTCTTTATCGGTAAAGATGATCTGGTTCGATTCCACATCCACCCGGCCGATGTCTTTGTCCTCGGTCATGGACATGAAGGTGCCGTAGTCCACTTCTTTTACCTGCCGTTCGCTCATCCACGGCACGAGCACGAAGTTGAGCAGCATCAGCACCAGTAATACAATGGCGTAGTAAATAGCCAATGGCTTTTTGGGGGTCTTGACTTCTTTCATGGGGGTCCCTCCTTACGTTGCAAACAGCATACCACGACGCCATTTCAGAAACCAGCGTTTCGAGGCGAACTTTGCAAAAACTTCGCAGATTCTTAACAAAGCAAAGGATCCACCCGCAAATTTTGAAAATTTATGCCGCTATTTATGTGAAATCGTTTCATTTTCATTGTGAGCAAAACTGCTTGACAGGGGCGGCGGGTTTTGCTAAAATGAGACCACTTTGAACAAAGCGCAAATGCGTTGACGGGGAAAAAACGATTTTCTTCTGCGTACAGAGAGCCGCCGGATGGTGCAAGGCGGTGCAGAGGGTCTCGGTTACTGGCCCCTGAGCGGCAGGACTGAAGCAGACAGTAGGCCCTGACGGAAGCCCACCGTTATAAGGGCAGCGATTCGCCCTAAAAAGCCGATCGTGCAGAGCGGCTGTGCTTATGGCACAGCAAAGAGAGTGGTACCACGGGTGCCCTGTAGCAGAAATTACAGGCTCTCGTCTCTCAGGGGATTTCGTCCTTTGAGAGACGAGAGCCTTTTCGTTTGTTAAATTGCTAAAAGGAGTCAACCTCTCCGTCACGCCTACGGCGTGCCACCTCTCCTATCGAGGAGAGGCCTTGGCATTCCGTAAAGCTTTCCCTCTTCGCCAGAGGCTCCCCTCGGTAGGGGAGCTGTCGAGCGCGAGCGAGACTGAGAGGTTGACACAGCAAAAATGGAGGACAAGAATTATGATGGACGCTACCAAGTACGCACCGGGATATTACCCGGTCCCCGCCGGTTATGACAGCTGGGTCAAGAAGGACCACATCGAGAAAGCTCCCACCTGGTGCAGCGTGGACCTGCGCGACGGCAATCAGGCCCTTATCGTCCCCATGAGCCTCGAGGAAAAGCTGGAATTCTTCCAGATGCTGGTCAAAATTGGCTTCAAGGAGATCGAAGTCGGCTTCCCGGCCGCCAGCGAGACGGAGTACGAGTTCCTCCGTACCCTCATCGAGAAGAACATGATCCCCGACGATGTCACCGTGCAGGTGCTGACCCAGTGCCGCGACCACATCATCCGCCGCACCTTCGAGGCTGTCAAGGGCGCACCTCGTGCGGTCGTCCACTTCTATAATTCCACCTCCGTCGCCCAGCGCGAGCAGGTGTTCCACAAGTCTAAAGAGGAGATCAAGCAGATCGCCATGGACGGCGCAAAGCTGGTCAAGCAGCTGAGTGAGGAGTATGAGGGCAACTTCCTCTTCGAGTACAGCCCCGAGAGCTTCACCGGCACCGAGGTGGACTACGCCGTTGAGGTCTGCAACGCGGTCCTGGACATCATGCAGCCCACCCCCGACCGCCCCATGATCATCAACCTGCCGGTCACGGTCGAGATGAGTATGCCCCATGTCTATGCAAATCAAATTGAGTATTGCGACAAGCACCTCAAGTACCGCGACAGCGTCATCATCTCCACCCACCCGCATAATGACCGCGGCACCGGCGTCGCCTGTGCCGAGCTGGCCGTTCTGGCAGGCGCTCAGCGGGTGGAGTGCTGCCTCTTCGGCAACGGCGAGCGCACCGGCAACGTGGACGCTGTGACCCTCGCCATGAATATGTACAGCCACGGCGTGGACCCGAAGCTGGACTTCTCCGATATGCCCGCCATCTGCGCCACCTATGAGCGGGTCACCCGGATGCACATCTACGAGCGCACCCCCTACGCCGGCCAGCTGGTGTTCGCCGCCTTCTCGGGCAGCCATCAGGACGCCATTGCAAAGGGCATGGCCTACCGCAAGGAGAAGGGCGACCACCGCTGGACCTGCCCCTATATCCCGGTGGACCCCCACGACATCGGCCGCACCTACGACGCCGACGTCATCCGCATCAACAGCCAGAGCGGCAAGGGCGGCATCGGCTTCGTGCTGGAGCAGAACTACGGCTACAATCTGCCCGCCAAGATGCGCGAGGCGCTGGGCTACAAGGTCAAGAGCGTGTCCGACCACAGCCACAAGGAGCTGAGCGCAGGCGAAGTGCTCCACATCTTCGAGGATACCTTCCTCAACAAGTTCAAGCCTCTGTCTGTCGTCGAGGCCCACTTCGCACAGGTCAACGGCATCACCGCCACCGTCACGCTGGATCTGAACGGTCAGCGCAAGGTGGTCACATCGGTGGGTAATGGCCGTCTGGATGCTGTGGCAAACGCTATCCAGAGCGCCACCGGCATGGACTTCCACCTGGAAACTTACTCCGAGCACAGTCTGGACGAAGGCTCCACCTCCCGCGCCGCTTCCTACGTCGGCCTCGCGTGGGGCGACGGCGTCGTCACCTGGGGTGCAGGCACCGATACCGATATTATCGTGGCCGGTATCCATGCACTGGTCAGCGCGATCAATAATAAATAAAGAGAGTAAATAAAGGGCAGCTCTGCACAACCTCTCCGTCATTGCTTCGCAATGCCACCTCCCCTATCGAGGGGAGGCCTTGGCATTCCCCGCAAAGTAAACGGTTTCGCCAGAGGCTCCCCTACTAGGGGAGCTGACGCCGCAGGCGGCTGAGAGGTTGGACAGAGGAGAGACTGACCATAGAGAACAAGCTAAGATAAAAAGGAGAGTACCATCATGGGAATGACCCAGACGCAGAAAATTCTGGCCGCACACGCGGGCCTCGCCGAGGTCAAGGCAGGCCAGCTCATCAACGCCAAGCTCGACATCGTGCTGGGCAATGACATCACCACCCCCGTCGCCATCAACGAGTTCGAAAAGGCGGGCTTCAACGGCGTGTTCGACAAAGAGCACATCGCCATCGTCCTCGACCACTTCGTTCCCAACAAGGACATCAAGAGCGCGACCCAGTCCAAGCAGTGCCGCGAGTTCGCCAACAAGTACGACATCCTCAATTTCTACGATGTGGGCCAGATGGGCATCGAGCACGCTCTGCTGCCCGAAAAAGGCATCGTGACAGCCGGTGACTGCGTCATCGGCGCCGACAGCCACACCTGTACTTACGGCGCACTGGGCGCATTCTCCACCGGCGTTGGCTCCACCGATATGGCCGCCGGCATGGCTACCGGCATGGCATGGTTCAAGGTGCCTGCCGCCATCAGGTTCGTGCTGAACGGCAAGCTGCCGCCGAAAGTTTCCGGCAAAGACCTCATCCTCCACATCATCGGGATGATCGGCGTGGATGGTGCGCTGTATAAGTCGATGGAGTTCACCGGCCCGGGCGTCGCTTCCCTCTCCATGGACGACCGCCTGAGCGTCTGCAACATGGCCATCGAGGCCGGTGCCAAGAACGGCATCTTCCCCGTGGACGACGTGACCAAGGCTTATCTCAAGGGCCGCAGCCAGCGCGAGCCGGTGTTCTATGAGGCCGACCCGGACGCCGAGTATGAGAAGACCATTGAAATCGACCTCTCTGCCCTCGAGCCCACTGTCAGCTACCCCCACCTGCCCGAGAACACCCACCCCGCCAGCGAGGGCAAGGACATCAAAATCGACCAGGTGGTCATCGGCAGCTGCACCAATGGCCGCCTCGAGGATATGGAAGCCGCTTACAACATCCTGAAGGGCAAACACATCGCAAAGGGCGTGCGAGGCATCATCATCCCCGCCACCATGGCCGTGTACAAGGAGTGTATCCTCCGCGGCTGGACGACGGCCTTCATCGACGCGGGCTGCATCGTCTCCACCCCCACCTGCGGCCCCTGTCTCGGCGGCTACATGGGCATCCTCGCCGAGGGTGAGCGCTGCGTCTCCACCACCAACCGCAACTTCGTGGGCCGCATGGGCCACGTCAAGAGCGAGGTGTATCTGGCTTCGCCCGCTACCGCTGCCGCCAGCGCACTGACCGGCTGCATCACCGACCCCCGCACGGTCTGAGAAAAGGAGAGTCACCCATGAACAACGCAAAAGGTTCTGTTTTCAAATACCCGGATAACGTGGATACCGACGTCATCATCCCGGCCCGCCACCTGAACACGCAGGATGCCAGAGAGCTGGCCAGCCACTGCATGGAGGACATTGACAAGGACTTCATCCACAACGTCAAGGACGGCGACATCATGGTGGGCGGCTGGAACTTCGGCTGCGGCTCCTCCCGTGAGCACGCACCGCTGGCCATCAAGACCGCCGGAATCTCTGTCGTCATCGCCAAGAGCTTCGCGCGCATCTTCTACCGCAACAGCATCAACATCGGCCTGCCCATCATGGAATGCCCCGAGGCCGTGGACGCCATCAGCGCAGGCGATACGGTCAGCGTGAATTTTGATACCGGCGTCATCACCGATGAGACCACCGGCAGGACCTTCCAGGCCGAACCCTTCCCGCCGTTCATCCAGAAGATCATCGCCGACGGTGGTCTGATGAAGTCGCTGACGAAGAAGTAAAGCGGCATTGCCTCTTTGCTGGACGTAAAGTTTATCAGAGACGTAACACCATCGGCGAAGCCGTAAAACGGAGAAACGAGAAAAAAGCGTTTAGCGAAGCGGCTAGCTTTTTTCCGTTTCGACTTCTCCGTTGGGGTCTGAAAGGGGCGAGCAGCCCCTTTCTCGTGGGTCCAGCGCGTCGAAATCGCTGGTGGTTTTCTGGTTCTCTTTTGCCAGCAAAAGAGAACATAGCCTGACGAAAGATGCTGTTGTCCAATAAAAGAAAGGATGCCCATAAGAATGGAAAAAAACATTGCTGTCATCTGGGGCGACTGCTCCAGCCCCGAGATCGTGAAGCAGACCCTCCGCGTTCTCGATAAGGTGGCCGAAAAGTACGGCCACACCTTCCACTACACCGACGCCGCGATGGGCGGCGAGGCCATCGACAAGTACGGCGACCCGCTGCCCCAGCATGAGCTGGACAAGTGCCTCGCGGCCGACAGCGTCCTTCTGGGCGCAGTGGGCGGCCCAAAGTGGGAGGGGCTGCCCGGTGAGCAGCGCCCCGAAAAGGGTCTGCTCCGCCTCCGCGCCGGTATGGGCCTCTACTCCAACAACCGCCCTGCAAAGATCTGGCCCCAGCTGGCTCCGGCCAGCCCCCTCAAGCCCGAGATCGTGGCAAAGGGCATCGACTTCATCATCGTGCGTGAGCTCATCGGCGGCGTCTACTTCGGCAAGCACGAGACTTACACGCTGGAGAACGGCGAGAAGCAGGCGGTGGATTCCATGCCCTACTCGGAGCATGAGATCGAGCGCATTGGCCGCATCGGCTTCGAGACGGCCATGAAGCGCCGCAAGAAGCTCTGCTGCGTGGATAAGGCCAACGTGCTGGATACCAGCCGCCTCTGGCGTGCGGTCATGCACCGCCTGCAGGCTGAGTACCCCGAGGTGGAGTACAGCGAGATGTTCGTGGACAACTGTGCTATGCAGGTCGTCAAGGACCCCAGCCAGTTCGACGTCATCGTCACCGAGAACATGTTCGGCGACATCATCTCCGACGAGGCCTCCATGATCACCGGCTCCATCGGCATGATCCCCTCGTCCAGTCTGGGCGACGGCACCCGGGGCCTGTATGAGCCCATCCACGGCTCTGCCCCCGACATCGCGGGCAAGGACATCGTTAACCCTACTGCCTGCATCCTCTCCGCCGCTATGATGCTGCGGTACTCCTTCGGTATGGCTGAGGAGGCTGACGCCATAGAAAATGCGGTGAATAAGGTTCTGAACAAGGGCCTGCGCACCGCCGACAACATGAGCGAGGGCTGCACCTGTCTGGGCTGCACCGCCATGGGTGACGCTATTCTCGCGGAGATTTGAGTTTACCGGAAAGTAATAGGATAAAGTGGTAATACCCCGCCGCTGTTCACTGTTTGGTGAATGGCGGCGTTTTTTCTATAATACAATGTCAGCAAATTCCGCTTTCTGCCTTAAACTGTGAAATAGATTCATTTGACAAATCAATTTATGTAAACTATACTAAACCCTGTCTTTAACAATAAAAATAGCCCGTGTGCCGGGATGGATAAACAGAGATAGGATGGGAAAAACGATATGCTGACACTGGATAAGATCTACCACGCCGCCTTTGTCCTCAAGGACGTAGCCCGCAAGACCGACCTCATCGAGGCACCCCGGCTCTCCAAGGACTGCCAGCTCTACCTCAAGACCGAGAACCTGCAGGTGACCGGCAGCTTCAAGGTGCGCGGTGCTTATTATAAGATCAGCCAGCTCTCCAAGGAAGAGAGCGACAAGGGTGTCATCGCCTGCTCGGCGGGCAACCACGCACAGGGCGTGGCGCTGGCCGCTACCCGCCGCGGCATCAAGAGCATCGTCTGTATGCCGGACGGCGCGCCCATCATGAAGGTGGAGAACACCAAGAACCTCGGTGCGGAGGTCTGCCTCGTACCCGGCACCTACGACGACGCCCACGACAAGGCCGTGGAGCTGCAGGAAGAAACGGGCATGACCTTCATCCACCCCTACGACGACGAGCAGGTCATTGCCGGTCAGGGTACTATCGGCCTTGAGATCCTCGACCAGCTGCCCGATGTGGACGCTGTCATCGTGCCTGTGGGCGGCGGCGGACTCATCTCCGGCGTGGCCTTTGCCATCAAGAGCCTGAAGCCCGACGTCAAGGTCTACGGCGTGCAGGCCGAGGGCGCACCCAGCATGTACCGCTCCCTCCATGAGCACAAATACCAGACCCTCTCTGCCGTCTCCACCTTCGCAGACGGCATTCAGGTCAAGACCCCCGGCGAGCTGACCTATAAGCTCTGCGAGGAGTATGTGGACGACATCGTCACTGTCACCGAGGACGAGACCGCAGCCGCCATCCTCTCCCTGATGGAGAACCAGAAGCTGGTGGCCGAGGGTGCAGGCGCAGTGCCTGTGGCGGCGGCGCTCTTCCACAAGCTGCCCATCGAGGGCAAGAAGGTCGTCTGCCTCGTCTCCGGCGGCAACATCGACGTGAACATCCTCAACCGCGTCATCACCCGCGGCCTCGTCATGAGCGGCCGTAAGGCCAACCTGACCATCGCGCTGGAAGATAAGCCCGGCCAGCTGCAGCAGGTGGCCGACATCGTCTCCCGCTGCGGCAGCAATGTGGTGTCCGTCCTCCACGACGGCTCCGACCCCAACATGCCCATCTCCAGCTGCTTCCTCAAGCTGACCCTCGAGACCCGCGACAACGCCCAGATCGAGCAGATCCGGCAGGAACTCACCAAGGCAGGCTTCCAGCTGGTGGCCGAGCGCGTATAAAACTTTATCAGAAGATGCAGAAACGCCGCCCAAACGGGCGGCGCTTCGTTTTGTCAGCCGATGATCTCGTACTGGAAATATTCGCACTTGAGCTTGCTGCCTACGTCGATTTCCGGCGGAAGGAGCGCCAGTGCCACCGGGTTCAGCTCGTCGCTCTCGATGTCGGTGCGGCGCAGGTTGACGTAATCGCCGTCAAAGCTCACGACTTCGTAATACCAAGGCCCCATACTGTTTCCTCCCGTGATTCATTCCTGTGTGTTCTCTTTTTCCTGCTTCCGCCAGTGGTAGTACGGCCCGAGGATGCAGACGGCGGCGAGTATCATCACCGCGAGGATGATGCTGGTGACGGTCTGATTGTCAGAGAAAAAGTAGAACAGCAGCTGCCCGCCGCCCACGATGAGCTCCAGTACACCCAGAAGCCTCTGCCAGAGGCGGCGGGCCTCTTCGCTGGACGCTTCCAGCCGCCGTGCCAGCACCCCGGGCAGCTCGAGGCGGAGGACGTCCGCCGCGCCCCAGACGAGGAAGATAACGCCGATGACAAGATGGTGTAACATAAGCCACGCTCCTTTCTGCGCTGTGCGCTGAACAGAAAAACTTTTACATAGCAAGTATACCATATCGGTGAGACCCCGACAAGGACGGGATTTGCCTGCCCGGCTTAGAAAATTTGGGTGGAACCGCCCGGCGGGCTTGTGGAATTTTGAAAAATATGCTATACTATTCTCTACTGATGCGCCATCGCCAAGCGGTAAGGCAGGGGACTTTGACTCCCCCATCGCAGGTTCGACTCCTGCTGGCGCAACTGTATAAAAAAGCCCCCGGATGCATTGCTTTCAGCGCATCCGGGGGCTTTTTATCTTATCTTACAGGATGTCGATGTACTCACCGGCCAGAGCCTTGTTCATGCTGCGGACGGCGCAGAACTTGCCGCACATGGAGCAGGTGTCGCTGTGGTCGTCCTCGGGCAGGCGGGCGTCACGGATGGCCTTTGCCGTCTCGGGGTCGAGGGCGCAGGCGAACTGCGCATCCCAGTCGAGGACGCGGCGGGCGTCGCCCATCTTGTCGTCGATGTCCCGGGCGTGGGGGATGCCCTTGGCGATGTCGGCGGCGTGGGCGGCGATCTTAGAAGCCACGATGCCCTGCTTGACGTCGTCCACATTGGGCAGAGCCAGATGCTCGGCGGGGGTGACGTAGCACAGGAAGGCTGCGCCGCTCATGGCCGCGACAGCGCCGCCGATGGCAGCAGTGATGTGGTCATAGCCGGGGGCGATGTCGGTGACGAGGGGGCCGAGGACGTAGAAAGGTGCGCCCATGCAGATGGTCTTCTGGATCTCCATGTTGGCGGCGACCTGGTTCAGAGGCACATGGCCCGGGCCTTCCACCATGACCTGGACGTTGTGCGCCCAGGCCCGCTTGGTCAGCTCGCCCAGACGCACCAGCTCTTCGATCTGGCAGACGTCGGTGGCGTCGGCGAGGCAGCCGGGGCGGCAGGCATCGCCCAGAGAGATGGTGACGTCGTGCTCTTCGCAGATGTCCAGGATCTCGTCAAAGTGCTCATAGAAGGGGTTCTCGTTGCCGGTCATGCACATCCACGCAAACACCAGCGAGCCGCCGCGGCTGACGATGTTCATCTTCCGCTTATGCTTGCGGATCTGCTCGATGGTCTTGCGGGTGATGCCGCAGTGGAGGGTGACAAAGTCCACGCCGTCCTCTGCATGCAGACGCACCACGTCGATGAAGTCCTGTGCCGTCAGGGTGGCGAGGTCGCGCTGGTAGTGGATGACCGAGTCATATACCGGAACAGTGCCGATCATGACGGGGCATTCGTGGGTCAGCTTCTGACGGAAGGGCTGGGTATTGCCGTGGCTCGAGAGGTCCATGATGGCCTCTGCGCCCATGTTGACGGCGCTCATGACCTTCTGCATCTCGATGCTGTAGTCCTTGCAGTCGCGGGAGACGCCGAGGTTGACGTTGATCTTGGTGCGGAGCATGGAGCCGATGCCCTCGGGGTTCAGGCACTCGTGGTGCTTGTTGGCCGGGATGGCGACCTTGCCCTCAGCGACCAGCTGACGGATCTCTTCGACGGTGCGGTACTCCTTCTTGGCCACCGTTTCCATCTGGGGCGTGACGATGCCCTTGCGGGCGGCATCCATCTGTGTGGTGTAAGTCTGCATTTGAAAATCCTCCGAAAATACGCTCTCTTTATTTATGAACAGCGTCCGGGACGCCGTGCATCCAGTTTTCGACCCCGACGCCGCCCAGAGTGTGATCCAGCGGGCCGGAGCCGCGGCCCAGATCGAGCTGTGCGTTCAGCGCGTCGGTCAGGTAAGCCTTGGCCCGGGCGATCGCTTCTTCCAGCGCAAACCCTTTGGCAAGGTTGGCCGCAATGGCGCTGGACAGAGTGCAGCCGGTGCCGTGGGTGTTGGGGTTGGCGATACGCTTACCCGGAAACCAGATCTCCGTGCCATCCGGGAAGGTGAGCAGATCGTCGGCGTCGGTGTCACTGTGGCCGCCCTTGAGCAGGACGGCACAGCCGCAGTCGGCGGCGATGGCCCGGGCGGCGGCGCTCATGTCGGCACGGCCCGAGATATGCAGGCCGGACAGCACTTCGGCCTCGTGCCGGTTGGGCGTGATAACCTCGGCCAGAGGGAGCAGCTCCCGGCGCAGGGTGCGCACGGCATCCGATGCGATCAGATCAGAGCCGGAGGTGGCCGCTATCACGGGGTCCACGACGATGTGCTCCGCCTTGTAAAAGCGGAGACGCGCGGCGATCGTCTCAATGAGCGGGGCAGAGGACACCATGCCGATCTTGACGGCGCAGGGGCGGATGTCGGTGAAGACGGCGTCTATCTGCTGGGCCAGAAATTCGGGGCTGACCTCGAAGATGCCGGATACATCGGTGGTGTTCTGGGCCGTCAGGGCGGTGATGGCGCTCATGGCGAAGACGCCGTTCATGGTCATGGCTTTGAGGTCGGCCTGAATGCCGGCGCCGCCGCTGGAATCGCTGCCCGCGATGGTAAGTGCAGTTTTCATGGGGTTGCTCCTTTATCGCAAGTCAAGAAATTCGTGCAACATTCAAACAGCATATTTGCGATATGCAATTCAACGCTGTTGCTGCTGCATTAAAAAGTTGAATTGCTATAGATGATTTGTTCTGCCAGTGCCTTCAGCTCTTTGCACTCAGCCTCAATGTCCTCGGCGCTGAAGATCGCGCTCACGAGGGCCACGCCGTCCGCGCCGGAGCCTTTGAGCTTGAGGATATTGTCTTTATGGATGCCGCCGATGGCCACGACCGGCACATCCACGGAGTCGCAGATCTCTTTCAGTCTGCCCTCCGGCAGGACATCCACATCGGTTTTGGTGTGGGTGGAAAATGCTGCGCCGACGCCCAGATAGTCGGCGCCGTGGGCCACGGCCAGCTGTGCTTCCTCGACGGAATGGGCCGACACACCGATGATCATGTCAGGGCCGACCTTGGCGCGGACGTCTGCGGCAGCCATATCTTCCTGCCCGACATGGATGCCGTCGGCATGGCATTTTATAGCGATCTCGACGTTATCGTTGATGATGAAGGGTACGCCATAGCTGCGGCAGAGGGCGGAAAGCTCCATGGCTTCCTGTAAAAATGCCGCGTCGTCCAGCTCCTTTTCCCGCAGCTGGACGCAGGTGACGCCGCCTTTCAGCGCGTCTTCCACCTGCTGGCGGAGGGTCTCGCGGCCCGTCCACGCCCGGTCGGTGACGGCGTAGAGAAGCATGGTGTGTTTATCGCATTTCATAGCGTGCTCCTTCCTCGAGCTGTTCGGGGGTCATGTTGCAGATCGCGTCGATGATGTAATTGCGGTAGGTGGCGTTGCCGTCCAGTCTGGACAGGCGGCTGTGAGCTGCTTCGCCCGCAAGTCCCATGGCGCAGACCGCCGCGGCAGCGGCTTCCAGAGGCTTGTCCGGGTTGGCCGCACAGAATGCCGCCGTCAGGGCCGAGAGCTGACAGCCGGTGCCGGTGACGGCGCTCATCATGGGGTGGCCGTTGCGGATGCAGAAGGCCCGCTCTCCGTCGGCCACGATGTCGATGGCACCGGTGACGGCGACGACCGCCCCTGTGCGGGCCGCAAACGCTTTGGCGAATGCCACGGTCTTGTCCAGCGTCTCGTCCGTCACCTTGTCGGCGGCGTCGGCGTCCACGCCTTTCGTGGTGCCGCTGCCTGCCGCCAGCGTCCGGATCTCGGAGATGTTGCCCCGGATGACTGTGAACTTCACTTCCCGCAGGAGGCGCAGTGCCGTTTCGGTGCGCAGATGGGAAGCGCCTGCGCCCACGGGGTCCAGCACGACAGGACGGCCCAGCCGGTTGGCGGTGTGTCCCGCCAGCAGCATGGAGGGGATGGTGCGGCTGTTCAACGTGCCGATGTTGAGGTTCAGCCCGGCACACAGCGAGGTGATCTCCTCGACCTCGGCGGCATCATCCGCCATGATGGGGGACGCCCCGCAGGCGAGGACGATGTTGGCACAGTCGTTGACGGTGACGTAGTTGGTGATGTTATGGACAAGCGGGCTTTTGGCCCGGACGTTGGCAAAGAGGTTCCGAAACATGGCTTCTCCTTCGAATCAGCTCAGGCTGGCCTGCATGGCGCGGAGTGCGCCTGCACGGGAAAGTGCGGCCAGCAGTGCGCCTGCAATGATGGCACCGCCGGCGGTTGAGACGAGGAAGGGGACGATGTAGGCGTAGAACGCGATGTCGCCGGCGCTCTTGCCCATCAGCAGGATGGCGACGGGGTAGGCGCACAGACCGCCGAGGATGGAGGTGCCGAACACCTCGCCCACGAGGGTGGGCAGCAGCTTATGGGTCTTGTGGAAGACGATGCCGCAGAGCAGTGCGCCGAACATGCTGCCGGGGAAAGCCATCAGACTGCCCAGACCCAGCAGGTTGCGCAGCAGGGAGGCGACGAAAGCCACGCCCACGCCGTAGTAAGGCCCCAGCAGGACAGCGCAGAGGATGTTGACCATGTGCTGCACAGGGGCGCATTTGCTGCCGAAGACCGGGAAGGAGAAGACGCTGCCCACGACAGCGACAGCGCAGAACATACCGGCGAGGGCCAGCTTTTTGGCAGAATAGTGTTTCATAGTGAGTGCTCCTTTTCAATAAAAAATAAGTGCAGGGGCAGACCGCCGCTCCCGCACACGAACAGACCCGGCACCCGCGCAGAGATGCCGGAAACGGAAGAAGCGGTCGAGGCTCACTGGCCTCCTCTCACGCCGGAACACGGCTTCCCATCGCATACAAAACCCCAGACTCAGGGCGCTCCCCCTCAGCCTGTGACGCGAGAAGCCGTTTTCTAAGCGTTGCACACCGCCTGAGCGGTCTTTTTGCTCGCATACGGCGTTGCTTCCCCTTGCGATCCACCAAGGATCGCTGCGGGAAACCGCCTTGTCTGCGGGCAAAAATCCTCGCCATTCGGCGCACCCCGCTTACGAAAACAGCTTCTAAACAAAAAAGGAGACGCCTTCTGCGGCGTCTCCTGTAAAAATCCATAAACGGTGTTATGACTTCCTACAGCGGCATTATCCGCATCAGGTGCAGAAACTGTCCGAAAACAATTTCTAAGGGTCGAAGTTCGAGAACTCCCTCTCAGCCTGCTTCTACAAGCTCCCCTGTATTTGTTTGTCGGGAGTATTCTACACCCATCGTGGATAAAATGCAAGGGTTTTCTTTTTTCGCGGCGCGTTTTGTGGTATACTGAAAAAAAGCCCGCATTTGCAAAAACGGGCAGATAAAGGAGATATGGCTTATGGGTCTTGTCAAAGCGGCATTGGGCGCAGCATCCGGCGTGATGGGCGACCAGTGGAAAGAATACTTTTACTGCAGTGCTCTCCCGGCGGAGGTGCTGGCTGTCAAGGGACAGAAGAAAGTTTCCGGGCGCTCTTCCAACCGCCGCGGCACCGAGAACATCATCACCGACGGCTCCATCGTGGCGGTGGCCGAGGGCCAGTGCGCCCTCATCGTGGAGCAGGGCAAGGTGGTGGACCTCTGCGCCGAGGCCGGCGAGTACACCTATAACACCGGCACCCAGCCCTCTCTGCTGAGCGAGGGTCTGGCCAAGAACATCGACGAAGTCTTTGCTGAGATCGGCAAGCGGTTCAGCTTCGGCGGTCAGGCTGCCACCGACCAGCGCATCTATTACATCAACACCAAGGAGCTGATGGGCAACAAGTACGGCACCCCCAGCCCCGTGCCGTTCCGCGTCGTGGACCAGCGTGCCGGCATCGACATCGACGTCAGCATCCGCTGCTTCGGCGAGTACAGCTACCGCATCGTCAACCCCATCCTGTTTTACACCAACGTCTGCGGAAATGTGGAAAACGAGTACACCCGTGACGCGCTGGAAGGCCAGATGCGCACCGAGATGATGACCGCATTGCAGCCCGCCTTTGCCCGCATCAGCGAGATGGGCATCCGCTACTCGGCTCTGCCCGGCCATACCACCGAGCTGGCCGAGGCTCTGAACCAGGAGCTGTCCGGCAAGTGGAGCAAGCTGCGCGGCATCGAGATCGTCTCCCTCGGCGTGTCCGGCGTCAAAGCCAGCGAAGAAGACGAGCAGATGATCAAGGAGCTGCAGCGCAGCGCCGCCTTTATGGACCCGACCCGCGCCGCCGCCCACATGGTGGGCGCACAGGCTTCGGCGATGCAGGCAGCGGCTTCCAATACCTCCGCCGGCCCGGCCATGGCCTTTATGGGCATGAATCAGGCCGCGGCCGCCGGCGGCATCAACGCCCAGGCCCTCTACCAGATGGGCGCAAAGCAGCAGCCTGCCGCTGCTCCTGCCCCCGCAGCCGCCCCGGCGGCTGGCAGCTGGAGCTGCTCCTGCGGCCAGACCGGCAACACCGGCAAGTTCTGCACCGCCTGCGGCAAGCCCCGCCCCGAAGCAGGCTGGGTGTGCAGCTGCGGCGCACACAATACCGGCAAATTCTGCTCGGAGTGCGGTAAGCCCCGCCCGGCGGCCAAGTGCCCGAACTGCGGCTGGACCCCTGCCGACCCTGCCGACCCGCCCAAGTTCTGCCCCGAATGCGGCAAGCCTTTCGGAGCCTGAAAGGGGAGCTGAGATATGGCAGAAAACACCACGAATTACCAATGCCCGGCCTGTACCGGCCCGCTGCGGTTCGACAGCGCCAGCGGAAAGCTCTGCTGTGATTACTGCGGCTCTACTTATGATGTGGCACAGGTCGAGGCTCTTTACGGCGAGAAGCAGGCTCAGGCCGATAAGGCCGCCGAAGCCGCCGAAAAGGCCGCGTCCAGCGGCCCTGTCTGGGGGGAGATGGAGACGGGAGAGCTCAGCAGCCGCACCTGCACTTCCTGCGGTGCAGAGCTGGTCTGCGGCCCCGAAACAGCCGCCACCACCTGCCCCTACTGCGGCAACCCCACCGTGCTGGGCGGACAGCTTTCCGGCAAGCTCAAGCCGGAGTACATCATCCCCTTCCGGATGGACAAAAAGACCGCCATCGAGAACCTGAAGAAGTATTATAAGGGCAAAGCCTTCCTCCCCAAAGCCTTCAAAGAGTCCAACCACATCGAGGAGATCCAGGGCGTGTATGTGCCGTTCTGGCTCTACGATGGCCGGATGGAGGCCCGGGGCGCTTACAAGGCCGAGATCAGCGAGAGCCACCGTGAGGGCGACTACATTGTCACCACCACCAGACACTTCGACGTGGCCCGCGTGGGCGACGCCGACTTTGTCCGGGTGCCGGTGGACGGCTCCAGCAAGATGCCGGACACCCATATGGACGCCATCGAGCCCTTCGATTACAGCGACCTCAAGCCCTTCTCCACGGCCTACCTGCCCGGCTTTCTGGCGGACCGGTACGACGAGGACGACAAGAAGTGTGCTGCCCGCGTCCTGACCCGGATGAAGAACAGCACCGCTGCGGCCCTCCACGATACGCTGGGCGGCTACACCGGCGTCCAGACCCTCTCGGAGCAGCTCGACCCGCGGACGCTGGAACCCCACTACGCCCTGCTTCCGGTCTGGATGCTCCACACCCGCTGGAAGGAGCAGGACTTCCTCTTTGCGATGAACGGCCAGACCGGCAGGCTCATCGGAGACCTGCCCGTGGATAAGGGCAGGGTAGCTGCATGGTTTGCCGGCATCAGCATCCCGCTGATGATACTGACGGCTCTCATCATGCTGCTGTGAGAGGGGGAGACAGGAATATGAAATACTGCAAAAAACTATTTGCCCTTCTGGCTGCGGCCCTGCTCTGCATGGCCCTGACCCTGCCGGCCGGGGCAGCGGCCCCGCTGGTGCGGGACGAGTGCGGCGTCTTTGACGCCGACACGCTGGCCGACCTCGAGGAGCAGGCCGAAAGCGCCTCCGACGGCCACGACGTGGATGTCTACTTCCTCGTGGTGGACGACATCGGCGATGCCGACCAGCGCGACTACGCGAAAAATTATTACATCTCCAACGGCCTCGGCTACGGCGACGAGCAGAGCGGCATCCTCTTCCTGCTGGCGGTCGGCTCCCGCAAGTACGTCACCATCACCTACGGCGAGGGCGTCACGGCGTTCACCGACTACCGCATCGAGCAGCAGGAGGACGAGATCGTCCCGCAGCTCTCCGATGAGGAATGGGCGGATGCCGCCTATACCTACATCGATATGTGCGACGATGCACTGGATTACTTTGCCGACCATGGCGAGCCCATCGATGTGGATAATGACATCGGCCTGGAAGACCTGCTCATTATGCAGCTGTGAGAGGGGGAGACGGGAATATGAAATACTGCAAAAAACTGTTTGCCCTTCTGGCTGCGGCCCTGCTCTGCATGGCCCTGACCCTGCCGGCCGGGGCAGCGGCCCCGCTGGTGCGGGACGAGTGCGGCGTCTTTGACGCCGACACGCTGGCCGACCTCGAGGAGCAGGCCGAAAGCGCCTCCGACGGCCACGACGTGGATGTCTACTTCCTCGTGGTGGACGACATCGGCGATGCCGACCAGCGCGACTACGCGAAAAATTATTACATCTCCAACGGCCTCGGCTACGGCGACGAGCAGAGCGGCATCCTCTTCCTGCTGGCGGTCGGCTCCCGCAAGTACGTCACCATCACCTACGGCGAGGGCGTCACGGCGTTCACCGACTACCGCATCGAGCAGCAGGAGGACGAGATCGTCCCGCAGCTCTCCGATGAGGAATGGGCGGATGCCGCCTATACTTATATCGATATGTGCGACGATGCACTGGACTACTATGCCGACTATGGCGAGCCCATCGATGAGGATAACGACATCGGCCTGGAAGACCTGCTCATTGCCATGATCTTCCCTCTCGGCATTTCGGCGTTCATCTGCCTCATCCTCTACCGCCGGATGAAGACGGCCCGGCAGAAAACGGAGGCCGACGAGTATATGCCCGGCTTCACCCTGCGGGTCAAGCGTGACCGCTACACCCACACCACCCGGGAGCGCACCTATGACCCGCCCCAGAAGGAGTCCAACTCCTCCGGCGGTTCGTCCGTCGATTCTGACGGCTTCGGAGGCTCGTCGGGCGGCTCGTTCTGAAGCATAAAAATAAAAACACCTCGCTGCATGACACAGCGGGGTGTTTTTGCTTTTACAGTCTCAGCCGAGGCTCACGCCCATCCGGCGGGCGACGGTGAGCAGCTCACAGCCCTCGGGGATGTTGCGGGTCTTACCGGCGATGTCCTCGAGGCGGTTGGCGACGACGCGGTTGTTGACCATGGCGACGGTGACGCCGTAGCGCTCCACTTCCACCAGCTTGGCGGCGTAGCTGCCGAACTCGGTGGCCAGTACACGGTCGTAGGCGCTGGGGCTGCCGCCGCGCTGCATATGGCCCGGGATGCAGACGCGGGTCTCCATGCCGGTCTTTTTCTGGACGGCGGCGGCGATGCGGTTGGTGGCGGTGACGCCGTAACCGGCTTCGGCGCGCTTTGCCATCCACTCTTTCCGCTTCATCCTGGCCTCTTCGGTGTTGATGGCACCCTCGGCCACGGCGATGATGGAGAAGTTGGAACCTTTGCGGGCGCGGCGCTCCACAGCGGCGCAGACGCGGTCGATGTCGTAGGGCTGCTCGGGCAGCAGGATGATGTCAGCTCCGCCGGCGATGCCGGAATAGAGGGTCAGCCAGCCGGCCTTGTTGCCCATGATCTCGATGCACATGACGCGGCTGTGGCTGCCGGCAGTGGTGTGGATGCGGTCGATGACCTCAGTGGCGATGTCCACCGCGGTGTGGAAGCCGAAGGTGACGTCGGTGCCGTAGATGTCGTTGTCGATGGTCTTGGGCAGGCCGATGATGTTCAGACCCTCCTGGGAGAGGAGGTTGGCCGTCTTGTGGGTGCCGTTGCCGCCGAGGCAGAGCAGACAGTCGAGCTTGGCGTCCTTGTAGGTCTTTTTCATGGCCGCGACCTTGTCGATCTTGTCCTCTTCCACCACGCGCATCAGCTTGAAGGGGGTGCGCTTGGTGCCGAGGATGGTGCCGCCCAGCGTCAGGATGCCGCGGAAATCGTCCTCGCACATCTCCTTGTATTCGCCGGTGATGAGGCCGTGGTAGCCGTTCAGGATGCCCACGATCTCGACGTTCTCGCCGAACCGTGCATACAGGGCTTTGGCCACGCCGCGGATGGTGGCGTTCAGGCCGGGACAGTCGCCGCCGGAGGTCAGGATACCAACACGTTTTTTCATATCGAACAACCCTCGTTTCTTCCGTTCTCCCTCAGAGGGGGCAGGTGAATGATACTATAAGAGTATTCCCAAAGGGGGCGGGTGTCAAGAGCCGGGAACGAAAAAAGGCGTGAAAACGCAGAGGTAGGGAAGACAGAAAAAACATGGACGGAAAAATCAAAAAAAGTGGTTGACAAATGGAGGCGGAGGCTGTATAATATTCTTCGTCAGCGGCGCTTCGGTGCTGAGGGCGAAACCGAATAGTGGGGATTTGCATAGTGGTAGTGCGGTAGACTCTGACTCTACTTGTGGGAGTTCGATTCTCTCATCCCCAACCAGACCGCAGCCCATTGGGTTGCGGTATTTTCGGGGCATAGCGCAGTTGGTAGCGCGCCTCGTTCGGGACGAGGAGGCCGTGGGTTCAAATCCCGCTGCTCCGACTTAAAAAAGCAAGTACACATTCGTGTACTTGCTTTTTTATTTAGTCGGGCGCGGGATTTGAACAGGGCGGCCCTGCGCAGCAGGGCAAGCAATCAGCCCAGTGGGCTGTTGCTTAGCCCGCGGGTCCCAATCTGTAGGAATGTCAACAGTTGGTGACTACCGCTTCGATTCGGGCGCGGGATGTGCCGGTACACATTCGTGTACTTGCTTTTTTATTTAGTCGGGCGCGGGATTTGAACTATTCACACAAATCCCTATCTCTTTCTTCTGAAATATGCTAAAATAGTACCACTACGACACAGGAGGTCTTTCTATGCTCAAACGTCTGCGCAGCGCCCACCCGATGCTCTACTGCCTTGTGGCCGAGGTGCTGTTTCTGGGGATGCTGTTCGTGGCATCGCTGCTGTCGCTTCTGCTCATCTTGCTCGTCGTGCGGGATATTGATGCCGTCGATGATTATATGCTGACCTTCATGCAGGAGGCAGTAGGCGTGCTGGTGGCGTGGCGCTTTCTGGCGCGCACCGGGAAGAGCGGCCTGCTCCGCCGCCGGGGCAGCGGCTTTTTCAACGGTCTGCTGGTGGGCCTGTACCCCATCGCGCTCATCAGCTACAACGCCTACAACACCCTGCTGTTTGGCAGGCCGGAGGGGGATATGCTGCCCGCGTGGCATGTCGTGTGGTTCCTTATCGGCATGACCAGCGTCGGTGTGGCAGAAGAGTTTCTGTTCCGGGGCGTCATCGCCCAGACGCTTCTGGAACACTTCGGCACCAGCCGGGCCGGCGTCTGGAAAGCCTGCCTGCTGTCGGGTCTTTACTTCGGCGCGGCCCACCTGACCAACCTCACCGGCAGTGCGCCGCTGGGCGTTCTGATGCAGTGCGTCTTTGCGGCCTCGCTGGGTACGCTGCTGGCGGCGGTCTATTTCCGCACCGGAAACATCTGGGTGACGGTGTTCATCCACGCCGCGATGGACATCACGTCCATGCTCATCGGCGGCCTGTACGGCACCCAGACGGTGGCCGACAGCATCAGCACCTATGACATCACCATGCTGACGTCTATCGCGGTCTACCTCATCCCCACGGCATTCCTGCTGCGGAAAAAGAAGCTCAGTGAAGTGGAGCTTTACTTCGGACGTGATATGAAATAAACGGAATGGCCGCGCACAGCTGTGCGCGGCCATTCCGTTTTCTATCTCAGTTATTCGTAATCGATGGGCAGAGTCGGCAGACCGTTCAGCTCCAGCCCGGCGGTATGGCCCGCGATGTACTGATAGTAGCCCTGAGCCGCGATCATCGCGCCGTTGTCGCCGCAGAATTTCAGCTCGGGCAGGTAGACCCTGGCCCCCAGCTTCTGGGCGCCGTCGTTGACCAGCTGGCGCAGACGGCCATTGGCCGCGACGCCGCCCGCCAGACAGACCTGCTTTGCGCCGGTGTCGGCGGCGGCGAGAAGGAGCTTTTCTGCGAGGATGCCCGCGATGCGCTCCTGAAAGCTGGCCGCGAGGTCGGGGACGTTGATGTCGGTACCCTTCATCTGGGCCTGATTCACCTCGTTCAGCACGGCGGTCTTGAGGCCGGAGAAGCTGACGTTGTACCTGCCCTCCACATGAGGCACCGGCAGACGGTAGGCTTTCGGGTCGCCGGTCTTGGCGGCGTTGGCGACGCTGGGACCGCCGGGATAGGGCAGGCCCAGCGTCCGGGCCACCTTGTCGAAGGCTTCGCCGGCGGCATCGTCCACCGTGTGGCCGAGGATGTGGTAATGGGTATAGTCCTGCACCTCCACGATGTGGCTGTGTCCGCCGGACGCCACAAGGCAGAGGAAGGGCGGCTTCAGCTCCGGGTGGGTCAGGTAGAGGGCCGCAATGTGGCCCCGCAGATGGTGGACCGGCACCAGCGGCTTGCCCGCCGAGTAGGCGAGGCCCTTGGCAAAGTTGACGCCCACCAGCACTGCGCCGATGAGGCCGGGCGCGAAGGTGACAGCCACGGCGTCCACGTTGTCGATGGTCTTGCCTGCGTCCAGCAGAGCCTTTTTGACGGTGGCGCTGATGAACTCGCAGTGGCGGCGGCTGGCGATCTCCGGCACGACGCCGCCGTAAAGCGCCTGCTCCTTGACGCTGGTGGAGATGACATTGCTCAGCAGGTGCCGGCCATCTTCCACCAGAGATGCGGCGGTCTCGTCGCAGGTGGATTCGATTCCTAAGATGATCATGGTTTTAGTGGGCCTCCAGCCAGTTTTTGCCCTGATGCACTTCGGTGCTCAGGGGGACAGCGTAATTGACACAGCCTTCCATCTCTTCCTGCAGGATGGCGGCGGCTTTCGCGGCTTCTGCCTCCGGGGCCTCGACGATGAGTTCGTCGTGGACGGTCAGGATGAGGTGGCTCTCCATCTTCTCGTCCCGCAGACGCCGCCAGACCCGCACCATCGCCAGCTTGATGACGTCGGCGGCGGTGCCTTGGATCGGCGTGTTGCGGGCCATCCGCTCGCCGCTGGCCCGGATGTTGTGATTGTTGCTGGCCAGCTCCGGCAGGGAGCGGCGGCGCCCGAAGAGGGTGGACACATAGCCGCAGCTCCGGGCGTCGGAGATGGTCTTGTCCATGTAGCCGCTGACTTTCGGGAAGGTGGCCAGATAGTTTTTCAGGAAGGCGTCGGCCTCCTTGACGCTCACGCCGATGTCCTTCGAGAGGCTGTAAGCGCCCTTGCCGTACATGATGCCGAAGTTGATGGCTTTTGCCGAAGAGCGCAGGCGGGGCGTGACCTGCTCGAGGGGCAGACCGTAGATCTTGGCGGCAGTGCTGCGGTGGATGTCCTCGCCGGTGAGGAAGGCCTGCTGCATATGCTCGTCGCCGGTGACGTGGGCGAGGATGCGCAGCTCGATCTGGCTGTAGTCGGCGTCCACCAGCACGCAGCCGGGCCGCGCCACAAAGTAAGCGCGGAGCTGGCTGCCCAGCTCGGTGCGGATGGGGATGTTCTGCAGGTTGGGGTTGTCGGAGGAAAGCCGTCCGGTGCGGGCTTCGGTCTGATTGAAGCGGGTGTGGATGCGGCCATCCTCCGCGATGACCTTCAGCAGGCCCTCGACGTAGGTGGAGTTCAGCTTCTGGTAGGCGCGGTACTGCAGAATATCCTCCACCAGCGGGTAGTCCCGCAGGGCTTCCAGCGTCTCGGCGTCGGTAGACCAGCCGCGCTGGGTCTTTTTGCCGTGGGGCAGGCCCATGGTGTCGAAGAGCATCTCGCCCAGCTGCTTGGGGCTGTTGGGGTTGAAGCTGGCGCTGCCCGTCTCCATGTGGATGCGGGTGAGGACGTCTTCCAGCTCCGAGCGCATCTTCACGCCGAACTTCTCGATGCCCTCTTTGTCCACGAGGATGCCGATGCGGGTCATGTCGGCCAGCACCTGCGCCAGCGGGAACTCGATGTCGTTGTAGAGGGAGTCTTCCTCCAGCGCGGTGATCTCTGTCTTCATCTTGGCGAACAGGTCGGCCAGCGCACCGGCGTCCGGCCACTTCTCACAGGTGAAAGCGGCGTCGGCGCGGTAGCTGATGATGAGCTCCGAGAGGTTGTACTTGGAAGCTGAGGCGTCCAGCAGATAGGCCGCCAGCTTGCCGTCCCAGACGATGCTGCTGCCCCAGCCGCCCGCAGCCATGGCGCGGGCGTAGAGCGGCGCGCTGTCGAAGACGTCAAGGGTGACGTCTTTGTTGTCCAGCAGGCGGAGCAGGTCTTCGGATTCCAGCGGAAAGACGGTCCTGTCCTGCACGGCATACCACGCGGCGGGCTGCAGCTCCACGATGCGGACGCCCTGCTTGCCCATGACAGCGGGCCGCGCGGCCACGAGGTAATGGCCCTTCGGCTCAGCGGGCAGAGCGGCAAGCTCGGCTTCCGGCAGAGGCTCTGCCGGCGCTCTTTCCGGGTCGGCGGCGGGGGTGATGTCGCTCAGGCCGAAGCGGGCGATGAGGGAGTGGAGCTCCAGCTCCTGCATCAGCCGGACGGCTTCAGCCTTGTTGCCCTCGCCCACGGCATAGGCGCCCTCGGCGGTGTCGATGGGGGCGTCGGTGCGGATGGTGCCCAGCGTGTAGCTCAGCTCTGCCATGGCGCGGTCTTCGGCCAGATGCTCCCGCTGTTTGGGCTTGATGGTCTTGTCGGTGGTGTCGTCGAGGTGGGCGTAGACCCCCTCGAGACTGCCGTATTTCTGGATGAGGGCGAAGGCACTCTTCTCGCCGATGCCCTTCACGCCCGGGATGTTGTCGGAGGTGTCGCCCATCAGGCTCTTCACGTCGATGAGCTGGCGGGGCGTGACGCCGTATTTCTCCTTCACGGCGTCCACATCCATGGTGACGGTCTTGCTGCGGCCCAACGCCGTGGTAGCCAGCAGAACGGTGGTGGTGTCGCTGACCAGCTGTAAGCTGTCCCGGTCTCCGGTGGCAAGGAAGCAGTCGTCGCTGCGGGCGGCGCAGGCGGCGGCCAGCGTGCCGAGGATGTCGTCGGCCTCCCAGCCCTCGGCGGTCACTTCACGATAGCCCAGCAGGGCCAGAAGCTGCCGGATGACAGGCAGCTGGGCAGCCAGTTCGTCGGGCATCTTATGGCGGGTGGCCTTGTAGCCGTCGTACATCTTGTGGCGGAAGGTGGGGGCTTTGAGGTCGAAAGCCACAGCCACCTCGTCGGGCTCAGATTCTTTGAGCAGGGAGAGCAGGATATTCAGAAAGCCGAAAATGGCGTTGGTATAGCGGCCGTCCTTGGTGGTCAGCAGCTTGATGCCGTAAAAGGCACGGTTGGCGATGCTGTTGCCGTCAATGACCAGTAAACGCATAGCTTGTGGTCCTCCATTCCATAATTTCACATTCTATAGTATACCACAAAATAGAGCGGATGGGGGAGAGTTTGCACAAAAAAAGCCTCCTTTCGGAAGCGCTCTGTCGTTAGAAGCCCTCTCAGGCGCTTGCGCGCCAGCTCTCCCAAAGGGAGAGCCACTGGCGTGTCGGTCAGGCTTTGTCTGGACGAGCAAAGTCTGTATGTTCCTAAAACAGGAGTGCCCTGCTACCAAGGTCAACAGCTGCTTGACAATGAATGTCTGTTCTGAAGCAGCTGTCCTCTATAGCAGGGCACTATCTTTTGCGGAATATTATACTTCAGCAGTCAGGCGAAAATGGCCCGGCCTGCCAAGGGCTCCCCCTCTGGGGGAGCTGTCACGCCGCAGGCGTGACTGAGAGGGTCACTCCACCCTTATCGCGCTCACCGGGCAGGCGTTGGCGGCGTCCACGGCCAGCGGCACCTGATCGGGCGGGATGTCGCCGGGGATGGCGACGGCCAGAGTCCCCTCCATCTGGTATACCTCGGGGCAGAGCCCGGCACACTGGGTGCAGCCGATGCAGAGTTCAGGGTCTACGAATGCTTTCATGTTGGTACTACCTCCATTCAAAATGAGAAAAAGGCGCTGAGAGCAGTGTGGCCCGGCGGAGCAGAAAATATGCTATAGGCTTTCGGGCGCAGATATGTTACAATAGAGCAGAATGAACAGGAGGGCAAGACCATGAACATCCAGATATTCGGCACAACCAAGTGCTTCGATACCAAAAAGGCTCAGCGCTATTTCAAGGAGCGCGGCATCAGGTTCCAGATGATCGATTTGAAAGAAAAAGAGATGAGCCGGGGCGAGTTTGAAAATGTGTCCCGCGCTCTGGGCGGCTGGCAGGCGCTGGTGGATCCCAACGCCAAGGACAAGCAGACCCTCGCTCTGCTGGACGCGCTGGTGGACTGGCAGAAGGAAGACAAGCTCTTCGAGAACCAGCAGCTGTTCCGCACCCCCATCGTCCGCAATGGCCGTCAGGCCACCGTCGGCTACCAGCCCGACGTCTGGAAGAACTGGGAATGAACGGCTTTCACCAAAATAACACGGGCAGGGTTTTGCACCCTGCCCATGATTGTGGTATACTGTTTTTATCTGAAAAGTGAAACAACGCAGGAGACGATAACCATATGAAGATAGAAATGACCCCGGAAGAACACGCCCGGCTCCACCGCCGCCGCGGTCGGCAGGCCCTCGGGCTGGTCATCGCGGTGCTGGTGCTCATCGGCACGCTGACCGTGCTGCACGCAGGCGTGAATGCCGTGGCAAAGCTGTTTGACGATACGGCCCAGAAGCAGGAATACGAGGACAAGCTGGAAGGTCTGGTGCTGTTCGACCCCGTGCCTTTTGAGGGCATCGAGAACATCGACGACCTGACCCTTCGCGAGGCCGCTGTCTGGGGCTGTGTGTACAGCATTCAGGAGACCCAGGGCGGCTTCGACGGCTACAACACCGACCCCGATACCGAGCAGCTGCTCATCCCCTCGGTGGACGTGGACGCCTACCTCGCAAAGCTTGTCGGACCCAGCTTCCGCATGACCCACAAGACCTTCGAGATGGAGGATATGACCATCGAGTTCGACGACACCACCCAGTGCTATAAGATCCCCGTCACCGGCAGCGTGGGCAGTTACCGCGCCACCGTCACCAAGCTGTTCAAGAAGGATGGCCTCCTCCACGTCACCGTGGGCTACATCCCCAACCAGAACGCAACGGACAGCATCCTCACCACCACCTCGGATACGCCGGTCAAGTACATGGACTATCTGTTCAGCCGCCAGAGCGGCAGCTGGTATCTCACCGGCCTGACCGAGAGCGAGACGAAGCCCGAGTCAATGGCGGCGTCCGCTGCCTCCGAGCCTGCCATGATGGCAGACAGCGAGGTGCAGGACGCCATCCTCGCCACCGGCGGCGAAACGCCCGCTGGCTCCGACGCCGCGTCCTCGGAGGCCGCAGCCGCCAGCGGGGAAGCGGACAGCACCGCCGAAAGCGAAGCCGCCTCGGACGCAGAGCCGCAGGCCGAAAGCGCGGCCAGCGCGGCGGCGTAAAACGGATCACAAACAAAAACCGGGAAGCTCCCAGAGCTTCCCGGTTTTTGCATATCCGGAATTACTTCAAATCAAACCGTACGACCACCAGCCGATACCAGAGATACGGCACCATGTTCCATATCATCCATAGCTCCATGAGAACATAATTCGGCAGGTCGCGGAGACGGAAGGGGCGCTTGCCCAGCTGGCCGTTTTTGAGCAGGGCGAAGGCTTCGTGCATTCCCTTGTCCCACGCCTCGCCGAAGCCCTGTTTGTGGAACTTGCAGCGTTTGAGCAGATAGCCCAGCGCCAGCGGAAGGATGTTGAGGATGAGCATCAGCAGAGGCTCGTTCTTGAGGGGGAGAAGGATGCTGTTGCGGCCGCTCTGCTGGCTCTTGAAGGCATTGTACCGCACCGCGCCGGTGCTGGCGCCGCAGATGTGGTAGCACTTTGCCGTGGGGCAGAGGACGTTTTTGTAACCGGCGTTGTTGGCGCGCCAGCTGAGGTCTACGTCCTCGAAGTAGGCAAAAAAGTTTTCATCGAAGACGCCGATCTCGTCGAGGATGCTTTTGCGGTAGAGGGCCGCGCCGCCGCAGGCCGAGAAGATGCGCTTCTGCTTGGTGTAGCGGCTGGCCCGGCGGCCGTCGCCGGTCTTGCAGGCAAAGCCCATCCATGTGACGTAATCGCCGGCGTCGTCGGCAAGCTCCCGGTCGAAGTGGCGTATCATAAGGCTCTGGACGGCAAAAATTTTCTCGTCGCTCTCGGCCACGCGGATGAGCTCGGCCAGCCACTGGGGCTCTGCAAAGGCGTCGTTGTTGAACAGCACCACGAACTCGCTTTTCGCCCGGGCGATGCCCTGATTGACGGCGTGGGAAAAGCCGGTGTTGGAGCCGTTCTCGATGAGCTGGAAGTTCGGGCGGCTGCAATAGCTGCGGGCCTGCTCAAGGCTCTCGTCGGTGGAGCCGTTATCCACCACGATAAGCTCGAAGTCCTGCTCCGTCTGGGCGTAGACCGACTCGATGGAGTCCTTGAGCCAGCCTTTGCCGTTGATGTTGGGGATGATGATGGTCGATTTCATAGATTCTGTGCTCCTGCGCATTTTCTTCTGGCATACAAAAGACAGTATAACATATTTTGAAGAAATTGAAAATTCCCTCTTGACAAAAAAGATGATTTGAGTATTATTGTATTAAGCGCTTAGCACAGCAACACAAGGAGATGAGACGATGGGCGAACGATTCGATATGAGCCGCCCCATCTACGCACAGATCGTGGAACGGCTCAAGGCAAAAATCCTGGCGGGCGTCTACCCGCCCGGCGGACATCTGGACTCGGTGCGCGACATGGCCGCGGCGGCAGGCGTCAACCCCAACACCATGCAGCGGGCGCTGGCCCAGCTGGAAGCGGAAGGGCTCGTCTACACCGAGCGGACCACGGGCCGCTTCGTCACCGAAGATACAGCCCTTTTGGAACAGCTGCGGGACGAGACAGCCCGCGCTATGACCGCCGAATATCTCGAAAAAATGCGCGGCATCGGCTACGGCCCGGCAGAGGCCGCAAAGCTTATGACGGGCTGGGAAACAAAGGAGAGTGATTCAAATGAATGAGCTTTTAACTTGTGAGGGCCTGACGAAATCCTACCAGAAGGGGACAAATGCCCTCGATGACATCGAGCTGCACATCGGCTTTGGCCGCATCGTGGGCCTGCTTGGCCCCAACGGCAGCGGCAAGACCACCCTTATCAAACTGGCGAACGGCCTCTTGCAGCCCACGGCGGGCAGTATAAAAATCGCGGGCATGGACCCCGGCCCGGACACGAAGGCCATCGTCTCCTACCTGCCGGATGCCGCATGGCTGCCCGACTGGATGCGGGTGGAGCAGCTGGTGGAGATGTTCCGGGATTTCTACGCCGACTTCGACCCTGCCAAGGCGAATGAGATGCTGGAAAAGCTGGAGCTTTCGCCCAAAGCACCCCTCAAGAGCCTTTCCAAGGGCAACAAGGAGAAAGTCCAGCTCATCCTTGCCATGAGCCGGAATGCCCGGCTCTACCTGCTGGATGAACCCATCGGCGGCGTGGACCCGGCGGCGCGGGACTACATCCTGAACACCATCCTCACCAACTACAGCCGGGACGCCTCGGTCATCATCTCCACCCACCTCATCGAGGACGTGGAGCCGGTGCTGGATGAGGCTGTGTTCCTGAAGAACGGCAGAATTTTTGCCCACCGCTCGGTGGATGAGCTCCGCGAGACCGAGGGCATGAGTGTGGATGCATATTTCCGGGAGGTATTCAAATGCTGAAAAAGTTACTGAAATATGAGTTCAAGGCCACCGCCCGCACCTACGGCGGAATGTATCTGGCCCTGCTGGCGGCGTCGGTGCTCTTTGGAGGCTCCGTCTGGAGATGGAACGGCACCAATAGTGACGCCTATTCGACTCTCGTGGGCCTGATGAGCCTTGTCTACACCGCCGTCATCATCGGCACCGTGGTCGTCACCATCATGACCATCGTGCAGCGGTTCTACCGCAACCTGCTGGGCCGGGAGGGCTACCTGATGCACACTCTGCCGGTGACGGAAACACAGCTTGTGACCTCGAAGCTCATCTCCAGCACCGTGTGGAGCCTGTGCAGCATCCTCGCAGCCTGCCTTTCCTTCGGCATTCTGGCTGTCCTGATGATGGCGGATATGGACCTGCTTGAGCAGCTGCCGCTGATGTGGTCGAGCATCCGGGAGATATTCGCCCGCTATAACATGGAGTTCTGGGGGGCGCTGGCTTTCAGCGGTGTCGTCAGCTTCGTGCGGATGGTCAGCGCCATCGCCTGCATCTATGCTGCCTGCATGGTGGGACATCAGTTCAAGAACCACCCCGCGCTGGCGGGCATCCTGAGCTTCTTTGTCATGCAGTATCTGCAGGGCTGGCTCGAAAAGCTGCTCCGGATCGGCACCGGCGTCTACGAGACGGCCATCTATAGCGCCGTAGGCGATATGGGCAGCGTCGAGACTGCCGTATCGGCTCTGGGCTACATGGGGAGCGCGATGGTCACGCTGGGCGTCGCGGCGGCATTCGGCGTCTTCTGGTTCGGGCTGACGGTCTGGCTGATGCGAAACAAACTCAACCTCGAGTGATGAAACGTGAAAAAATCTGACGGAAAATTTTGAAATTCCCTCTTGACTTTACACGGATAAAGTGTATAATGCAATCAAACCGATGAGGCGGAAGAGAACCTGCAAAGCGCATCTTCAGTGAGCCCGGACAGTGAAAACGGGCGAGAGCGGGGCAGAGATTCGTGGGCCGCCGAGGGCCGGGCAAACGAGGCAGAGCCTTTAGTAGCTTGGGACGGAAGCCTCCGTTACAGGGCAGGGGAGTGTTGGCTCTCCGTGAGGGGCTTTGCGGCTTTCAAGAGGAAAGCGGGCAAGGCAAGCAAGGTGGCACCGCAGATTCGAATTTCTCGACTCTGTCCTTGTGGATGAACACACAGGGACAGGGTCGTTTTGTTATATGAGAACAAAAGCCCGTCCCGCAAGTGGAGCGGGTTTTTATTTTACATGCCGCCCGCTCCAGGGAAGGAGCAACCGCTATGAAAACCATGAACATGATCTCCCGCCGCAGCTTTCTGAAAGCCGCTATGGCCGCCGCTGCCGTTTCCGCTCTGGGTCTGACCGGCTGCGGTTCGTCCGCTTCGAGCACCGCATCCGGCACCGCTTCCGGTGCAGCAGCATCTTCTGCCGCCGCCAGCGAGGCAGGCCAGACCTTCAAGGTGGGCATTGTCAACTACGTTGACCACGCTTCTCTGAACCAGATCGTTGCGTCGGTGGAGGAGCGTCTGGACGAGGTGGGCAAGGAGAAGGGCGTCACCTTCGACTACGCCGACTACTACGCCAACGCGCAGGCCGACCAGACCAACCTGAACCAGATCGGCGCCGACCTCGTGGCCGACGGCGTGGACGTCATCGTGGCTGTGGCTACCCCCACCGCCGCTACCATGCTGGCCGCTGTGGAGGACACCGACATCCCCGTCGTCTACTCCGCCGTCACCGACCCCGCTGCCGCAGGCTTTGACACCGAGCCGAACATCACCGGCACTTCCGACGCCCTGAACACCGACGCCATCATAAACCTCATCCTGGCCGTCAACCCCGATATCGACACCATCGGCCTGCTGTATGATCTGAGCCAGGATTCTTCTACACAGGCCATTGCGGACGCCAAGGCTTTCTGCGACAGCAAGGGCATCCAGTACATCGAGAAGAACGGCACCACCACCGCCGAAGTCCAGATGGCCGCTGAGGCCCTCATTGCCGCCGGTGTCAAGGCCGTCTTCACCCCCACCGACAACACCGTCATGACCGCCGAGCTTTCCATCTACGAGACCTTCACCGAGGCAGGCGTCCAGCACTACACCGGCGCTGACAGCTTCGCCCTGAACGGTGCCTTCGTGGGCTACGGCGTCGATTACGTCCAGCTGGGCGAGGCTACCGCCGATATGGTGGTGGAACTGCTCTGCGACGGCAAGACCCCTGCAGACCTGCCGTTCCAGACCTTCGACAACGGCATTGCCACCATCAACACCGAGACCTGCGAGGCTCTGGGCCTCGACCTCGACACCGTGAAGAAGGCCTTTGCACCCTACTGCACCGAGGTCGTGGAAGTGACCACGGCGGAAAACTTTGGTTAAACCTCTCCGTCATTGCTTCGCAATGCCACCTCCCCTATCGAGGGGAGGCTTTGGCATTTCGTAAAGCTTTCTCTCTTCGCCAGAGGCTCCCCTCGGTAGGGGCAACAACGACGACTGCCGCCAGTGGTGGAAACAGGGAGTCGTTGTTGGGGCCGCGGCCAGCAAGACGCAAGTGTAAAACACGAAGCGGATGCTGGGTGCCGCAACCCGGCCTTGTCGAGCGGTAGCGAGACTGAGAGGTTACACATTAAAATAAAAGGAGCACACCATGCTGGCGAGTATCTTTTCGCTCAACGTCATCCAGACCGCGCTCGAGCTGGGCTGCATCTACGCCCTCGTTGCGCTGGCTCTGTTTCTGAGCTATTCCATCCTGAATATCGCGGACCTGTCCACCGACGGCTGCTTCACCCTTGGCTGCGCTGTCGCCTGTCAGGTGGCGCTGACCGGCCACCCCTTCCTCGCCCTGCTGGCGGCGATGGCGGCCGGTGTCTGCTCCGGTTTCATCACAGCCTTTTTGCAGACCCGCCTCGGCGTCGAGAGCATCATGGCCGGCATCATCGTCAACACCGGCCTCTACACCATCAACCTGGCCGTGATGGGCTTCTCGTCCACCATGTCGCTGGTCAAGACCGATACCGTCTTCTCCATCGCCAAGAGCGCCCTGAGCTTCACGGGCGGCGGGTATAAGCTGGTGCTGGCGGCGGTAGTCATCGCGCTGGCCGGTGCCGCCATGGTGGGCTTCCTCGGCACCCGCCTCGGCCTTTCGATCCGTGCCACCGGCGATAACGCTGCCATGGTGCGTGCTTCCAGCATCAACCCCGCCTTCACCATCACGGTGGGCCTCTGCATCTCGGGCGCATTGACCGCCCTTTCCGGCGGCCTGCTGGCTCAGTACCAGAAGAGCTGCGACATCAACGTAGGCACCGGCATGGTGACCATCGCGCTGGCTTCCCTCATCATCGGCGAAACGCTGGTGGGCAAGCGGACGATGGTGCGCCGCGTGCTGGGCGTCGTGTTCGGCAGCTGCCTCTACCGTTTTATCGTGGCGGTGGCCCTCCGCTTCAACGTCCCGGCTGCTGCCATGAAGCTGGTCAGCGCCATCATCGTGGCGGTGGCCATCTCGATGCCCGCCATCCGGGAGAAGATCGCCTTTGAGAAGCGCCGCAGTGCGGCCCGTCAGGCACGGAAGGAGCGTGTGTAAAATGGAGATGCTCGAACTTCGTGACCTGCACAAGACCTTCAACCCCGGCACCGTCAACGAGAAAGTGGCCCTGAACGGCGTCAGCCTGACCATGGAAGCGGGAGACTTCGCCACCATCGTCGGCTCCAACGGCGCGGGCAAATCCACCCTCTTCAACGCCATCACCGGCGGCTTCATCGCCGACGAGGGCAGCATCACGCTGGGCGGCGAGGACATCACCTTCGCGCCGGAATATCAGCGCAGCCGGGTCATCGGCCACCTGTTCCAGGACCCGCTCAAGGGTACGGCCCCCAACATGACCATCGAGGAGAATCTGGCGCTGGCCTACCTTCGCGCCGGGACCGCCCCCAACGCCATCTTCTCCCGCATTTCCCGCAAGGATAAGGAGATCTTCCGTGAGAAGCTGGCCCTGCTGGATATGGGCCTCGAAGACCGGATGAAGCAGCCGGTGGGCCTGCTGTCGGGCGGTCAGCGTCAGGCGCTGACCCTTCTGATGGCCACCCTCGTCACCCCGAAGCTCCTGCTTCTGGACGAGCACACCGCCGCTCTCGACCCCGCCACCGCCGAAAAGGTGCTGGACCTCACCAAGAGCATCGTGGCCGAAAAGAAGATCACCTGCCTGATGGTCACCCACAATATGCATCAGGCATTGGAGCTGGGCAACCGCACCCTCATGATGGACGCGGGCCGCATCGTCTTCGATGTCAAGGGCGAGGCCCGCAGCAAGATGACCGTGGACGACCTGCTCGAGAAATTCCGCGAGAACGCCGGCAAGGCTCTCGACAATGACCGCATCCTCCTGAGCAAGGTGGAAGCCAACAACTGAGCATAAGCAGAAAGACTGCTGCAAAACAGCTCTCTGAAAAAAACAATGAACAAAACCCGGAACCCCTTCAGAGCCAGGACGGCTTGAAAAGGGTTCCGGGTTTTGTATTGTTTCTTTCTATCTTACAGCATCTTGGAGAGGAATGCCTTCAGGCGCGGGTGCTTGGGGTTGGTGAACAGCTCCTGCGGCGGCTCATCCTCCTGAATGCGGCCCTCGTCAATGAAGATGACGCGGTTGGAGACTTCGCGGGCAAAGCCCATCTCATGGGTGACCACCAGCATGGTGATGCCGGTGTGAGCCAGCTCTTTCATCAGCTCAAGCACCTCACCGACCATCTCGGGGTCGAGGGCGCTGGTAGGCTCATCAAAGAGGATGACGTCCGGGTCCATTGCCAGTGCGCGTGCGATGGCGATGCGCTGCTGCTGGCCGCCCGAAAGGCTCTTGGGGTAGACGTTGGCCTTGTCGGCCAGACCTACGCGGGCCAGAAGCTCGTCGGCGCGCTTGGAGATGGCCTCTTTGTCCTTGAGCTTGAGCAGGCTGGGGGCCAGCTCAAGGTTCTTCTTGACGGTCAGGTGGGGGAAGAGGTTGAAGTGCTGGAACACCATGCCCATCTTCTGGCGGACAGAGTCGATGTGGTCGTCGTCCACCTCCACGCCCTCAAATCTGATGCTGCCGCCGGTGGGGATCTCCAGCCGGTTCAGGCAGCGCAGGAAGGTGGATTTGCCGCAGCCCGAGGGGCCGATGAGGCAGACCACGTCGCCGCGGTAGATGTCGATGTCGATGCCCCGCAGCACGTCCAGAGTGGGGGCAGCCTGCTTTGCGCCCTTCCGCTTTTCGCCGCCGTAGGTCTTGGTCAGGCCCCGGACTTCCAGGATCTTATCGGTCACTTTGTGCCAGCCTCCTCTCAAATTTTGCAAGCAGCCAGGTAAAGATCATCACCAGCACCAGATAGATCAGTGCCACGCCAAACAGGGGGAACATGGCCTCGTAGGTGCGGTTCATGATGCCCTGGGCCGCATACAGCAGCTCCTTGCCGCCGATGACGGTGATAAGGGAGGTATCCTTCAGCAGCATGATGAACTCGTTGCCCAGGGCAGGCAGCACCGCCCGGATGGCCTGGGGGATGATGATGACCACCATGGTGGTGATGTAGTTGAGGCCGAGGCTGCGGCCGGCCTCCATCTGGCCGGGGTCCACAGCCATCAGGCCGCCCCGGATGATCTCGGAGACGTAAGCGCCGGAGTTGATGCCCAGCGCCAGAGCGCCTACCATGGTAAAGTTGCGGCTGTTGTTGAAGATGACCATGCTCATGATCAGCAGCTGCACCATCATGGGAGTGCCCCGGATCACGGTGGTGTACACCTGACACACGGCGTTGAAGACCCCCAGCACCGGGTTCGAGCGGCCGGGACGCTGCTGGTCGTGGGCCACACGCACCAGCGCCACCACGCTGCCCAGCAGGACGCCCATGGCCAGAGCAATGGCAGTGACCAGCAGGGTGGTGCCTACGCCCCCGATGTACTGGAGCCAGCGGTCCTTCAGGACAAAGGCCTGATAAAATTTGTAGAACAGCTCCTGCCCCATGTCCAGCCGGCCGCCGCTTTTCAGCAGCTGGCTCAACAGTTCGTATTGTGCGGCCATTCGCATCCTCACTTTCTTTTCGTCTGTTGTGATCTTGTCAGAATTTTGTAACCTATATCCCTTAAAAAAGGGGAGGTGCCCGGTGGGCCGCCTCCCCTTGAGGGGTCTGGTTACTCAGCCTTGATGTACTTGTCCACGATGGCCTGCAGGGTGCCGTCGGCCTTCAGCTCCTCCAGAGCGGCGTTCACAGCCTCCAGCAGAGCGGTGTTGCCCTTTGCCATGCCGATGGCGTAGTCCTCCTCGGCGTAGCTGGTGTCCAGGATCTTCAGGCCGGGGTTGGACTCCACATAGGCCTTGGCGGGCTCGTTGTCGATGACCACAGCGTCCACCTGACCGTTGTTCAGGGCCTGTACAGCGGTCAGGCCGTTGTCGTAGGCCACCACGGCGTCCTCGCCAAAGTCGTCGGAGCAGTACAGGTAGCCGGTGGTGCCGCGCTGGGTGCCGATCTTCTTGCCGGCCAGATCGTCCACAGAGGCAATGTCGGAGCCCTCGGGCACGATGACGGACTGGATGCCGGTGGCGTAGCTGTCGGAGAAGGACATCACAGCCATCCGCTCGTCGGTGACAGTGATGCCTGCCATGGCGATGTCGGCCTTGCCCTGCTGCACGCTGAGCAGAGCGGCGTCAAAATCCATGTCGTCGATCTGCAGCTCCAGACCCAGTTTCTCGGCAATGGCCTGTGCGGTGTCCACATCGATGCCCTCAATGGTGCCGGCGTCGGTGGTCATCTCGTAGGGAGGGAAGGTGGCGTTGGTGGCCATGGTCAGCTTGCCGGCCTCCACGGTGGTCAGCTCAGCAGCGGCAGCGCTGGTGGAAGCAGCCTCGGAAGAAGCAGCAACAGAGCTTGCAGCGGCGGAAGAAGCGGTGGAGGCAGAGCCGCCGCAGGCGGTCAGAGCCAGAGCAGCAGCGGAGACAGCGGCGGCAGCAAGAAAGCTGCGGCGAGAGATCTTTTTCATATTCAAACACTCCTCTTTATGTGCATATCGTTTGCATCTCTCTGCTGTGATGCGATTCATCGAAAAATCAGAGAGCGTGTTTAGTATAGGTTGTACAATTTGAAAAGTCAAGTGTTGTGCAAAAATTCCATCAAATTGAAACCGAATTGCAAACAATTATGCAGAATAAAGCTGGAGAACGATGCATATATGCAGAACCTCTCAGTCTGCCCGGATGCGAAAGCCTCTCCCTTTGGGAGAGGTGTCACCGCAGGTGACGGAGAGGGCAAGCTCAGTGCGACAGAGCCGCCGCACGGCGATAGGCAGCCCCTTTGTCAGAGCGAAACTATCGCGACGTCTGCAATTCTTTGGCAGCGTCCTTGCCCTCTCAGGCGCTTCGCGCCAGCTCTCCCAAAGGGAGAGCCATTATACGCTTCTTGCCAGCTCTTCCACGCTCCGCTTCGGCACGCAGTAGTCACCGTTCTCATCGAGATAATACTTGATGCCGGTCTTTTCCGTCATCGGTACGACCCTGGCGGCGTGAGTGGGGCGGCCAAGAGCCACCATGAACGCCAGCTTGTCCGGCGCGGCGATGCCCAGCAGCTCGCTCAGGGCGGGCTTGTTGATGGCGCCCATGATGCAGCTGCCCACGCCCTTGGCCCATGCGGCGAGGGTGATGTTCGCCAGCGCGATGCCGGTGTCGGTGTTCAGGTCGCCGGGGATGGAGCTGTCCTGCACGACGGCCAGATACATCACAGGCTGCTCGTCGGCTTTGGGAGCACCCTGCTCCGGCGGCAGATAGGCGGCCCACTTGACCAGCGGATGGACCTTTTTCACCATCTCGGGGCTCTGCACCACCACCAGCTTCACGGCCTGACGGTTCGCGCCGCAGGACGACAGGCGCAGGGCCTCCACCATATCCTCCACCACATCCTGCGGCACCGGCTTCTGGGCGAAGCGGCGGTAGGTGCGGCGGGTGTTGAGCGTTTCCATAACAGACATCGGCAGACACTCCTCTATATAAGGTTGATTTGATTATAGCACCGGCGAAAGAGCCGCACAAGGGAGGCGGGGATCTATTTCCGCTTCCAGGCGTGGCCGCTGGGCATGGGCAGGCCCAGCACCAGCGCGATGCCCACAGCCAGCGCCACGGCCACCTTGAAGGTGGAGATGCCGTTGGCCAGCGAAAGGGCATTCTCGCCCTGGATGAAGTAGTAGGCGGTGTAGTAGATGCCCGCGCCGGGGACCAGCGGGAAGATGCCGGTCAGCAAAAAGACCGTCACCGGCGCCTTGAGCAGCACGGCGCAGATACGTGCCGCCAGCGACAGCGGGATGACCGCGATGAGGGAGGCTGCCGCCGCGTCGGCCCCGTATAAGACAGCCAGCTCGTAGACGAACCAGCCCACCGCGCCCACCAGCGCACAGCAGGGGAGGGTGCGCTTAGGGCAGGCGAAGAGGACGGCGAAGCTCAGCGTCCCCGCCCCGGCCAGAAAGAACTGTGCCGCCAGCTGGCCGAGCTGTGTGCTTGTCAAGGTCATCATACCACCGTCACCCCCGTCAGCAGAGAAATAAGGCTCAGCACGAAGCCGGTGCCGATGGCGATGCTGGCCGCGATGAGCAGGGCGTCTATCATCCGGATGGTGCCGGAGAGGTAGTCGCCCTGCACGAAGTCCCGGATGCCCATGGTGAAGGCGATGCCGGGGGTCAATATCATCAGGGCGCCGATGATGGCGTGGCTGGCCTCAGTGTCCAGCAGATGGCACCCCAGAATGCAGACCAATGTAATGAGCGCCGCCGCCGAGACCTTGCGGAAGCCGTTGGAAAGCCTCCGATTTTCACAGAGCAGCAGATAGCCGCTGACGATGAGACCCGCTGCCGCTGCCGCCAGCGCCGAGCGTATCGTGCCGCCGAAGATGAGCGCAAAACAGGCTGTGCCGCTCATCCCGGCGAGGAGCTGGGTCTTGCCCTTGGGGAAGGGGATGTGCCGGGCCTCGGCCAGGCGGTGTTCAGCCTCGTCCAGTGTGACACCCCCGGCTGCTATCTCGCGGGAAAGGGCGTTCACCGCGGCCACCCGGCCCAAGTGGGTCGTCCGCACCGGCACGTTCCGCACTTCGGCGATCTCTGCCGTGCCGGCGCTGGCGAAGATGCCGTTGGTCAGCACATAGACGTGGAACTCCCGCAGATGGAAGCTGCGGGCCATGATCTCCATCGTCTGCTCCACCCGGAAGACCTCTGCTCCGTTTTCCAGCAGCGTCTCGCCCGCCGCCATGATAAAGTCCATGATGCGGCGCCGCTGCTCGTCGCTGGGATATAACTCTCTGCTGTCCATTCCGGCCCTCCCTGTCATGCCCGCCACAGGGGGCATATCATCTCATGCTATACTGTATCACAATTCCGGCGGCTTGCAAAGGCGTCTTTTCACATTTTTGCACAACTTCTGTCCTTGCCGTCGGGGGCGCAGTGTGTTACACTGATAACAACTATAAAAAGGTCCAGAAACCACAGGAGGAAATGACCGTGAAGCAGAGTCTGAGTTTCGCGCGCCGTCTGACGGCGCTGGTGCTGGCAGCTGTGATGCTGTGCGTGGCTGTCCCGGCGGCCTTCGCCGAGGATGCCGCACCCGGTGCCACCACCATTGGCGGTGCAAACACCACCCTTATCCCTGAGGAAGAGGAAAATTGTCTGAGCTGGCTCTTCGGCTCCAAAGATAAGATCACACTGCCCTATCTGAACATCAAGGGCAAGGGCCTGCGCCGGAACCTGTCGCTGGACCTCGTGGACTGCCTGGTGGGCATCACCTACACCGAGCTTGGCGCCATCGGCAGCTATGTCAGCGCCGGCGCCGCGCAGGAGGCGTGGAAGGCCCAGGCCGTGGCCATCCACTCCTACCTCGAGTACCATAAGCAGTACGGCTCCTCGGCCAACGCCCTCATCTACACCCCCGTGGAGGACATCCCGTCCTCGGCCCGGTCGGCCATCCGCAAGGCGGTGGAGGCTGTAAAGGATGAGGTGCTGACCTGCAACGGCAGCGTCATCGACGCCGTCTGGTCGGCCAGCGCGGGCTACAACACCCAGACCGGCGTCTACGGCACCTGCTCCAGCCTCGACGCCTGGGGCTCGGATGTGCCGTATCTCAAGAGCGTGGAAAGCCCCTATGAGCGCCAGTACCACGAGAAGATGCGCCGCATCATCGGCAAGGATTATGACTATGTCGAGTACAACGACAGCCGCACCGGTGAGCCCTACCAGAGCGCCGACACCACCCACAAAGACCTCGGCGGCTTCGTCCAGTACAATACGCTGGTGTCCAATGGCCGCAGCTACCGCTATATCGGCCAGTTCGTGTCCTCCCGCTACTGCTTCGATTTCAGCACGGATGCAGCGGGCGTACCCTGTATGTACTACTACGGCTTCGGCCACGGCGTGGGCATGAGCCAGTGCGGCGCTGTGGGCTACGCCGCCGAGGAGGGGATGGGCTACCGCGACATCCTGAAGCACTACTACTCCGGCGTTTCCATCCGGACGGTGGGCAGCGGCACGAGCTCCGGCGGCGGTCTGTTCGGCTGGCTGCGCCGCCTGCTGGGCATGTAAAAAATCAAAAGGAATTGCGCAAAATACTTCTCAAATGAGACGTGATTTGGTATACTGTACACGCTTGTACACAAGAGACAGACGATTTCGCGTTTCACGCTCCAAAGCGGGAGCGATACGATAAAGAATAACAGGTGGAGAGAACGGAATGCAGTTGGAGAAGGAAAAGAAAGAAAAGCGGGAGCGGGAGCGCTGCCGCGCACTGGCGCAGCGCATCGCGGAGGAGGCAAAACCCGCCTCGGCGGCCCTGCTGGGAGAGCAGATGTCCCTGCTGGCCAAGGCCCTGCACCGTGCAGGTGTGGAGGCAGAGGAGTGGACAGAGGGCTCTGCGGCAGAGCTTCTTGTGGTGGCAGACCCCGCGTGGGAAACGCTGCCCGAGACCCTGCCCGCCCGGGTGCTGCTGGTGAGCGATGAGAGCACCGTTATGGCGGGCTGGGCCGAGCAGCTGGCCCAGAGAGGGTATTTCCGCGATTTTGGCTGGCGCAGCAAGGGCCGCGCCCAGCCGTCGGCGCTGTTCTGCACCAGCCAGCCCACCCAGCTGAAGATGGTGCGGGGCTACGAGCTGGAAATGGACATCCTGCGTGACCGGATGGTGCGCGCCGAGCGCACCTGCGGCGAGGAAGCCGAGCTCATCGCCCGGCTGCGCAGCGACCTTTCGCTCAGCCGCAGCCACGAGCAGCAGCTGGAAAAGACACTGGGCGAGGTGACCGGCTCGAAGTTCTGGAAGATGACCTGGCCCATGCGCTATGTCGTCAGCAAGAGCCGCCAGCTCTGGCACACTCTGCCCTTCTTCATGCTTCTGCGGGAGCTGCGCAGCGGCGGCATCGAGGGCGTGCGGGAACTGGCCCGCGCCCGCCGCGAGTACGCCGCCCTCTTCCCGGGCAAAGTCATGCGCGCCGACCGGTTCGCACCGGTGGAACTGCTGGTGCGGCAGGCAGGCAATCAGCCCGCAGGCCCCAAGATCAGCATCGTGGTGCCGCTCTACAACACCCCGCTGGACTTCCTCGAAGAGCTGCTGGATTCCGTCGTGAACCAGACCTACCGCAACTGGGAGCTCTGCTGTGTGGACGCCGGCACTGCCCCGGGTGTGGGCGAGATGGTGCAGCAGCGCGCCGCTGTGGACCCTCGTATCCGCTATAGGAAGCTGGAAAAGAATGAGCTCATCCCCGGCAACACCAACAAGGGCATCGAGATGGCCACCGGCGACTTCATCGCCCTGCTGGACCACGACGACATCCTCCATCCCTGCGCCCTCTGGTATGCCGCCAAGGCCATCGCCGAGCAGGGAGCCGACTTCGTCTATACCGATGAGGCGACCTTCGAGGGCAAGGTGGAGAATGTGGTGCTCTACCACTTCAAGCCGGACTTCATGCTGGACAACCTCCGCTCCAACAACTATATCTGCCACCTGACCCTCTTCAGCCGCCGGCTGATGGACGCCGCAGGCGGCCCGGAGCGGATGGAGTACAACGGCAGTCAGGATTATGAGCTCTTCCTCCGCCTGACCGAGACGGCCCGGAAGATCGTCCACATCCCCCACGCCCTCTATTACTGGCGTTCCAGCCCCGGCAGCACGGCCAGCGACATCTCCGCCAAGACCTACTGCATCGACGCGGGCATTGCTGCCCTCAAGGCTCATTACGCCCGCTGCGGCGTGGCCGTGGACGATGTGTCCCTCATCCCGGGTACGCCGGGCTACTACAAGACCGACTACACCATCGACCATCCGGGCCGGGTGAGCATCCTCATCCCCACCTGCGACCACATCCGCGACTTGGAGACCTGCGTGGAGTCCATCTACGCCCGCACCACCTACCCGGATTTTGAGATCATCCTCATCGAGAACAACAGCAAGGCCCCCGAGACCTTCCGCACCTATCAGCGGATGCAGAAGGAGCACCCCGATAACCTCAAGGTCGTCACCTGGGAGGGCAAGGGCTTCAACTACAGCGCCCTGAACAACTTCGGCGAAAAGTTCGCCACCGGTGAGTATCTGCTTCTGCTCAACAACGACACCGAGGTCATCACCGCCGCCTGGCTGGAAGAGATGGTCATGTATGCCCAGCAGAAGCGGGTGGGCTGCGTGGGCGCCAAGCTGCTCTACCCGGACGATACCATCCAGCACGCCGGTGTGGGCTTCGGCATCGGCGGCGTGGCGGGCCATCTGCACAAGTACTATCCCGCCAGCTCCGACGGCTATATGGGCCGCCTGAACTATGTGCAGGACGTCTACGCCGACACCGCCGCCTGCCTGCTCATCCGCAAGGAGATCTACGACGAAGTGGGCGGTCTGGACGAGAGCTATGCCGTGGCCTTCAACGATGTGGACTTCTGCGTCCGCGTCCGTCAGGCAGGCTACACCAACGTCTTCACCCCGTTTGCCCAGCTCTACCACTACGAGAGCAAGAGCCGCGGCATGGAGGACAACCCCGAAAAGCAGAAGCGTTTTCAGGGTGAGGTGCTGCGTTTTCAGGCCCGCTGGGGCGACCTGCTGGCTGCGGGCGACCCCTGCACCAACCCCAACTTCGACATCCAGCGCGAAGATTTCAGCCTGAAGATATTACCGCTGGAATAAATAAAAGAGGAACAACCTCTCAGTCTCGCTTCGCTCGCCAGCTCCCCTGAAAAAGGGGAGCCCTTGGCATGGCGGAAAGGTCTGAGCTATAAAAATGAGGAGCATAAAACTTGGAACTCTCTGCCTGTATCGTTGTCTATAACGGCTGCGACGAAGCCCTCAAGGCGGCGCAGACGGTGCTGCAATACACCCGCCGCCACCCGCTGACCCTCTATCTGGTGGACAACGCCAGCCCCGACGGCAGCGGCGCGCGTCTGGAAGCCGCTGTGAAGGGCGGCGCTTTGAGCACTCAGCCCGGCCAGAAGGTCGAGGTGCGCTGCCGCAGGGAGAACGGCGGTTTCGGCACCGGACACAACACCGTCCTGCCGGAGCTGACGAGCGACTATCACTTCATCCTGAACCCGGACATCCAGCTCACCGCCGATACCCTCAGCGATTTGGCCGACTGGATGGCCGCCCACCCGGATGCTGTGATGGCCCGGCCGGGGCTGCGCTTCCCGGATGGCCGTTCCCAGAGCCTGCCGCTGCGGCGCTGTGCGCTGCGGCCCATGGTCTACCGCCAGCTGCCGTTTTTGAAATTCTGGGAGAAATATAACCGTGCGTATTTGATGGAGGGGGAGGATCTGTCCGCTCCCGTTGAGATCGAGTTCTGCACCGGCAGCTTTTCCGCCGTGCGGACGGCGGAGTTCAAGGCCGTGGGCGGCTTCGATGAGCACTACTTCATGTATGTGGAGGATGCCGACCTGACCCAGAAGATGCGCACCACCGGCAAAGCCTACCTCGTGCCGCAGTACACTGCCATCCATGCATGGCATCGTGCGGCCCACCGCAGCCTCAAGCCCTTTTTGTGGCAGACCGGGAGCCTGCTGCGGTATTTCCACAAGTGGGGGTTCAGGTTCTGAGGGCTTGCTGATGAAACAAAAGAGCGCCCTCCGCAAAAATTTTTGCGGAGGGCGCTCTTTCCTTGCTTTTTTTTCGATTTGATAGTAGAATAAGGTGTAATACTATCGCAAGCCTGCCAGCAGTGCACAGCGAGAGCCTGCCAGCGCGCGTGGCGCGGGAAGCCCGGCGGCTGGCGGCGTATTACCACCAACAATGTTTACAGCGGACGCAGCTCCGCTTTGAATCCATACAGGACCCGGCGGATACGCTGCCGGGCCTTGTACAAGCTGCACAACTTTTTTATTTCATAATATAAGGAGTGCACAAAAATGAAAGGTATCATTCTGGCCGGCGGTGCCGGCACCCGGCTCTATCCGCTGACGATGGTCACCAGCAAACAGCTGCTGCCCGTCTACGACAAGCCGATGATCTATTATCCTCTGTCCACCCTCATGCTGGCGGGCATCCAGGACATCCTCATCATCTCGACCCCCACCGACACGCCCCGCTTCGAGGCGCTGCTGGGCGATGGCAGCCAGTACGGCATCCATCTGCAATATAAGGTCCAGCCGTCCCCGGACGGCCTGGCACAGGCTTTCATCCTCGGTGAAGAGTTTATCGGCGACGACTGCTGCGCAATGATCCTGGGCGACAACATCTTCTACGGCAACGGCTTCTCCAAGATTCTGAAGAATGCTGTCTCCAATGCCGAGAACAAGGGCCGCTGCACCGTCTTCGGCTACTATGTGCCGGACCCCGAGCGCTTCGGCATCGTGGAGTTCGACGCAAACGGCAAGGTACTGAGCGTCGAGGAGAAGCCCCAGCATCCCAAGAGCAACTACGCCATCACCGGCCTGTACTTCTACAACAAGGAAGTCGTCAGGATGGCAAAGCAGGTCAAGCCCTCGGCCCGCGGTGAGCTGGAGATCACGACCCTGAACGATATGTACCTCAAGCAGGATGAGCTGGACGTCCAGCTGCTGGGCCGCGGCTTTGCATGGCTGGACACCGGCACGATGGACAGCCTCGTGGAGGCAGCCGACTTTGTGCGGATGATCGAGAAGCGTCAGGGCATCAAGATCAGCGCCCCCGAGGAGATCGCATTCAAGTACGGCTGGATCGACCGCGATACCCTGCTGGAAAGCGCAGAGCGCTACGGCAAGAGCCCCTACGGCCAGCACCTCAAGAATGTGGCCGACGGCAAACTGAAGTATTAAGAGAGGCGGTATCCGCATGAAAATCATTGTTACCGGCTGCAGAGGCCAGCTTGGAACCGAGATCATCAAGCAGCTCCGGGAAGGCCGCAGTGAGCTTGGCCCCATCCCCGAGAAGCTGGTGAGCGCCACGGTCATTCCGGTGGACCTGCCGGAGCTGGACATCACCAACTACAAGATGGTGGATGACTTCATCCGCCGTCAGCGCCCGGACGTCATCATCAACTGTGCCGCTTTCACCAACGTGGACGGCTGCGAGGTGAACCATGACACTGCCTTCAAGGCCAACGCCATCGGCCCCCGCAATCTGGCACAGGCCGCCGCCAAGACCGGCGCACGTCTGGTACACGTCTCTACGGATTACGTCTTCTCCGGCCGCGAGAACGGCGGCATCCCGCAGGATGAGGCCACCATTCCCGGCCCCATCAGCGCCTACGGCTCCACCAAGCTCATGGGTGAGAAGTATGTGGAGCAGTTCTGCCACCGCCACTTCATCGTCCGCACGGCATGGCTCTACAGCTACTACGGCAAAAACTTCGTCAAGACCATCGTGAACGCCGGCAAAAAGTTCGGCAAGCTGGAAGTCGTCAACGACCAGTGCGGCAACCCGACCAACGCCGTCGATCTGGCCCACGAGATCCTGCAGCTCTGCGTGACCCACGAGTACGGCCTGTATCACTGCACCGGCGAGGGCATCTGCTCCTGGTATGATTTCGCATCGGAGATCATCCGCCTGTCCGGCGTGGACGCCACCGTGTCTCCCTGCACCAGCGAAGAGTACAAGGCAAAGCACCCGGACAGCGCCGACCGCCCCAGGTGGAGCGCTTTGGACAACCGGATGCTCCGCTGCACCGTCGGCAACGACGTCCGCGACTGGAAGGACGCGCTGGCCTGCTTCTTCGAGCACTGGGACGGCGACAACGGGATGAAAGCTTAATTGGCTTTTGTGAGGAAAAAGATTATGTTTAACCAGTCAGAAAAGAAACTGAAAACATGGGCGACGATTCAAGGCATGTTTTTCAGTGTTGTTGCGATTGTTTTAGGCGCGGTTATTTATTCTGCCGCAGCTGCTACAGATAATAATGCGGTAGGATTACTGCTCGGGGTAATCGTTGCAGTTGTTGTTTGGTTTTTGTCGATGCTTTCTGTATGGACGTTGTATTCATTTGCGGATTTAGTGGAATATACAAAAGCGAACAATGAAATTCTGGCTTCAATGGACTCGACACTGGGGCAGATTGCAGATTGTCTGTCCACTGGTGAAAATAATGAAAATGCGGAGTAATTGCAGAAAATAAAAGAGGAAATTTATGAAAAAATATCTTATCACCGGCTGCGCCGGTTTTATCGGTTCCAACTTTGTGCATTATATGCTCAAGAAGTACCCCGAGATCCTGCTGGTCAACCTCGACAAGCTGACCTACGCCGGCAACCTCGAGAACCTGAAGGACGTTGAGGGCGACCCCCGCCATGTCTTCGTGCAGGGCGACATCTGCGACAAGGAGCTGGTCGAGAGCCTGTTTGCAAAGTACGATTTCGATTACGTCATCAACTTTGCCGCTGAGAGCCACGTTGACCGCTCCATCAAGAACCCTGAAATTTTCGTCCAGAGCAACGTGATGGGTACCGTCAATCTGCTGCAGCGCGCCAAGGAAGCCTGGTACGACGCCGAGGCCAAGACCTGGAAAGAGGGCAAGAAGTATCTGCAGGTGTCCACCGATGAGGTCTACGGCGCTCTGGGCGCTGAGGGCTTCTTCATGGAGACAACCCCGCTCTGCCCCCACAGCCCCTATTCTTCCTCCAAGGCCAGCGCAGATATGTTCGTCATGGCATTCCACGACACCTACGGTATGCCCATCAACATCACCCGCTGCTCCAACAACTACGGCCCTTACCAGTTCCCCGAGAAGCTCATCCCGCTGATGATCAACAACGTCAAGCACCACAAGCAGCTGCCCGTCTACGGTGACGGTATGCAGATCCGCGACTGGCTGTACGTTGAGGACCACTGCAAGGCCATTGATATGGTCTGCAACGGCGGCAAGGTGGGCGAGGTCTACAATGTCGGCGGCCACAACGAGCGCCCCAACATCTTCATCGTCAAGACCATCATCGAGCAGCTGCACGACCGCCTGAAGGACGACGGCATCAGCGAAGACCTCATCAAGCACGTCGCTGACCGTCTGGGCCATGACCGCCGCTATGGCATCGACCCCACCAAGATCAAGAACGACCTTGGCTGGTATCCCGAGACTCCCTTCGAGAAGGGCATCGTCCTGACCATCGACTGGTACCTCGACCACGAGGAGTGGATGGAGCACATCACCAGCGGCAACTATCAGAAATACTACGAGGAAATGTACAAGAATAAGTAACTTCTTGTAAATAGCCTGAAAGCGAAAAAGAGCAGGGCGTGCGGCCGTATGGCTGCACGCCCTGCTCTTTTTTTGTCGGAGTTAAAGCTTGTCCTCTTTCATGTAGCGGATGAGCAGGGGCAGCTCATAGACCAGCATGGACAGCCAGCCGATGCCGTAGCTCACAGGCATGATCTGCAGATCGACCTTGAGAACGAGCACCAGCACAGCGGCGGCGGCCACGCGGAAGCCCATGTTGAGCATACTGCTGTTCAGGGTGATCTTCAAATCGCCGAGGCCGCGGAAGCCGCCCTGGATGCCGTTGGTCGCGCCGGGCATCAGGTAGAAGAGGGAGGCGCACCGCAGGAACTTGACGCCAAGGTCGATGACGGCGGGGTCATCCACGAAGAGGGAGATGATGGGGCGGGCGAAGAGCAGGCAGACGGCCATCAGGCAGAAGCCGTAGATGAGCTCGATGCGCAGGCCGCAGAAAAAGCCCTGACGCACCCGCTCCTTTTTGCCGGCACCGTGGTTCTGGGCCATCAGGGTGGTCATGGCGTGGGCGATGTTCTGCTGGGGCATATAGGTGAAGTCGTCCACCCGGCTGGCGGCGGTGAAAGCGGCCATTGCGTTGATGCCCAGAGTGTTGACGATGGCCTGCACGGCGATCTTGCCCAGCTGGACGGTGGCCTGCTGCATGGCGCTGGTCCAGCCGTACTGGACGGTGCTGCGCAGCAGAGAGCTGTCAAAGACGAGCCAGCGCCGCCCCAGCTGGAGCACAGGGACTTTGAGCTGGATATAGACGACGCAGAGCACACAGCAGAGCGCCTCGCTGAGGACGGTGGAGAGGGCGCAGCCTTCGCTGCCCCAGCCCAGCACCTCGACAAAGAAGAGGTCGCCGCCGATGTTCAGCACGGCGCTTATCATCAGAAAGTATAGGGCGCTCTTGCTGTCGCCCAGCGCCCGCATGGTGGCGGCGAGGAAGTTGTAAAAGAAGGTGAAGATGAGGCCCGCAAAGACGATGCGGAGGTACTGCACCGCGATGGGCAGGATCTCTTCCGGCACCTGCATCAGCCGGAGCAGCGGCGTCGCCAGCAGGACGCAGAGGGCCGAAAAGACCAGCGAGAACACCGTGCCTGCGATGGCGGTGGTGGAGACCTGACGCTCCACGCGCTGGGTGTCTCCGGCACCATAGGCCGTGCTGACAAGGATGCCGGCACCGAGGCAGAGACCGTTGATGAAGAGGATGGCCAGCGTCATCAGCGGGTTGGAGGTGCCGACGGCGGCAAGGGCGTCTTCGCCGACAAATTTGCCCACGATGATGCTGTCGGCGGCGTTATAAGTGAGCTGGAACAGGTTGCCCAGCACCAGCGGGATGGTGAATTTGACCAGAAGGGGCGTGATGGCTCCGGTCGTCATGTCTTTTGTCATGGATCTCTTCTCTTTTTCTTTTTATAATATGTTCTGGCGTGCGCTGAACACGGCCAGTGCCGAACGGCTTTTGCCGTTTGCGATAAGCCGGGCCGCTGCGTGAAGGGCGGCACCTGCGCTGGGGGAGGCCGGGATGGCATCGGTGCGCAGGACCCGCTGCGCCGCCCGGACGGCATCGGCGGTGGTGACGGCAGCGATGTTGTCCACTACATAGGAGTTGTAGTTGCCGGGAACGAGGCCGAAGCCGATGTCCGGGATGCCGTGGGAGCCGGTGAGGCCGCTGCTCAGGGCCTGACTCTCATAAGGCTCCACGGCTACGATGCGGACGTCATTCGTCCACGCCTTGACCGTTTCGCCCACGCCGGTGATGGTGCCGCCGCTGCCCACGCCGATGACGATGCTGTCCACGATGCTGGAACCCTCCCGCGCGATGGAGCGCACCAGTGCAGGCCCCGTCACCCGGCGGTGATAGGTGGGGTTGTCGTCGTTGTTGAGCCAGTCCATATAGTACCAGCCCTTCTCGGCGGCGGTGGCTTTTGCCAGCGCCCGTGCGCCTGCAAGGCCCGCCTGGGCCGGGGTATGGATGATCTGCGCTCCGAGGCGGAGCAGGCTCTCCTGCCGCATGGCGGGGGCGTCCTCCGGCATGACCAGCGTCACCGGGTGGCCCGCCGTCAGCCCCGCCAGCGTCAGCGCTGTGGCAAAAGGCCCTGACACGGCCTCCACGATGGTCTGGCCGGGGGTCAGCGCCCCGCGCTCAAGGGCCAGCGCCAGCATCCCCTCAGCCAGCTCGTCCCGCGCCGTGCCGGTGGGGCCGTTGTAGTTCAGATAGGCGTACAGCCGCCCCCGCAGCCCGCAGGCCGCAAGATAGCCCCGCAGCTCGACGATGGGGCCGGGCAGCAGGGTCTGGTAGATGTTGGGGTAGATAGGCACGGGCGGTCTCCTTTCGCGTCCGGGGGAAAGCTTACGCCTATAACTTTAACGCAAAGGAGAGGAAGCGTCAAGCGGGGCTTGGGCAGAAAGGAGAAAAATCGGAAGAAAATTTGGCAAAATGACGCAAAAAGTCCTTGACAAGGGACACCCCGTCTGCTATACTCCGTATGTAAAGCAAAAAACCTTTACAAACAGCGGAGGTCAGAGCAGGACAGAACATGGCAAAAGACTTTGAAATGGGCTATCTGCTCGATTTTTACGGCGAAGTGCTCACGCCCAAACAGCGCGAGATGCTGCGCCAGTATTACAACGATGACCTCTCCCTCAGCGAGATCGGAGAAAACTTCGGCATCACCCGGCAGGGGGCGCGGGACGCCATCAAGCATGGCGAAACGGCCCTCAAGGAGCTGGAAGAAAAGGTCGGCTTTGCGGCCCGGTACCGCCGGGTGCAGCAGACGCTGGAAGAGCTGGAGCAGCTGGTCATCGACGCCCGGTTTGAATGCACCGGCCCGAACGCCCGGCTGACCACCACCGAGTATGCCGTCACTCTGAACAAGATGCTGGGGCTCATCCGCTCCATCGACGAGGTGAATGAGAGCTGAAAACGGATTTGGGAGGAGCACCGAACAATGGCATTTGAATCTTTGACCGACCGCCTTGCCGGTGTGTTCAAAAAGCTGCGCGGCCACGGCAAACTGAGCGAGGCGGACATCAAAGCCGCCATGCGCGAGGTCCGGATGGCCCTGCTGGAAGCCGACGTCAACTACAAGGTGGCGAAGGACTTCTGCGCAAAGGTCTCCGAGCGCGCCATGGGGCAGGAGGTCATGGAGAGCCTGACCCCTGCCCAGCAGGTCGTCAAGATCGTCAACGAGGAGCTGGTCGCCCTGATGGGTGGCGAGGAAGCGCCTCGTCTGGTCATCAAGAACAAGGGCCAGACCATCATCATGCTCTGCGGCCTGCAGGGCAACGGTAAGACGACCCACGCAGCAAAGCTTGCAAAATACTACATCAAGCAGGGCCGCCGCCCGATGCTGGTGGCCTGCGACATCTACCGTCCGGCCGCTATCGACCAGCTGCAGGTGGTGGGCAGGCAGGCCGGTGCGCCGGTCTTCACCCTGCCCGGCGAAAAGCCGCCTGCCATCGCCAAAAAGGCGCTGGCCCACGCCAAGGACTACGGCAACGACATCATCATCCTCGATACCGCAGGCCGCCTGCAGATCGACGAAGTGCTGATGCAGGAGCTGGTCCAGATCAAAGAGGCTGTCCCCGTGGACGAGACTCTGCTGGTCGTGGACGCCATGGCCGGTCAGGACGCCGTGAACGTCGCCAAGACCTTCAACGAAACGGTCGGCATCGACGGCATCATCCTCACCAAGACCGACGGCGATACCCGCGGCGGCGCAGCCCTCTCGGTGCTGTCTGTCACCGGCAAGCCCATCAAGTTCCAGGGCACCGGCGAAAAGCTGGATGACCTCGAAGTCTTCCATCCCTCCCGCATGGCAGGCCGGATCCTCGGCATGGGCGATGTGCTGAGCCTCATCGAGCGCGCACAGGATGCCGCCGACGAGAAGCTGGCCGAAGAGACCGCCAAGCGGATGATGGAAAACAAGTTCGATATGAACGATATGCTGGCCCAGTTCGCCCAGATCCGCAAGATGGGCGGCGCGGGTGCCATGCTGAGCATGATGCCCGGCATGTCCGGCATCGACGCCAGCCAGATCGACGAGAAAGCCTTCGACCGCATCGAGGCCATGATCTACTCGATGACCAAGGCTGAGCGCGAAGACCCCTCCATCATCAACCCTAAGCGCAAGCGCCGCATCGCAGCGGGCAGCGGCACTCAGGTGTCTGACGTCAACAAGCTGCTCAAGCAGTTTGAGATGATGCAGAAGATGATGAAGCAGCTCAAGAAGAGCCCCAAGGGCTTTGCCCGCAAGCTGGGCGGCCTGATGGGCAGCCCGGGCGCCTTCAGAGGCATGAAATAATTCCGGTATACACCCCGCTGTGGGGTTGTACAGATAGATTTAATCCCCGCAAACCGGGGAACAAGAAATTTTTGGAGGATATTACCATGGCAGTTAAGATTCGTCTGCGCCGCGTCGGCGCCAAGAAGGCTCCCTTCTATCGTGTTGTTGTTGCTGACAGCCGCTTCCCCCGCGATGGCCGTTTCATCGAGGAGATCGGCACTTACGACCCCAACCAGGAGCCCTCTGTCGTGAACATCGACGGCGAGAAGGCTAAGGCCTGGATCGCCAACGGCGCTCAGCCCACCGACACCGTTCGCGTGCTGCTGAAGAAGTCCAACATTCTGTAAGGTGGAGGGCTGACTCATGCAGGAGCTGTTGCTGGCAGTTGCCCGCGGCCTCGTGGAGGATAAGGACGCCGTCAAGGTCACGGTGGACGCCCCCCGTGAGGACGGCACCATCGTCTACCACCTGAGCGTGGCAGAGGGAGATATGGGCCGTGTCATCGGCAAGCAGGGCCGGATCGCAAAAGCCATTCGTGTGGTGATGCGCGCGGCTGCTGTGCGGGTCGATGAAAAGGTCCTTGTTGAGATCGACTAAGCAACCTACAGGCCCTTTGCTGTAATGGCAAAGGGCCTTTTTGATTTATGAACGGGCTTGCCCTCTCCGTCACCTTCGGTGACACCTCTCCCATAGGGAGAGGCACTGGCGTGCCGGTCAGGCCTACGCTGGACGAGGGAAGCTCTTGCTGCCGTAAACGGCAGTGCGCTGCTATCGCCGATAGCAGGCAGCTGCCGGAGGGCGCACCTACACACGAACCTATAATACAGGAGCAAATTTATGCAGCAATATCTGGAAGCAGGCAAGGTCGTCACCACCCACGGTGTGCGCGGCGAAATGAAGCTGGAGCTGTGGTGCGACGGCGTGGATTTCCTCAAAAAGACGGGCCGTCTCTACGCCTCGGCAAAGGGCGGCAGGTGCTATAACATCATCTCCATCCGCCCGCAGGGGCAGATGGCGCTGCTCCAGCTGGAGGGCGTGAACGATATGGACGCCGCCCGCGCCCTGCGGGGTCAGGTGTTCTACTTCGACCGCAGCGACGCTACCCTGCCCGAGGGCCGGTGGTATGTGGCCGACCTCATCGGCTGCGAGGTGCGGGACGCCGACACCGGAAAGGTGTACGGCGTCGTCACCAGTGTGGACCACCCCGGCGCACAGGACATCTATACGGTCAAGTCCCCCAGCGGCAGGGAATATATGTTCCCCGGCGTGGACGCCTTTCTCAAAGAGCGCAACCCGCCGGAAGGCTATATCCTCGTCACCCCCATCCCGGGCCTGCTGGACGACGATTTCGACAGTGAGCGGGAGGAGGAGTGAGCGATGGGAATGCGTGTGGACATCGTGACCCTTTTCCCTGAGATGTGCCAGCAGGTGCTGGACGCCAGCATCATCGGCCGCGCAGCCAGGCGCGGCTGCATCGAGACCCACTGCCATCAGATCCGGGACTACACCCTCAACAAGCAGAAGCAGACCGACGACTACCCCTACGGCGGCGGTTGCGGCATGGTGCTCTACGCCCAGCCCATCGCCGACTGCCTGCGCGCCGTCCAGAAAGAGGCAGCGGAACAGGGACGCCCGGCCCCGCATATCGTGTTCTTGACGGCGGGCGGTCAGCGCTACACCGAAGAGCACGCCCGCAGGCTGGCCCAGTACGATAACCTGACGCTGGTCTGCGGCCACTATGAGGGCATCGACGAGCGCGTCATTGAAGCGTTTGCGGACGAAGAGATCTCGATCGGCGACTATATCCTCACCGGCGGCGAGCTGGCCAGCCTCGTGGTGGCCGACAGCGTCCTTCGCCTCAAGCCCGGCGTTCTGGCGGAGCAGAAGGGCTACGAGGAGGAGAGCTACTGGGACGGCCTGCTGGAATACCCCCAGTACACCCGCCCCGAGGTCTGGGAGGGCCGCGCCGTGCCCGACGTTCTGCTGGGCGGCGACCACCAGAAGATCGACGCATGGCGGGGCGAAAAGAGCCGGGAGCGCACCCGTCTGCGCCGCCCGGAGCTGTATGAGCAGTGGTGCGCCAGCCACCCCATCACCGAGCTGCCCAAGTGGAAGCGGGGCGAGAATGTCCGCCTCGTCAAGACGGAAGAACAGTTTGCCGCTGCGGCAAAGCTGTTTGCGGAGGGACGCCGCGCTGTCTGCGCCGGAAACTGGACGGAAGAGTATTGTGCAAGCCTGACAGAAGAGGAGCTTCTCGCCCAGCTTAAGGCGGAGAAAAAAGGCGGCTGGGCCTGCTACCTGCACACGACGAAAGATGTGCCGGACGGCATGGTGAGCGTAGACCACAGGACCGGACGCATTGAGCATCTCTTTGTGTCTGGGAATGCCCGCGGTAAGGGCATCGGCCGGAAAATGCTGGACTTCGCCCGCAAAAAGCTGGAAGAGTATGAGCATCCCCGCCTGAGCGTGCTGGACACCAACGCCCGCGCCATTGCTCTCTATCGTCGGATGGGATGGAAATTCACAGGCGAAAAAGACATGGAATTTGACCCTGCGGAATATCCTTCTGTTGTAAAGAAATGCGCGCTGCTGTGGATGCAGTACGAGGGTTGAGCGGAGTCTGCGGCAAAGGTCATACTCTGCCGGATAAGCACAAAGAAAGTCGGAGTGCTGACCCTCTGTCGAAAAAATGTTGAAAACTTTTGTATTACCCCGCCAACACTGGGGGAATAATTTTGTTGTATTTGTATAAAAGGTGGAAAATGCCCCCCTCATCCTTGGGAAAACCGCCAAAAATTCGTCTGGGGACTGTACAACGGTTTCGGTTTGCGCTAAAATAATCACAACGCAACAGGCGCGAAACATAATTGCATTTCCCGAACGATAATAGATAGGAGCGTTTTACTATGTACGTCAAAGAAGTTACCGTTGAAAATCAGGTTGGTCTGCACGCCCGTCCGGCAACCTTCTTTATTCAGAAGGCCAATGAGTTCAAGTCTTCCATCTGGGTCGAGAAGGAAGAGCGCCGCGTGAACGCTAAGAGCCTGCTGGGCGTCCTGTCTCTGGGCATCGTGGGCGGCACCACCATCCGCATCATCGCGGATGGCGCAGACGAGCAGGCTGCTGTCGATGGCCTCATCAAGCTGGTGGAGTCCGGCTTCGCAGAGTAATTCAGTTCCATTTCGTGTATGAGCGGCGGGGGTCATCCTTGCCGCTTTTTTGGTATGATGCATCAGAACAAAGGAGGCAGCCTCATGAAAGATTCGACGAAAGAAGCACTGTTCAAGTTTGGCGAGTTCTGTGATTCCGGCAAGCCGTGGTACTGCTTTTTTGGAGTCTATCTGGTGACGCTTATCGTCAATATCACCCTTCTGCTCACCTCGGAGCGGAAGCCCAGGTGGTGGAGCGTGGCCCTCGACGTGTGCGGTCTGGCGCTGGCGGCGTTGAATATTGCCAAGACCGAGAGGATGCAGAAAGGCCGGCACAACATCGGATGACCAAGGCAGAACTTTACCAAAAGGCCTGTATGCTGCCGCTTCTGCCGGGCGTCTATATCATCCGGGACAAAAGCGGCACCATCATCTATATCGGCAAAGCCAAGCGTCTGCGCATCCGGGTGAGCCAGTATTTCCGGGAGGGTGTGCCTCACGACAACAAGGTCAGCCAGATGATCGCCCACGCCTACGCGTTCGACGTCATCGTCTGCCAGAGCGAGTTCGAGGCGCTGGTGCTGGAAGCAAGCCAGATCAAAGCCCACACCCCGAAGTACAACATCCTGCTCAAGGACGACAAGGGCTACAGCTATATCAAGGTGACAAAGGACGAGTGGCCGCGGCTGTCGTTCACGCTGCAAAAAGAGGATGACGGCGCGGAGTATATCGGCCCTTATACCTCGAGCTTTGCGGCCCGTCAGATGGCCGAGACGGCGATGGATGCTTTTCTGCTGCCCCGGTGCAGCCGGCGGTTCCCGCAGGAAATTGGCCGGGGCCGTCCCTGCCTGAACGCCCACATCGGCAAGTGCATGGCGGTGTGCAGCGGCAAGATAAGCCGTGAAAACTACGAGCAGGCCGTCAAAAGCGCTGTCCACCTCATCCGCTACGGCAAAAAGGATATTCTGAAAACCCTCAACGAGCGGATGCTGGAAGCCTCTGACCGGCTGGAATTTGAGACAGCGGCCCTCATCCGCGACCAGATCGCCGCCATTACCAAGGTGACGGCAGGGCAGAAGGTCGTGGTTGACCCCGACGTGGAGATGGACGTGGTAGCGCTGGCGGGTACGCCCGGCAGCGTCTGCGCGGCTGTCCTCCGCTTCCGGGAGGGGCGGCTGACCGACAAGCGGGAGTTTCTGTTCCACGATACCGCCGACATCGCGGCGGTGCGGGAGGAATTTCTGCCCCGGTACTACCTCGACGATGAGCAGATACCGAAGGTCATCGCCGTGGACGAGCTGCCGCCGGATGTGGACGCCTTGCAGCAGGCCCTCAACGAGAAGCGGGGCAGTGAGGTGCAGCTCTATGTCCCTCAGCGGGGCGATAAGGCGCACCTCGTCGAGATGGCCCACACCAACGCCGTCGAGCGGCTGGCCCGCGAGAGCGGCCGCTATGCCCGGGAGGAAAAGCTTCTGGATGAGCTGGCGCAGGTGCTGGGTCTGCCCAAGCCCCCCCGCACCATCGAGAGCTATGATATTTCCAACTGGGGCGACGGCACCAGCGTCTGCGGCATGGTGACATTCCGGGACGGCAAGCCCTACAAGGCGGGCTACCGGAAGTTCAAGATGAAGACCGTCGCCGGCACCGATGACTACGCCTCGCTGGCGGAGACTGTCTCCCGCCGTGCGGCTGAATACGAAAAGTATTCCGAAATGACCGCAAACGGCGAGCCGAGCAGCAACTACTTCGGCCAGAAGCCTGACCTGCTCCTGATGGACGGCGGCAGGGGACAGGTGAGCGCCGCGAAGGCCGCACTGGCCGGGACGGCACTGGCCGAGGTACCCCTCTACGGCATGGTGAAGGACGATCACCACCGCACCCGCGCCATCGTGGACAGCGAGGGCCGGGAGATCGCCATCAACATGAACCGCGGGACGTTCACCTTCGTCACCGCCATTCAGGACGAGACGCACCGTTTTGCCAACGCCTACCGCAAGCAGCAGATGAAGCAGAAGAGCTATTCGTCCACCCTCACCGAGGTGCCGGGCGTTGGCCCCAAGACGGCCAAGGCCCTGATGACCCAGTTCAAGAGCGTGAGCGCTGTCAAAGAGGCCACCCCTGACCAGCTGGAGAACACCCCCGGCGTCGGACGGCAGATGGCCCGGACCATTTACGAATATTTCCACCCGCAAGGGTGAAGCAAGTGGAAAAGTCCGGCGCAGACCAGTCTGCGGCCGGGCTTTTTGGAAGGAGTTTTTATGTACCAATTCCAATACGACATCAAGCCGGGCCGTTACCGGCACTTCAAGGGCAACGAATATCAGGTCATCGGGATGGCCCGCCACAGCGAGACCGAAGAGGAGATGGTGGTCTACCGTCCCCTGTACGGCGAGGGCGGGCTCTGGGTGCGCCCGGCGGCTATGTGGGCCGAAGAGGTGGAGAGGGACGGCAAGCGTCAGCCGCGCTTTGCCTGCATTGGCGAAATATAAGGGCTTGCGCCCGGAGGCCAAACGCGATACAATGGGTTTTGCAGGACAAACACGCCTGCGAAACTGTATAAATGAGCACTATACATACAAGATGTAAAATTTTGGAGGATAACAGCTATGGCTTGTACTACCATCCTTGTCGGCAAAAAAGCCTCGTATGACGGCTCTACCATGATCGCCCGGAACGACGATTCCGGCTCCGGCCACTTCACCGCGAAAAAGTTCGTTGTCGTTCAGCCGGAGGAGCACCCGGCTGTTTACAAGTCGGTCATCTCTCATGTAGAAGTTCCCCTGCCGGGCAATGCCCTGCGGATGACCGCCATGCCCAACGCCGTGGAGGGCAAGGGCGTCTGGGCTGCTTCGGGCGTCAACGCCGCCAACGTCGGCATGACCGCCACCGAGACGATCACCTCCAACCCCCGCGTTCTGGGCGCAGACCCGCTGGTGGTCTATCAGCCCGCCGGGGACGGCCAGCCGGAAGTCCCCGGCGGCATTGGCGAGGAAGATATTGTTTACCTCGTCCTGCCCTACATCCACTCTGCCCGCGAGGGCGTGCTCCGTCTGGGCAAGCTGCTGGAAACCTACGGCACCTATGAGATGAACGGCATCGCTTTCCAGGATGTGGACGAGATCTGGTGGCTGGAGACCATCGGCGGCCACCACTGGATGGCCCGCCGTGTGCCGGATGACTCCTATGTGGTCATGCCGAACCAGCTGGGCATCGACGCCTTCGACCTCGACGACGCTTTCGGCGCACAGGAGAATTATCTCTGCTCTGCCGACCTGAGGGAGTTCATCCGGGACAATCACCTCGACCTCTCGCTGGATGGCCGTCTGAACCCGCGCGACGCCTTCGGCAGCCACGACGACGCCGACCACGTTTACAACACCCCCCGCGCATGGTTCATGCTCCGCCACCTCAACCCCAACACCTGGGTCTGGGACGGCCCTGCCGCCGACTACGGCCCCCGCTCGGACGACCTGCCCTGGTGCATGGTGCCGGAGCGGAAGCTGACCCCGGAGGATGTGAAGTATCTGCTGTCCTCCCACTATCAGGGGACTCCCTTCGACCCCTACGCCAGCTACGGCGACAAGAGCATGAAGGGCGCTTACCGCTCCATCGGCATCAACCGCAACGACTTCATGGCCCTCATCCAGATGCGGCCTGACGTGCCGGAAGACATCCGCGCGGTGGAGTGGATCGCCTACGCCTCCAATGCCTTCAATACCATGGTGCCGTTCTACGCCAACGTCGAGCGCACCCCGGCCTATCTGGCCTGCACCACCGGTGAAGTCTCCACCGACAGCTTCTACTGGGTGAGCCGGATGATCGCCGCCATGGCCGACGCCTCCTACGCCAAGAGCCTCATCCATGTGGAGCGGTACGAGGAGGGCGTCCTCTCTGCCAGCCGCGCTCTGCTGAACCAGTACGATAAGAACATCGCTTCTGCCGAGGAAAGCCAGCGCGCCGCCCTGCGGGAGGAGGCCAATACCGCCATCGCTGCCGAGCTGAAGAAGCGGGCTTCCGATACGCTGGATAAGGTCCTCTTTGAGTTGAGCAGCGGCATGAAGAACGCTTACGCCCGTTCGGACGCCTAAATCGCATCCGACCCGGAAGGGAAAATCATTTCTGGCAAAACCAAAACCGTCAAAAACGGTCAAATCAACCCACAAAACCGTCATCCGCCCCGAAGCTGACCGCTCCGGGGCGGATTTTTTGCGCTCTTTTGCGGGTTGTATCCCACTTCTTGTGCAGAATGCATGATTTTAACGGAAATATTTTGGCGGATAAACGGACGGAAAGTGATTGATTCTGACGGAATATTTGCTATAATACAGACATAAACAGCCAAAACGATTCAGATACAAGCAAAAACGTGCAACGGGAGGGATGAAGATGTTGGCAGAGGAGCGGCTTTCCCGCATCATGAAGCTGCTGAGCCAGCAGCGCACCGCGACGGTGCAGGAGCTCTGCGAGGCGCTGGACGCCAGCGAGTCCACCATCCGCCGTGATTTGAACGAGCTGGACAGGATGGGCAAGGTGAACAAGGTACACGGCGGCGCGACCCTGCCGGACAGCCAGTTCCTCGCCGACGAGCCGACGATGGCCACGAAGGAAGCGCTGGCCGTCGTCCAGAAAAAGTGCATCGCAAAGGCGGCAGCGGCCCTTATCACCGCAGAGGATTTCGTCTTTCTGGACGCCGGAAGCACCACGCTGGCGCTGGTCCGGGAGCTGAGCGGCCCGGCACTGGACGCCCGGTACGTCACCAACGGCGTCGCTCACGCTCGTCTGCTGGCCCAGAAGGGCTGCAAGGTCTTTCTGGTGGGCGGTCTGCTGCGGCCCGAGACGGAGGCCATCATCGGCGCTGCGGCCCTCCACAGCCTGCAGCAGTACAACTTCACGAAAGCGTTCCTGGGGGCAAACGGCGTGGCGCTGGACGCAGGATTCACGACCCCCGACCCCGAGGAAGCGGCGGTCAAGGCCGCGGTCGTGCGCCGGGCGAGAGAAGCCTGGTTCCTCGTGGATGACTCGAAGTTCGCCCGCGTCTACCCGGCGGTCATCGCCGAGCTGTCCGGCGGCGCGATTCTGACGAATCATTGCCCGAATCCGAAATACAGACAATTCACTCTGGTAAAGGAGGCAGCAGAATGATCTATACCGTGACATTCAACCCGGCCATCGACTACGTCGTGCGGCTGGACACGCCGCTGGAAGTGGGCGAGGTGAACCGCGCCAAAGGCGAGGACTGCGTGCTGGGCGGCAAGGGCATCAACGTGTCCGGTGTGCTGGCCGAGCTGGGCTGCCGGAGCACGGCGCTGGGCTTTGTGGCCGGTGAGACGGGTGCGTGGCTCGAGCGGGGTCTGGCCGCGCAGGGCATCACCACCGACTTTATCCACCTCGAGCAGGGCATGACCCGCATCAACGTCAAGATAAAGGCGGGGCAGGAGACTGAGCTGAACGGCGCAGGCCCGGACATCCCCGAGAGCGCCATGGAGCAGCTGGAAGCACAGCTCGATAAGCTGGCCGAGGGCGACATCCTCATTCTGGCGGGGAGCATCCCGTCCAGCCTGCCCCAGACCACCTACGAGCGTCTGCTGGCCCGTCTGGAAGGCCACGGTGTGCATACGGTGGTGGATGCCACCCGTGACCTGCTGGTGAATGTGCTGCAGTATCACCCCTTCCTCATCAAGCCCAATCATCATGAGCTGGGTGAGATCGTGGGCCGCACCCTCACCACCGACGCCGACATCACCGCTGCCGCCCGCACCCTGCAGGAAAAGGGCGCCCGGAACGTACTGGTGAGCATGGCCGGTGACGGTGCGCTCCTGCTGGACGAGAAGGGCGAGGTCCACCGCATCGGCACGCCCAAGGGCAAGGTGGTCAACAGCGTGGGCGCAGGCGACAGCATGGTGGCCGGTTTCGTGGCAGGCTACCTGCGCAGCGACAGCTATCTGGAAGCTCTGCGTCTGGGGACTGCCTGCGGCAGTGCCACTGCGTTCAGCCTCGGGCTGGCAAAGAAGGAAAAGATCGACGAGTTACTGAATCAGATTTAAGCGGGCTTGCCCTCTCAGGCGCTGCGCGCCAGACTCCCCTTTTTGTCGCTTGCGCGACATCTTCCCCCGGTCGGGGGAAGTCTTTCCTCAAAGGGAGAGCCAAGAACGTAACGGCAAGGTTCAAGCCTCTCCCTTTGGGAGAGGTGGCATTGCGAAGCAATGACGGAGAGGGCTAGGACGCTGACAACAAGGGGAGGAGACACACTATGCGAATCACGGAATTGTTTACGGCACAGTCCATCGCGCTGGACGAAGCCCAGCAGGACCGCAGCCAGATCATCGACCGTCTGGTGGAGCTGCAGGCGACCCACGGCAGCATCAGGGACAAGGAAGCCTACAAAAAGGGCCTGTATGAGCGCGAGGACGAGGGCTCGACCTATGTGGATAACGGCATCACCGTCCCCCACGCCAAGTGCGACTGCGTGACCCGGCCCAGTCTGGCGGCCCTCCGCCTCAAGACCCCGGTGCAGTACAATGCCGAGGACGACGGCAAGACCGACCTGCTGTTTGCCATCGCAGCCCCCAAAAACGGCAGCCTCCACGTGGATATGCTGGCCCGTATGATGCAGATGCTCATGAACGAGGACTTCGTGGAGAAGCTGCGCACCGCCAGGACCCCGGAAGACTTCCTCGCCGCCATCGACGCACAGGAAGAAGCTCAGTTCGGCGACGAGAGCTTCACCGACCAGGAGATCGAGCAGGCGGGCTGCCGTGTACTGGCCGTCACCGCCTGTGTCAACGGCATCGCCCACACCTACATGGCCGCTGAAGCTCTGAACAAGGCCGGTGCCAAGATGGGCGTGACCATCAAAGTCGAGACCAACGGCTCCGACGGCGCAAAGAACATCCTGACGAAAGATGAAATTGCAAACTGCGACGGCATCATCGTGGCGGCGGAGAAGAAGATCGAGACGGCCCGCTTCGACGGCAAGCCGGTCCTCTTCACCCGCGTGGACGACGGCATCCATAAGCCCGAAGAGCTCATCCATAAGATAACCTCCGGTGAGGTGCCGGAGTTCCACGCTAAGGGCGGCGCACAGGCCGCGGAGGACGCTTCTGCCTCCGACAGCTTTGGCCGCAGCCTCTACAAGAACCTGATGAACGGCGTCTCCCACATGCTGCCCTTCGTGGTGGGCGGCGGCATCATGATAGCGCTGGCCTTCCTGCTGGACGATTACAGCATCGACCCCTCCAACTTCGGCATGAACACCCCGCTGGCCGCCTTCTTCAAGACGGTGGGCTCTGCGGCCTTCAGCTATATGCTCCCCATCCTGGCGGGCTTCATCGCCATGTCCATCGCGGACCGTCCGGGTCTGGCCGTCGGCTTTGCAGGCGGCGTGCTGGCCATGAACGGCACCAACTTCGCCGGTATCGCCGCCGGTGAGACCACCGGCATCTCCGGCGGCTTCCTGGCCGCTCTGCTGGCCGGTTTCGTGGCCGGTTATGTGGTGGAGTTCCTCAAAAAGATCACCGAAAAGCTCCCCGCCAGCCTGAACGGCATCCGTCCCATGCTCATCTACCCGCTGGGCGGCATCCTCATCGTGGGCGCGGTCATGTGCGGCATCAACCCCATCATGGGCATGATCAACACCGCCATGACCAACTGGCTGAACGCCATGGGCGGCACCTCCAAGGTCCTGCTGGGCGCGATCGTGGCCGGTATGATGAGCAGCGACATGGGCGGCCCCTTCAACAAGGCGGCTTACGTCTTTGGCACCGCAGCCCTCGCCTCCGGCAACTATGAGGTCATGGCTGCCGTCATGGTGGGCGGCATGGTGCCTCCCATCGCCATCGCCCTCTCCACCACCTTCTGCCCCAGGAAGTGGACTCCCGACGAGCGCCGCAACGGCATCGTCAACTACATCATGGGCCTCTGCTTCGTCACCGAGGGCGCTATCCCTTACGCTGCCGCTGACCCGCTGCGCGTCCTGCCCAGCTGTGTCATCGGTGCAGCCCTCTCCGGTGCGCTGTCCATGACCTTCGGCTGCGCTCTCCGCGCCCCCCACGGCGGCATCTTCGTCTTCCCGGTCGTTGACCATGCCGTGATGTACTGTGTGGCTCTGGCGGTCGGCAGCGTCGTGGGTGCGGTCATCCTGAGCCTGCTCAAGAAGACCCGCACCGAAGAATGATCAGGCGATCCGCTTCCTTTTCAAGTATAAACAGCCAAAGGCCCCCATCCGGCAGATACCGGATGGGGGCCTTTGGCGTGTAAGATACCGTTAAAAAGGCTCTCCCCTTGGGAGAGGCTTGGCGGAGCCATAAAAACCTGTATAAAACACAAAAACCCGCCTGGCAGCGGGTTTTTGTGTATAGAGGGGTGGGAAAGTATATAAAGTGGTGAATCGCGTGATCAGTCGGCAGCATATCGTACCCGAACACCGGGATCCCCGGCGGTACATCAGAACTTCAGTGACGCTGCCTTGCAGTATGTATTATACCCGAATTTATTTTCTTGTCAAATGCAAAAATTTGGTTTCGCTTTAATTTAGCACTTTACTTTTTGACAAAAACTTTATATAATTAAAGACGGCAAAACGAAAACTGATTTTTGCACAGTTTGTACTATTGCCACAACAATAAAACTTTACTTTCAGAAAATTTTATGTAATGTAACATATTTTAAAAGGAGTACTTTTCCTATGGACGATTTGGACCGCAAGATTCTCGCCCTCCTCGCAAAGAATGCCCGTATGCCGGTGAAGGAGATCGCCGAAAAGGTGGCGCTGACCAGTCCCGCTGTCTCCAGCCGAATCCACAAGCTGGAAACGGACGGCATCATCAGCGGCTATACCGTGATGCTCAACCGCCCGTCCGACCGGGTCTATGTGGACGCTCTCATCAGCCTCTCGGTGGCCCCGTCCCAGCGGGACGAGCTGGTGGAGCTGATGAAGAACAGCAAAGAGGTGCTGCAGTGCTACCACGTCACGGGCGCTTACACCTTCCTCATCAAGGTGAGCTGCGGCAGTATGCCCCAGCTGGAGCATCTTATCTTACAGTTCCAGAAGCTGGGCACCACCAGCACCCAGATCATCCTCTCGACGCCCGTCAATCACGGTGACCTTGAGGCCATGATGCTGTAAGCGTTCATAGAACTGTTACACTTGTGGGTGCAATTTTCGCCCGCCGTGGGTCGTTTACCGAATAGCAGGGATAAAACATCAAATACTATCACTGCACACCGAAAACCTCACCCTGCGAACGAAAGGATAAATTGAATATGAAACGTATCATTGCTTGTCTGATGGCCGGCGTCATGCTGCTGGCTCTGGTGGGCTGCGGCGCGTCGGGCAGCTCCGGCAGCGCGTCTTCTGCCGCGAAGAAAGATTACACCCAGATCATCCACGACGCCCGCAGCGACGAGGACAACAAGTATGAGATGATATTCACCAAAGGCGAGGACGGCAAGTTCACGGCCCAGTACGGCTACAGCGCCGAGTATGAGGCCGACCAGCTCTCCGACGAGGTGGCCAACATGATGATGCCTCTGCTGGGCCTCGAGGACGATATGTACGACGACTTCGCCGCCTCGGTGTCCGGCATGATGGTCAGCGTCTACGGCGTGGCCATCGTCAAGCCCGCCGAGGGCAAGACGCAGGACGTGGTGGATGCGCTGGATGCCTATGTCCAGAGCCAGCAGAAGTCCATGGAGCATTACCTCGAAGACCAGTACCAGATCGCTTCTGCCGCCCGCGTGGCGACTGTCCCCACCGGCGAGGTGGTCATGGTCTGCTGTGAGGACAGCGACACCGTCTTTGAAAACATCAAAAAGGCTCTGGCTGCATAACGTATTGTAGGAAAAAGCCCCCGCTTCCAGCTGGAAACGGGGGCTTTGCTGTATTTGTTGATCACGGGTTCTCGATGGCGTTCACGAGCTTGTTGGCGATGTACTGGTGGCCCTTGATGGTGGGATGCACGTCGAGGGTGGTCTCGGTGTTGGGGATGGCCACATAAGTCAGGTTATAAGTCTTGGCGATCTGCTTCTCAAACTTGTTCAGCTTGTTGAAGTAGCTGCGCCAGCAGGGGATGAGCGGCACAGGGTTGGTGTAGCCCACGAGGATGATCTGGGCATCCGGGTTGAGATTGCGGATCTCCTGCACGATGGAGATGAGGGCCGCGGTGGTCTTGGGGTAAGTCTCGTCGCAGATCTTGCTCATGCCGGAGAAGAGCAGATTCCAGGTGGCATCCTTCTCGGCCTTGGTCAGGTCCATCGCCTTGATGCTGCGGTAGATGGTGGACATGGTGGAGCCGGAACCTTCATTGCGCAGGTCGCCGGCCAGAATGGTAGCGGCCAGCTTCTCGCTCTTCCAGTTGGTGGCGTTGCCCAGAGCCACGATGCAGGGGACGAAGGCGTCGTTGGAGCCGATCTGGACGGAGACGACGTCGGCCTTGCGGATGTAGTCCCGGAACTCAGGGTAGTTGTACTCGCAGCCGGACGCCATGTTCATCTGGGGCATCTTGCCGTACCGGATCATGTCCGCGAGGTCGGGAGCCGTCAGGGCCGGCAGGCCGAGGTTGATGGCGTGGTCACGGTCGAGGCCGAGAGCTGCAGCCACCTTGCCGACATAGCAGTCGGGAGAGTAGCCATGGAAGTTGGGAGCCATATCGACGCTGTAGCCGGAGCGCGCACTGTACTGGACATCGGCCAGACCGACGCCGGACACGATGCTGTCGCCCAGTGCGACGTAGGTGAGCTGCTGGTCCTTGGTGCCATCAGCCTTGACCTCGGCTTTAGCAGCGGTCGCTGCTGAGGCTGCGTCGTACGCAGAAGGGGCCGGGTCGGCCTGAGCCGTCTCGGTGGCAGAAGCCGCGGCTTCCGCCGGAGTCTCGGGCTGCAGGGCAGTCTCCGGGTTCAGGGTGACGATGACATGATCATCGCCGGCGGTGTCCGCAGCGGCCTCAGTCCCCTCGGCCAGCGCGGGGACGCTGAGCAGGGAGACGAGCAGCAGGGCAGAGACCGCCAGACTTGCAAAACGCTTGTTCATGGCAGAAGAGTCCTTTCATGAAAATCAATAGTCGCGGGGGGAGATGTCAGCCTCGAGCTGACGGTAATCGACCTTGCCCACAGGGGTCATGGGCATACTGGGAATAAACTTGTAGGCCACGGGCTGGACGTATTCGGGCAGCTCCTCGGCGCACATCCGCTCCAGCTCCCGGATCACCTGCTTTTTCTTGGCGGTGGTGTCGGCCTTGAGCACGATGTAGACGAAGGGCAGACGGCCCTGCACATGGCCCTTGTCGGCGCAGCCCACCACAGAGCACTGATGCACAGCGGGGTGGCGGCTGACGACATTCTCGATCATGGAGGGGAAGACCTTGAAGCCGTCGTGGCGGATGATCATCCGCTTGATGCGGGAGTCGAGGTAAACGAAGCCGTCCTCGTCCAGATAGCCCATGTCGCCGGTGTGGGCCCACACCCGGCCGTCGGGGTGGCGGCGCAGCAGGATGGCGGTCTCCTCGGGTTTGTTGTAGTAGCCCTTCATCAGGCAGGGGCCGGAGATGCACAGCTCGCCCCGCTGGCCGATGGGCAGCTCCTGATCGGTGCCCGGCTCAAAGGCCGCCACCACGGTGTTCACCATGGGGATGCCCACACTGCCGGGCTTGTTGTCCAGCCCGGCGGCCACCGTGGCTGCCGAGGACACTTCAGTCATGCCGTAGCCCTTGGCAATGGGGTACCGGGCCCCGTGGGCAGCCAGAAAATCGTTGACGGTCTGCTCGGCCCCCCGGGAGAGGGAGTCGCCGCCGGCGGCGTAGTTGATGATGAAAGAAAGGTCCTTGTCCCGCAGCTTGGGGTCAGAGGCAAGCTGCTGGTAGTGGGTGGGCACGCCGAACATATGCTCGGGCTTGTGCTTCAGCACCAGACTGCCCAGCTTGGCCGGGTCCAGGTTGGGGATGATCACCACCGTAAAGCCCAGCACCAGGGGCAGATGGATGCCGCAGGCAAAGCCGTAGGCGATAAAGGGGGGCATCACGTTCATCAGCTTCTGCCCCCGGTGGAACAGCTTGGGGTAAGCCTGGAACTGCAGGGCGATGCCGTTGAAGCAGTCGTCCGTCAGCATGACCCCCTTGGGGGAGCCGGTGGTGCCGCCGGTGTGTACCACCACGCAGGCATGGTCTGGGTCGTAGGGCTCGGCGGCAGTGCTCTGGTCCTTGCCCCCTGCCATAAACTTCTTCCAGCGGATGACGTTGGAGGCATATTTGTTCTTGTCGGGGGTGGTCAGCTTGTAGCCTACGGCCATCACCGGGGGCAGCGAGTCGGCAGGGGAGAGGACGATGACCTTTTCCACATTGGTGCGCCGGGCAGCCTGGCTGCAGCGGTCGTACACCACGTTCAGGCAGACCAGCAGGTGGGAGTCCACCTCCTCAATGTACTCACGGATGCCTTCGACGCTGTAGCGGGGGTCCACCAGATTCAGGGTGGCTCCCATCATGTCGGCGGCATAAAACAGGGCGATGATCTCCGGGGTCATGATGCTGACCACCGTGATGATGTCGCCCTGTTTCACCCCGGCGCCCCGCAGGGCGGCGGCGGTCTTTTTTACGTTGACGATGAGGTCGGCGTAGGTGAACTTGCGGCCGTAGTATTCCAGAGCCGTGTCGTTCAGGTGGTTCTTGCTCCGCTGGCAGACATACTCAAAGGCCGAGAGGGCAGGCAGGGTCTGATCGATGAATTTCTGGTCGTAATACTTGAGCCAGGGCTTGGCCTGGGATGCGTAAACAGGATTCTGCGTCGTCATCAATTTCTCATTCCTTTATGTTTGTTAGACCCGCGCGGGGGCCAATGTTTTGTTTCGTTTTGTTACAAAGCCACTTCTGTTATTGTAGTAGAGCAGAGAACAAAAGTCAATAAACAGAGAGGCCACAATGAGAAAAACGCAAGAAAAAGTTTACGATTCCCGGCACCAGTCTTCGGCCTCGGAGGCGCTGCAGAGCACCCAGTGGCGGGGCCGAAGCTCCCGCCACTGGGGAGCCTCCGCAGAGTAGTCGTGCATGGAGGGGTCATAGACCAGCAGCTTTTTCTGCCGCTCGCGGCGGGGGCTGGGCATGGGGATGGCCGACAGCAGGCTGCGGGTATAGGGGTGGAGGGCGTGGGTCACCAGCTCTTCGGCGTCGGCCAGCTCCACGATGTCGCCCTTGTGGATGACGGCGATGCGGTCGGAGATGTAGCGCATGACGGAGAGGTCATGGGCGATGAAGAGGTAGGTGATGCCGCGCTCTTTCTGCATATGGCGCAGAAGGTTCAGGACCTGGGCGCGGATGGACATATCCAGTGCCGAGATGGGCTCGTCGGCGATGATGAATTCCGGCTCCACGATGAGAGCCCGGGCGATGCCGATGCGCTGGCGCTGGCCGCCCGAGAACTCGTGGGGGAAGCGGGACGCAAACTCGGGCAGCAGGCCCACATCCAGCAGCGCCTGACGGACTTTTTCGTCCCGCTCGGCGGCGGAGAGGTCGGGCCGGACGTTCATCAGGCCCTCGCCTACGATGTAGCCCACCTTGGCGCGCTCATTCAGGGAGGACTGGGGGTCCTGGAATATCATCTGAATTTCCTTGATGACCTGCTTGTCCAGCGCGTGGGAGATCTTGCCGTTTATCTTCTGGCCCTTATAGAACACCTCGCCGCCCGAGGTGGGCAGGATGCGCATGATGGCCCGGCCGATGGTGGTCTTGCCCGAGCCGGACTCGCCCACCAGACCGAAGGTCTCGCCCTTATAGATGGTGAAGTTTGCGTTCTTGACGGCCTTGTAAGCCTTGCGGCCGGAGCCGTAGGTCACTTCGAGGTTTTTTACCTCGACCAGAACTTCGCGTTCGTCTGCCATGTTATTTGCCCTCCTCTTGCAGCATCCGCACAGCGGCGGGCGGTTCTATCTTGGGTGCGCGGGGGTCGAGAAGCCAGGTCTTGGCCCGATGGGTCGTGCTGACATCAAAATAAGGGGGACGCTTGACGAAGTCGATCTTCAGCGCCAGCGGGTTGCGGGGCGCGAAAGCGTCGCCGTGAATTTCCGTGAAGAGGTTCGGGGGCGTACCCTGAATGTTGAACAGGTCTTCGCCCTTCACGCCCATCTGGGGCATACTGGACAGCAGCGCCCAGGTGTAGGGGTGGCGGGGGTCGTAGTAGATCTCATCCGAAGTGCCGATCTCCACGATGTCGCCGGCATACATGACGGCCACACGGTCGGCGATGTTGGCCACGACGCCGAGGTCATGGGTGATGAGGATGATGGTGAGGTTATATTTGACCCGCATCTCCTTCAGCAGCTCGAGGATCTGGGCCTGGATGGTCACGTCCAGAGCCGTCGTGGGCTCATCGCAGATCAGGATCTGCGGGTTGCAGGCCACAGCGATGGCGATGACGACGCGCTGGCGCATACCGCCCGAGAACTCGTGGGGATACTGCTTGAAGCGCACCTCCGGGTCGGCGATGCCGACATCCCGCAGGTACTCGAGGGTCTTCTCTCTGGCGGCAGCGCCCTTGAGGCCCTGATGGAGCTCCACGGCCTCCATGATCTGGTCGCCGATGGTCTTCAGGGGGTTCAGGCTGGTCATGGGGTCCTGCATGATCATGGCGATCTCGTGGCCGCGGACTTTCAGCCAGTCCTTCTCCTTTTTCAACTCGGAGAGCCGGATGGGCTGGTGGTCGTCGGCACCGAAGTAGTCGATGGTGCCGGAAGTGATGGAGCCGTTGGAGTCCAGCAGGCCCATGAAGGACTTGGTGAACACGCTCTTGCCCGAGCCGGACTCGCCCACGATGGCGAGGACTTCGCCGTGGTAGATGTCGAGGTCGATGCCCCGGATGGCGTGGAGGATCTTTCCACGCAGATTGAATTTGATGTTGAGATCCCGCACAGAGAGGATCAGTTCATTCTTTTTCATGCCTGTTCCTCCTTACTGCAGATGGTTCTTGGGGTCGGCTGCGTCAGAGAAGGCGTTGCCGATGAGGTAGAACGCGATGGTGACGAAGCTGAGGATGATGGTGGGGTAGAGCAGCTGATAGCGCAGGCCGGCCTGCATCATGACCTTGCGGCCGTCGTTGATGAGGTTGCCCAGAGAAGGCACCTCGACAGAGAGGCCGAGGCCGATGTAGGTGATGAAGACCTCGCTGCCGATGGCGGCGGGGATGGTCAGGGCCATGCGGAGCATGATGACCGACACGAGGTAGGGCAGCAGGTTGCGCACCACGATGCGGGAGGTGGGGGTGCCGATGCAGCGGGATGCCACGTTGTAGTCACGGTCACGGATGATGAGGATCTGGTTGCGGATAAAACGCGCCATGGCGATCCAGCCCGTGATGGACATGCCCAGGATCAGCGTCTGGACGCTGGGGCTGGCGACATAGGAAATAAGGATCAGGATGATGGTGGAAGGCACGTTGTCGCAGATGTTGTACAGCTCGGTGAAGAAGAAGTCCAGCTGACGGACATAGCCCCAGAGCACACCCACCGTGATGCCCACCACGGCCTCGATGAGGGCCACGAAGAAGGCGATGGTCAGGCTGGTGCGGGCGCCGGCCCAGATGCGGGCCCAGAGGTCCTGGCCGATGGCGTTGGAACCCCAGATGAAGCCCTTTTCACCGGGGGCGATGTTGCGGTACTGGATGCCGGTGGCGGGGTCCACGGCGCAGAGGTTGGGGTCTGCCTGACCGGGCAGGCAGGGCTGCAAAAATGCAAAGGCCACCACGGCGATGAGGGCGACGAGCAGCAGCACGGCCACGCGGTTCTTGAAGAAGGCGCGGAAGGTGCTGCCCCAGTAGCTGTAGTTGGAGTAGGACGTGGCCTCGGCCCGCTCCTCGCTGAACCCGGCGGGGGTGAACAGCTCTTCTTCGGGCAGCTTTGCCCATGCGGCGGGGCCGTCCGCCTGTAACTTATCCAGCTCTGCCTCGAGCTGGTGTGCTTTTTCATCTTTCATACGGAAAAGCATTATCGGCCACCTTCTTTCTTGCCAAAGCTGATGCGGGGGTCAATGAGCACCATGAGCAGGTCGCCCAGGATCAGGCCGATGATGCCCACGCAGGCGTAGAGCAGAACGATGCCCTGCACCATCGTGTTGTCGTGGCGCTGGACACAGGTGACCAGCAGGCCGCCCATGCCCGGGATGCTGTAGAGGCTCTCGATGTAGATGGAGCCGACCACAGTGTTCAGGAAGGCGGAGGGGATATACTGCACCAGCGGCACCATTGCGTTGCGGAAGATGTGGCGCAGGGCGATGTTGTTCTCACTCACGCCCTTGGCACGGGCAAGGCGGACATAGTCCTTGTTGCTCTCGTCCACCATGTACCGGCGCAGCCACATGGCGTAGAACGCCACGTTGCCCAGACTCATGGAGCAGACGGGCAGCACCCAGTATTTCCAGTTGGAGGCGTCGAAGAGCAGGCCCACGTTCAGCGCGGTGGTGCCGTACATCTGGATGTACAGATAATACACTGCCGCAGGCACAGCCTGGATGAGGACGATGATGGCCGTGCCGATCTTATCGGGCCAGCGGCTCTTGAAGCGGCCCATGAACAGGCCCATCGGGATGCCGATGACAAGGCTCAGCAGCATGGCGTACACGCCCATCTGGATGGAGATGGGCAACTTCTTGGCGAGGATGCCGGTGACGGAGGCGTTGACCTTATAGATGTGGCTCACGCCGAGGTCGCCGTGGAGCATATTGACCCAGAAGCGGCCGATCTGCACCGGCAGCGGGTCCAGCAGGCCCATGGACTGTAAGCCGGCCTGTATCTGGGCCTCGGTCATTTTTTCGTAGTTAGCAAAATAGCCTTCCACCGGCATCAGCCGCAAAAGGCAGAAAACGAGCGTGACGATAATAAACAGGGTCAGTATCGAGCGCCCGATGCGTTTCGCCAGATATTTGAGCATATCTGTGCGCACCCCTCTCTTTTATAAAATGAATGTCGGATAGGAATAGAATACAACAAAAAACCACTTTTGGAAAGTGATTTGGCAAAGTTCGTTACAAAAATTCATGTAAGAGGCTTCAGAAACGAAAAGCTCTCCGCTTTCCCGTGGGAAAACGGAGAGCTTTGGAGCGGACAGACTCAAAAAGTCTTAGCGGGCGTCGCGGTTGGCCTCGTACTCGCTCATGGAGATGTAGTGGTCGAGGACGTGGATGCCCTTCAGGCGCTTGTTGGAGAAGCCGGTGGAAGCGTACTGGCCCTCCCAGTAGTTCAGACGGGTGGCGATGTAGGCCGGGATGCTCATGCCCATGGGGACGACGAGGGCATTGTTGATGAGGGAAGCCTCGGCGTTGGCGAAGGCATCGTAGCGGGCGTTGATGTCGTCGGTGATCTTGACAGCCTCTTCGATGGCCTTCATGTAGTTCATGACGGCGTCCGCGGTGTCGCCGGTGATGAAGCCGTCCTCGACGCCGGTGCGCAGGAAGGCGTACCGGCTGCCGCGTGCGCCCTCGGCCTGATAGAAGGGGTCGGTCTCGGTCTGGGGGTCGGAGTAGTCAGCGCCCCAGTTACACTGCAGGAAAGCGAACTTGCCGTTGCGGCGGACGCTGGACAGGAAGCTGTCGGAGGGGCCGGCGGTGATGAGGATGTCGATGAAATCGAAACCGTCGTTCAGCACACCCTCGAGCTGCTGCTTGAACACCTGGCACTGCTTGTCCCAGTCGGTGGAAGAGGGATTGTAGGGCATCTGCACCTTGATGGGGAAGGTCACACCGGCAGCGGTCAGCTCCGGGATGGCAGCGTCGCGGTACTCCTTGGCCTTGGCCTCGTCGAAGAACTCGGTGATGTTGGCCAGGTCGCCGCACTTGAGATAGTCCACGCCGTCCGCGTTGGCACAGAAGCTGGGGGGTGTGATGGTGTTCAGCTTGTAGTTGTCGTAGCCCTCGGGTGCCTTGACGGCCAGCGTGACAGAGTTGTTGATGCCGTAGAGGAAGGACTTGCGGAAGTTGGTGTTGTTGATGGCCTTGGCCCAGTTCTCCGGCTCATACTCGGCATCCATGCCCTCCACGCTCCAGTTGGAGAACTCGTGGGAGAAGGGCATGAAGTTGAACATATAGAAGTAGGTGTAGTTGGTGTTGGGACGGTCCATGGACACCATGTCCTTGGTGGTGTCGTCGGACAGCCAGCTGTCGAGGATGTCGGAGCCGATGGTGGCCTCGTCGATCTCGCCGCGCTTGATCATCTCGGGGCCGTTGACGCTGGCCTCGGCGTTGTAGATGCGGCTGATGGTGTCGATGAAGACGTTGTCAGCGTCGTAGTTCTCGGGGTTCTTCTTCATGACCCAGGTCTCCAGAGACTCATAGGCGGCCAGATAGAAGGCGCCGCAGCTGTAGGTGGTCTCTGCGCTGGTGGCGAACTGGTCGCCGGTCTCTTCCAGCAGCGGGCCGTAAGCGGGCTCGTAGGGCAGATAGCACAGCAGGCTCAGGAAGCCCGGGAAGTCGTAGGTCAGGGTGTAGGTCAGGGTGTGGTCATCCACAGCGGTGACACCCACGGCGTCGAAGTCCACCGGTGGGTAGGTGGCGGGGTCAGAGTCGGGGGCAGTCACGGTGACGACGCCGCTGCCGTCCACGGTGTAGGTGGTGCCGTCATCGTCCACGACGCCGGTGTTGGCGTTGTTCAGATAGAGGTGGTAGTTGTAGTAGTCGTCAGCGCCTGCGATGTAAGCGGTGACGAGGCCCACGTTGGAGGCGGCGTAGTCCGGGGTCAGGACGTACTTCAGAGCGTCCACGAAGTCCTGTGCGGTGACGGGGGCCACGACCTCGCCGTTGCAGTCCACCCAGTTCTCCTCACGCAGATGGAACGTCCAGGTCAGGGTGTCGGCATCCCAGTCCCAGCTGGTGGCCAGGCCTTCGCGCATGACGCCCTTGTTGTCGTACTCGACCAGCGTATCCACGCAGTTTGCGCCCACGACCATCTCAAGGTCGGTGCCGGTGGTCAGGTAGTTCAGGGTAGCGGGCTGGCTGTCGTACAGGATGGTGTAGCTGGAGCCGGAACCGGAAGAGGCTGCGCCGGAAGCGCTGCCGGAGGAAGAGCCGCCGCAGCCGGTCAGCAGGCCGGCTGCGCAGGCACCGGCGGCTGCCAGGCCGCTGGCCTTCAGGAACTGACGGCGGGAGATGGAAGTGTTCATCATAAATTCCCTCTTTTCTTGTTTTTGCTGTACCAAGGACAGCGTCGCGTTGTGCGGTGTCCGCTGTTCCCCGGCAGCGGACAAATGGACCGTTCTTTATGAAAAAAGAGCAACGGAAATCCATCCGTTGCTCCTTTGCAACAGTCCCGGCCACCAAACAATATGGTCATGACTGAGTATAGCATTGATTTGCGGCCGCGTCAATCCTTTTCGGGTGCAGATTCTGTTTCCGCAACAGAAACAGCTGTTGCCGCCGCAGCGGCAGGTGCGGCAGAGACGGGAGCCGCTGCCGTTTCGGCTGCGGCGGCACCGGAAGCATTTGCGGCATTTTCAGCGGCCAGCTCTGCGGCAGCGGCCTTTGCGGCCTCCTCCGCTGCCTTGCGGGCCTCGCGCTCGGCGATCCGCTCTCTGGCGCGGGCTGCGGCCTCCTCCTGACGCTGCTTGGTGCGGCGCTTGATGCGGCAGACCGAGCAGATGCCCTCGGAGCTGTTCGGCGCGATGGGCTTGCCGCAGTCGGCGCAGAGGGTCTTGCTGCATTTGTAGATGCTCACCGGGCCGAGGGTGGTGAGCTGGCGGAGCTTCATGCCGTCGATGCCGCTGTTGGAGCAGGCCGCGACGCAGACGCCGCACTCGCTGCACTTCCAGGGCGTGACGACCACGCGGGTCTGGCCGTCGGGCATATCCTCGAGCTTGAGTGCGCCGGAGCGGCAGGATTTCTCGCACTTGCCGCAGCCGAAGCACTTCTGGGTGAAGTTCGGCAGATACCAGCCGTAGCGCAGCGGCGTCTCGGAAGCAGCCTTGAGCTGCTTTGTCCGCTGGTGGAGCATGAGGCGGAAGTCGGCGGCGCTGTCCTCCTCGCTGCGCAGGCCGGGCAGCATCTGCAGCAGCTTCTTGGTGCCGGCGCGGGAGCCCTCGGTCATGTGGGAGAACATCTCCCGGCGGCTCAGCTCCTGCACATGGTAGGGCGCTTCGTCCTGCGCATAGGCCAGCGTGACCCGGCTCTCGAAGAGCTGGGGGCCGAGGAACTCCACCAGACGGGTCAGCTCCTTTCGGAGCTGGGCGGCGCAGACGTCGTTCTCGCACTCACCGCAGGGGGTCAGGTCAAGGACCAGCTTCTTGTTCAGAGCCAGATAGGCCAGCGTTTCCCACGAGAAGGAGGCGATGCAGACGCGGACGGCGGTGTTCTTGCGGGTGCTTTTCTCGCAGCCCAGCCAGAGGGTGTCGTTGTCGGTATCCGCCAGCGAGGTGTCCCGCTGTACCTGCTCCGGCGAAGGGATGATGCAGCCCGAGCGGCAGGCGGATACGCAGAGGCCGCAGTCGGTGCAGGGGTCCCAGTCTTTAACGAGGTTGGGGCGGGTGAAGATGGCATCGCCGTAGGGGCAGATGTCCTTGCAGGCCGTGCAGGGGGTGCGGTGGGGGTGGAGATTCCAGCACTGACGGCGGATGACCTCGGGGTGGGAGGTCTTCATCAGGGCGTCCATTGCATAACGGGTAAACAGACCCATAGCGGTATCACTCCTTTTCGGGGGCATCGGTCACGGTGGTGACCTGTGCGTTGTCCAGCAGGAAGCGCTGCACCTTCTTCGCGGCCAGCGCGGCGGCGATGGTATCCTCGGGCAGGGCCTTCCGGATCTCCGCCTCGGGGGTGTCCTGCAGCTGGGACAGGCGGCGGTACTCGGCGTTGACTTCCTCGGGGTGGACGACGATGTTTTCCGCCTCGGCGATGGCCTTGGCGGCCAGCACGAAGCGGATGCGGCTCTCGGCCTGTGCGCGGTAGTCCTTCTCGAGGGCTTCCGGGGTGGTGCGGCTGTTCTTGCAGTGCTGCTCGAGGGTGATGCCGCTGCGGGAGAGGCGCTCTTTCAGCAGCTTCATCTCGTTCTGGGCGGTGCGGTCGAGAATTTCGGCGGGCAGGTCCACGGTCATGTTGGCACCGGCCATGTCCAGCAGCTGCTTTCCGGCGGCGCGGTCAGCCCCTTCCTCGTGGATCTTCTGCTTTTTGGCGCGAAGGTCGGCCTTCAGCGCGTCGAGGGAGTCGAAGCCCAGACTCCTGGCGAAAGCCTCATTCGGTGCGGGCGTGACCTTCTCGGCCAGAGAGCGGAGCTCGATCTCGAACTGTGCGGTCTTGCCGGACAGCTCCGGCAGGCGGAAGTCCTGCGGGTAAGTAAAGTCGAAGCGGAACACCTCGCCGGCACGGTGGCCGTAGATGGCCTGCTCGGCGGCGGGCATCAGCTTGCCGTCGCCCAGCACGACCATGACCTTCTCCATCCGGCTGTCGGGGATCTCCCTGCCGTCCATGTAGCCGGCAAAGTCCAGCAGGGCGCGGAAGCCGCGCCTGGCAGGTTCGGTGGTGGGGTGGTAGACGGCGTGCATCCGGGTCTGGTGGACAAGCTCGATGTCCACAGTCTTGTCGGTGACGGGGCGGACGTGACGGGTGACAGCCAGGCCCTTGTACTGGCCCAGCTTCACTTCAGGCGTGTTCTTCTTATCCATAGTGGCGTACTCCTTATGACGTAAGCAGGCCGGCGGGCGGCGCTGCGGGTTTTATAGCAATAAATCGAATTATACACGTTTTCGGCAGAAAGGGCAAGCTCACAGCCCGTGGGCGGTGAGCCATGCCTCGGCCACCTGGGAGAACATTTCAGGGTACTGGGCGTCTTCCTCAGCGAAAGCGCTCAGATAATACTCCACTTCCTCCCGGGTGGGGGCAGCGGTGCGCTTCCAGATGGTGAAGGTGGTGCCATTGCCCATATCGAAGCTCTGCTCAAAGGCGAAGTACTGGTCTCTCACGGCGAGGAACCGGTCGTTCAGCTTGATGGACATCTCGCCGCTGCCGACGTAAGTCTGGGGGAAGGGCTCACAGGTGATAACGTATTTGGCCTCGAAGAACTGCATGGGGAAATTGTGAGTGCCGGGGACCGAGAAGCCGAAGGCCAGCTTGTCGTTGATGGGGGCGTCCGGCAGGCGGCAGTTCTTGAAGTGGTCGGGGTTGTAGAGCATATCGTGGGGGATCATGTAGCTCACTTCGCCCTCGGCGCAGTGGGTGTCGATCCAGTCGGCGATGGCCCGGATCTGGCCGATGTCCTTCCTGTCGTAGATGAGCTTGTCCAGCGAGATGAAATACTGGGTGGCCGGGATCTGGATCGGGAAGTGCTCGATGACGAAACCCGGCATGGCCAGCGTAGTCAGCGGCGAACACCGCACTGACATGGACAGCACCAGTACGAAGGCCCAGCAGCCCAGCTTGAGGTTCCGGCGGCGCGTGATGCCCTCGGCCAGCGCGGCGGCACCCAGCAGAAAGAGAATGAAGTATCCCGGCAGGAAGAGCAGAAACTGATGGGAGCCGGTGTTCTGCACCCGGGTGAAGAGCAGGATGCTCACCACCAGCTCACACCCGGCGAGACAGGGCAGGGAGGGCGCTCTGTGCTTCGCCGCAAAGGCGAGACCCAGCACCATGAGGAGAATGTTGAACAGGCCCATCCGGCCGACGTGATAGAACGCCTCGAGGGCCAGACCGCCGCCGTTATAATAGGAGTAGCGGCCTGCGTAGTTGTAGGCGAGGATGTGGGACACCATCGGCCAGAGCAGGATGACCATCGCCACGACGGACGCAAGGCCGAAGAGGACGAGGTTTTTGATCCGAACAAGGACGGCGTTTTTTTCGCCGCCCTTCGCCAACCGCACACAGCCCGCGATGAGCAGCAGCGCGTAGGCGAAGTAGTAGCCCACCACAAAGTAGAGGAACCACCGGCGGGCGAGGATGATGGCGGCAGTGGCCAGGAAGATGAGGCCGAACCGCACCGGCTCCAGCTTGTCGAACCGGAAATCCAGCGTCAGTAGAAGGATCGCAAACGCGAAGATGAGTCCGAACCAGTCCGGCTGGGCCAGCACCGCGCTCATCCGCAGGAAGGGATAAGCCGCCGTGAGCGTCATCCCGAAGAGGAAATAGTACATCCGGTTCTTCACATTCAGGATCTGCCCGACCTTGACGACGAGGCCCGCCAGCAGCACCAGCAGGGTGGGCAGGATGCAGAACACCTGACTGAAGGAATAGGCGTCGCCGGTGTGGCTCGTGAGGCAGAAGGGGAACTCGGTGAAGAGGGTGATGAAATTGGTGTAGTCGTCGGCCATGGAGCCGAAGATGTATGCGAGGCCCGCGCCTGCACTCTGGGCAAAGGCGGCTTCGGCGTCGTACTGCTTGAGCAGGTAGTTGGCGTAATCCCAGACGTATACAAAGCTCCGGCTCGATAATGTCCAGTAAAAATAGACGACAGCCACAGCCCAGATGCCGAAGACGACGGCTTTGTGGAAGAAGTCCAGCTCTGCACCTGCCACACGGAGAACGCAGAGGGCCAGAACAAAGAGCCCCACGCTGGCCCAGAGACTGAGCAGCGGGAAAAAGAAGGCGCTGGCCGGTGCAAGCAGCCCCAGAAGAGCCAGCAGCACCGCACAGCCGCCCAGACCGACCCCCGCCCATTGCAGAGGCGAGAGCCGGCGAACAGCAGCAGATGGCATAGAAGGATGACTCCTTTCCTTTAACTTCCGGAAAATGCAAAACACAACTTTCCATCTAACAGTATAACGGCTCCGTCAAGGCTTGTCCAGACGCAGACCGCGCCAGAACGCAGAATATCCCGCTGCGTTTTCAGCAGACGGGATATTCTGAAACAAATATTACTTTTTGGAGTTGTATGCGGCGGCATCCGCCCTGGCGTTCTGGGTGCGGGCTGCCTTGCGGCGTGCGGTAGCGGCCCGGCGGGCGCTGGCCTGTGCAGCCTCGGGGCGGGGCGCTTCGGGGGTGAGCCGGAACATCCGGCTGCCCATGGCGGGCAGGTCCACGGTGAGGGTGTAGTCCCGGCCATAGACGCCGCCGTCCGAGGTGTGGAGGGGTTTGGGCTTCGACTTGTCCGCGCCGCCCCAGCAGGGGGCCTCGGTGTTCAGCAGCTCTTCGGCCCCGGCGGGGAAGCTCAGGTAGAGCGGGAACTTTTTGTGGGCAGTGTTCTGGGTGTTCATGACACAGAGGATGATCTGTCCCGCACCCTTGCGCAGCCAGGCGTACACGCCCTCGTCCCGGCTCTCGCTGGCCACCCACTCGAAGCAGCGGGGGTCATACTCGCCCGCGTAGAGGGCGGGCTGGGTGGCGTAAAGGCGGCTCAGTGCGCCGAAATATTTCTGGAACGCATCGTGGAAGGGGTACTTGAGCAGATCCCAGTCCAGCTCCCGCTTTTCGTCCCACTCCCGGAAATGCCCCAGCTCGTTGCCCATAAAATTGAGCTTTTTGCCCGGGTGCGCATACATATAAAAATAGAGGGTGCGCAGCTGGGCGCATTTTTCCTCGTAGGTGCCCCAGAGCTTATCGATGACTGTCTTTTTGCCGTGGACGACCTCGTCGTGGCTCAGCGCCAGCAGGTAGAGCTCGTTGTAGAAATAGTGCATGCTGAAAATGATCTTCCCGTATGCGTCGGGACGCTGGCCGAAGGGGGTGGCGAAGTAGTCCAGCGTATCGTGCATCCAGCCCATGTCCCACTTGTAGTCGAAGCCGATGCCGTCGTAGCGGGTGGGGGCCGTGACTTTGAGGAAGTTGGTGGAATCTTCGGCCATGTAAACGCCGGTGGGCCAGCGCTCGTTCAGGCCGTGGTTGAGGTTCCGCAGGAAGGTGACGGCGCCCTCGTTGACGCCCCGGGCAGGGTCGCCCTGCCAGTAGAGGGCGCGGGAGATGGCGTCCATCCGGATGCCGTCGCAGTGGTAGACCTCCATCCAGAGGGCGGCGGCGCTGCTCAGGAAGCTGCACACCTCCCGGCGGTAGTAGTTGAAGTTGCAGGTACCCCACTCGCTGTGGCCCACATCGCTGTCGTATTCGTAGAGGTGGGTGCCGTCAAAGTTGGCCAGTGCGTCGGCATTGGCTGCAAAGTGGACGGGGACAAAGTCCATGATGACGCCGATGCCCATCCGGTGGCAGGCGTTGACAAAGGAGGCAAACTGGGCCGGGGTGCCGTACCGGCTGGTGACGGCGAAGTAGCCGGTGGTCTGGTAGCCCCAGCTGCCGTCGAAGGGGTGTTCTGCCAGCGGCAGAAGCTCTACATGGGTGAAGTGGTGCTCCAGCAGCCAGGGGATGAGCTCCCGGGCCAGCTCTTCGTAATCGTACCAGCCGTCCGAGCCGTCGGGCTGGGTGGAGTTGGGCTTATGCTTCCAGCTGCCGGCATGGAGCTCGTAGATGTTCATGGGCAGATTACGGCATTTATCCCGCCGCTCCATCCATGCGCTGTCGTCGAAGGAAAAGTCCAGTTTGGTCAGGCGGCTGGCGTTGGCGGGGCGGACTTCGGACGCGAAAGCGTAGGGGTCGGCCCGCATGACCACGCTGCCGTCGGCCCCGTGGATGCGGTATTTGTAGAGCTCCCCCTCGCACAGCCCGGAGACAAAGCCGCTCCACACGCCGGTGTCGGCTTTCTGGAGCGGGATGCCTGCGCCCCAGCCGTCAAAGCCGCCGCAGACCTCCACAGCCGTAGCACCGGGAGCCCAGACCGCGAAGCGCCAGCCCTCTTCGCCGCGGTCACCCTGCCAGGGGTGTGCGCCGAGGATGCGGTAGGCGTCGAAGCAGTCGCCGTTGAAGAAGGATTTGGGGATGGAGGGAAGATTCATACGAAAGACTCCTTTTATCGCAATTTTTACAGAGAACGTGTACGATGGAATATGTAAAATGAGAAATATACAACACTTTTATCACACTTTTGTCGGAAAATGTGCTATACTGAATAGGACACAGATGTACTTTTGTCGGAAAAGTGCTCTGCTGTAACTTTTTGAAAACAGGAGCGGTACAGACAATGGCTTGGTATGACAATGCGGTATTCTATCACATCTATCCTCTGGGATTGTGCGGCTGCGCGCATGAAAACGACGGACAGCCTGTCCCCGGGGCTTTCAAAAAGCTGGATGCGTGGGCTCAGCACGCGGCAAAGCTTGGCTGTACGGCGATCTATATCGGCCCGCTGTTCGAGAGCGGTTCCCACGGCTATGACACCATCGACTACCGTCTGGTAGACCGGCGTCTCGGCACCAATGAGGAGTTCAAGCAGTTTGTCGCCGCCTGCCATGAGCGGGGCCAGAAGGTCATCGTGGACGGCGTGTTCAACCATGTGGGCCGCGATTTCTTCGCGTTCCGGGAGCTGAAGGAGCACCGCGAGAACGCCCGCTACCGCGACTGGTTCTGCGACGTGAATTTCTGGGGCAACAACGAGTACAACGACGGCTTCTCTTACGGCAACTGGGGCGGCTTCAACCTGCTGGTCAAGCTGAACCAGCGCAACCCCGAGGTACAGAACTACCACTTCGATACCATCCGCTTCTGGGTGGATGAGTTCAACATTGACGGCATCCGTCTGGACGCTGCCGATGTGCTGGACTTCGATTTCATGAAGGGCCTGCGCCGCGTTGCCAACGAGGTGAAGCCCGAGTTCTGGCTGATGGGCGAGGTCATCCACGGCGACTACAGCCGCTGGGCAAACCCCGAGATGCTCCACTCCGTCACCAACTACGAACTGCATAAGGGTCTGTGGAGCGGCCACAACGACCACAACTATTTCGAGATCGCCCATACCATGCGGCGTCTGCAGGGCCTCTGCCACGATACCCGGCTCTATAACTTCTCGGATAACCACGATGTGGAGCGGCTGCCCAATAAACTGCGCAACCGCGACCACATCCGGCATATTGCTCTTCTAGTATATACGCTTTGGGGCATTCCGTCCATCTATTATGGCTCGGAATTTGGCATCGAGGGCAAAAAAGAGTGGGGCAGCGACTGGCCGCTCCGCCCCTGCCTCGAGCTGGCCGACTACACCGACGCCGAGAAAACGAACCCTGTCACCAGCATCTATGCCGCACTGGGCAGGCTGAAAGCGGAGTGTCCCGAGCTGGGCTGGGGCGAGTTCAAGGAGCTGACGCTGACCACCCAGAGCTACGCCTACGCCCGGGTGCTGGACGGCAAGGCTGTCGTGGCGGTGTACAATAACGGTGACAGCCCGGTTTCGATGGAATTCCAGCTGCCGGTGGAGGCTTCTGGGGTCGAAGACCTGCTGGCCGACTGTGTGGGCAGTCAGCCCATCCTGACGCAGGTGGAGTGGGGGAAGCTGAAAGTCCAGCTGCCCTCCAACTACGCCACCCTGCTGCGGCTGGTAGGATAAAAAGGGGAGTGCGGAAGATGAATGCTGCACAGCGCAGAAAAGTGATCTTAGAGCGGCTGACGGAGGCCGATGCACCGCTGAGTGCCAGTGTACTGGCCGGGGAACTGGGGGTCTCGCGGCAGATCGTGGTGGGTGATGTGGCCCTGCTGCGGGCGTCGGGGACGCAGATCGACGCAACGCCCCGGGGCTATCAGCTCCACCCGGCGGCGCGGGGCTATACGGGCATCCTCGCCTGTGTCCACAGCACCACCGACCAGATGCGGGAGGAGCTGTATACCGTGGTGGACCAGGGCGGCATCGTGGTGGATGTGGCCGTGGAGAACCCGCTTTACGGTGAGCTGCGCGGCAATCTCAACCTCGCCAGCCGGTACGACGTGGACCATTTTATCCAGCAGGCGGCGGATACGCCCGAGTGCCTGCTGAGCCGGATGACCGGCGGTGTGCATCTGCACACCCTGAGCTGCCCCACGCCGGAGGCGTTCCGCCGCATCGAAGCGGCACTGGACGCCAAGGGCCTGCTCTATAAAAAAGAAGAATAAGGGTACTGCTTTCATTGTAAAAAATCCGCGGGGTCTTGTCCATCGACGAAAGACGAAAACCGTTGGATAATCAACTAAAACACGGAAGAGGTGGATTTTGTGGACATCCGTATCGCCCGTACTGACCGCGCCATCGAACAGGCTTTCATGGAACTGCGGGAGAAGAACCCTCTGGAAAAAATCAAGATAAAAGACTTGTGTGCGATGGCCTGCATCAACAAATCGACGTTCTATGCCCACTATGAGGACATCTACGCGCTGGCCAACGCGCTGGAAAACAAGCTCATCGAGTCTATCCTGGCCAGCGTACCCCGCACCAACGACAGCGTGGCGCTGCATCAGGCAGAGACGCTGACGCGGGAGCTGTTCCATGCCTTCATGCAGAACCAGCGGGCCGTGAACATCCTCTTTTCGGGCAGTCGGCAGGGCATCTTCGCCAACAGCATCGAGAAGGGGCTGCGCCAGCGCTTTGAGGAAGCTGACCCGACCTTCGCGGCTGATTTGAACCGGGGCATCCTGCTCTCGTTCTGCGTGCAGGGCTGCTTCTACGCCTTTGCCAACAACAGCAGCCGGATGGACGAGGGCAAGCTGGTGGAGCTGCTGGGAGCCATCGCCAAGACGGCGCAGAGCATCGAGTTTTAAGAAGCAAAAAATGGCTCCGGCAGATGCCGGAGCCATTTTTTACGATGCGAAGTTATTTAGAATAAAGCTCAATGATATTCAGCAGGATCTCGGTGGCCTTGTCCATCCGCTCGACGGTGGTGCATTCGCAGACGCCGTGGAAGTTGAAGCCGCCGGTGCCGAGGTTGGGGCAGGGCAGACCCTTCCAGCTCAGGACAGCGCCGTCGGTGCCGCCGCGGACGGGGATCTCCTCCGGGGTCAGGCCGGCCTTCTCGATGGCCTTGCGGGCCGTTTCTACGAGGTGGAAGTGGGGCTTGATCTTCTCCAGCATATTGCGGTAGCTGTCCTTGATCTCGACTTCCACCGTGCCGGGGCCGTACTTGCCGTTGAGGTAGCAGGCGATGTGGAGAAGGTTGTCCTTCTTGAACTGCAGCTTGCCGGCGTCGTGGTCGCGGAGGATGTAGCCCAGCTTTGCCTCGGTGACGTCGCCGTACATCTGGGACAGATGGTAGAAGCCCTGATAGCCCTCGGTGGTCTCGGGGCGGGCCATGGCGGGCAGGGCCATGTGGAATTCCATTGCCACGTTGGAGGCGTTGATCATAGTGTCCTTGGCGCTGCCGGGGTGGACGGAGAAGCCGTGGATGGTGACAGTGGCAGATGCGGCGTTGAAGTTCTCGTACTCGATGCCGCCCACGTCGCCGCCATCGACGGTGTAGGCGAAGTCTGCGCCGAAGCCCGGGATGTCGAAGAGAGAAGCGCCCTCGCCGATCTCCTCATCGGGGGTAAAGGCGATGCAGAGCTTGCCGTGGGGCAGCTTCTTTTTCATAAGGGTCTCGGCGGCGGTCAGGATCTCAGCGACGCCGGATTTATCGTCAGCGCCCAGCAGGGTGGTGCCGTCGGTGGTGATGAGGGTCTCGCCCTTCAGCTCCTTCAGGAAGGGGAAGGTGGAGGTCTTCATGACCATGCCGGTGCCGGGCAGGGTGACATCGCCGCCGTCGTAGTTCTCGTGGAGGATGGGCTTGACGTTCTCGCCGGGAGCGTCGGGGGCAGTGTCCATGTGGGCGATGAGGCCCAGCGCGGGCTTCTTCTCGCAGCCCTTGGTAGCGGGGATGCTGCCATAGACGTAGCAGTGCTCGTCCACAAAAGCGTCCTCAATGCCGATGGACTTCATCTCTTCCACCAGCAGGTGGGCGAGGTCGAATTCCCGTGCGGCAGAAGGATGGGTGCCGGACTCGGGGTCCGAGGTGGTGTATACTTTGGCATATTTCAGCAGTCGCTCGTAAGCACGCATAAGTAAGGCTCCTTTGCTTTTTTCTTTATGATACCCTTTTTGAAGGCTTTTTACAAGGGTAGAGCGCTTTTACGCGGGGCTAAGTTCTCTTTTGCGTGCCAAAAGAGAATCAGAAATGGTTCGCGCGCCTGTGCGCGGGGTTAGAGCGCTTTTACGCTGGGCTAAGTTCTCTTTTGCGCACCAAAAGAGAACCAGAAAAGTGCCCGCTACTTTCGAGGCGCGGGAGGCACGAACTAGGGGCTGCTCGCCCCTAGTAACCCCAGAGAGGTGGGCTCCAACTCAAAATGCTGGAGATTCGTGCATTCGCACGAAGATCTCTTAACCGCATTTTGAGTCTCCGCCGTTTTACGGCTTCGCCGAAGATTTCAGGCTTTAGCAGAACTTTAACGTCAGCAGAGAGGTAACACCAGCTGCGGAGCAGCAAATCGGAGAAGTGAGAAAAATGCGTTTAGCGAAGCGGCTAGCATTTTTCCACTTCGACTTCCTCTTCGGGGTCTGAAAGGGGCGAGCAGCCCCTTTCTCGTGGATCCAGCGCGTCGAAATCGCTGGTGGTTTTCTGGTTCTCTTTTGACATCAAAAGAGAACAGTTAGCCTTAATGCAAGAGCGCTCTGGCCCGCGCGGAGCGCAAGCCATTTGACCGAAAGAAAAACATCCCCCGCGCCACCAGCGCGAGGACCAGCTTAAAGAAAAAACAGCTCTGCCTCTGGCCCGCGCGGAGCGCAAGCCGCTTGACCAAAAGAAAAAACCAGCCCCGCGCCACCGGCGCGCGATGCCGTCAATCAGTAACAATTTCAAAATCTGCTTTTTCTTCAATGCCGTATTGCGCAAAATACCCCTCTTCCAGCGGGATCCACCGCTCCACAAAATTCGAATACCGCTCCCCCTCCCGTCTGCGGAGCCGCCGGGCCTGCTCATCGGGAGAGCAGGTGACGAATATTCTTATATCATAATAGGGTGCAAGGCTGGGGTGATGGCTGTAGCTTCCCTCCACGATGACCAGCGGCGCAGGGCTGAGGGGACGCGGCGGCAGATAGGCACCTTCGCGGCAGGAGTAGGCCCGGTAGGAGAATGCCTGCCCTGCCCGGGCGGGAGCGACGACCTCATCCCGCAGGCGCCGGATGTCCATGTTGGCGCAGGGAATCTTCTCCCAGCCCGTGACACGCCGGGATGGCGGGAGATAGAAGTCGTCGGTGTGGACGGTGATGCTTTGAGGAAAACGCTCTGCCAGCTGTGCGGCCAGCGTCGTTTTGCCGCTGCCGCAGCGGCCATCCAGTGCGACGAGGACGGCAGGCTGTCGGGCCAGACGGTCGGCGATGGCCGAGGCCGGCTCTTCGGGTGAGATAAGATGCATGGGGATACCATTCCTTTTTATCGCAAGTCAAGAAATTCGTGCAACATCCAAACAGCATAGCTGCGATATGCAATCCAACGCTGTTGCTGCTGCATTAAAAAGTTGAATTGTTATATCAGCTTTGGCTCAGTATAGCACGGCGGAGAAAATGGAGCAAATATTTTTGCAAAAAGGTGTTGACACAGAGCCGGACCTATGGTAAGATAATGCCACGTTAGAAATGACTAACCGAGAAGCGGAAGAAGCTCGAGAGGGGCAGGCTGCCGCATTCTTTTTGAAGTTCTGGTTAGCTCTTTCTAACCGTATCTCCTGCATAAGCACCACAGGGCAGGAGATAATAGTGGAAAACGGGCAGGGAGGCCGAAGACATGGAGCGCAACTTTGAGACAGTCATGATCGAACAGTGCGCCCCGGTGCTGGCCGGCTTAAAGCCTGCGGGACTTTTCCGCTACGAGACGAGCGACTGCGCCGACCTTGCCCACCGCGTCCGCAGCTGGAACGAACAGCTGGGCGAAAAGGGCCTCTGCGTCCGCGTCCTCAAGGGCTGTGTGCAGACCCACCAGTATCTGGTGTACGTCTACCGCGAGAGCAAGCTCCGCGCTGTGCTGGCCCAGCCGCAGGTGCGGGATTTCCTGTGCAGGGAAGGCTACACTCTGCCTGGGCAGTCGGACGACTACGCGCCGCTTTTGCGGCAGCTGTCCCGCCGGCTCTGCTGCGAGGCCGATTTTCCCCATGAGATCGGCGTATTTCTGGGCTATCCGCTTTACGATGTGGTGGGCTTTATCGAAAATGCGGGCCGCAACTTCACCTGCTGCGGCTGCTGGAAAGCCTATGGTGACCCCAATGCCGCCCAGCGGCATTTTGCTCAGCTGAACAAGTGTACGGCAGTATATCTCCGTCTGTTCCGCAGCGGAACGCCCATCCAGCGTCTGGCTGTTGCAGCCTGACGCCCCTGAATTTTGACATTCTCTTCCAAATACTCTCTTTTTATCCTGGCGCCCGCCAGAGCGAAACCACGCACTGGCGGGAAGAATCCTCCTTTTGACACGCGGCCGCTCGTTGCAGAATACCCCCTGCACCGGGCGGCTGTGTCATATGCGGGGAGTGTAAAAGAGAAAAAACGTAAATATGTGCAAACAAAGTTAGCATATAGAAACTGTAAAAATCTTCTTGAAATAAGGGAAGAAAATTTGTTTGTTCACACAAACTAACTTTTTTTGTGAAAAAATGATTGACAGAGTGGGTTAGCAGGTGTAAACTATCTATGCTGATAGTTGCGACTGACTAACTGACGCGGCTTTTTGGCAGGGAGATGCAGACACGGCCAGCGCGTTGCGGCGTCTGGCTGGTGCGACCATCCCCGAGGACGAAAAAAGCGAACCGAAACGCTCCCCGCCGAGGGGAGAACGAATGGGAGTGAAACGAATATGATGCCTTTGACTATGGCAAAAGCAGGCGATACCGTCACCATCCAGAAGATCACCGGCAAGGATGAAGTGCGTCTGCATCTGGCAGAGCTTGGTTTCGTGGTGGACAGTCAGGTGACTGTCGTCAATGAGATCGCAGGCAACCTCATCGTTCAGGTCAAGGAGAGCCGTCTGGCCCTCGACAAGACGATGGCAAACCGCATTATGGTTGGCTGAGCAGCGGCAGAACGCTGTTTGGGAGACGCTCCGAAACTGGAAAGTCTCTGGATAGAAAGACAAGCAGAGGAGGATTTTTTATGAAGACTCTGAAAGACGTTAAGGTCGGCGAGACTGCCACCGTGGCGCGCCTGCACGGCGAAGGCCCGGTCAAACGCCGCATCATGGACATGGGCATCACCAAGGGCGTGGAGATCTACGTCCGCAAGGTCGCCCCTCTGGGCGACCCGATGGAGCTGACCGTGCGCAACTACGAGCTGAGCGTGCGCAAGGCCGACGCCGAAATGATCGAAGTCGTTTGACCGTAACGAGAGGAGAGGAGTTGCAATGAGCATTAAAATTGCACTGGCCGGCAACCCGAACTGTGGTAAGACTACCCTGTTCAACAATCTGACCGGCTCTAATCAGTACGTCGGCAACTGGCCCGGCGTTACCGTCGAGAAGAAGGAAGGCAAGCTGAAGGGCGAGAAGGATGTCATCATCCAGGACCTGCCCGGTATCTACTCCCTGTCTCCGTACACTCTGGAAGAGGTCGTCTCCCGTACTTATCTGGTCAAGGAGAAGCCCGATGCCATCCTGAACATCATTGATGGCACCAACATCGAGCGCAACCTGTACCTGACCACTCAGCTCATCGAGCTGGGCATCCCCGTGGTCATGGCTGTCAACATGATCGACCTCGTCCGCAAGAACGGCGATAAGATCGACCTGAAGAAGCTGAGCGCCGAGCTGGGCTGTCAGGCTGTTGAGATCAGCGCACTGAAGGGCGAAGGCACCGAGGCTGCTGCAAAGGCTGCTATGGCTGCTGCAAAGGCTGGAAAGGGCAGCGAGCTGCCCCACGTCTTCACCGGCAGCGTTGAGCACGCCATCGCTCACATCGAGGAGTCCATCCAGGGCAAAGTCGATAACCGCTTCCTGCGCTGGTACGCTGTCAAGCTGTTCGAGCGCGACGACAAGGTCATGGATGAGCTGAAGCTCTCCTCCGACCTGATCGCTCACATCGACCAGCACATCAAGGACTGCGAGGCTGAGATGGACGATGACGCCGAGAGCATCATCACCAACCAGCGTTACGCATACATCAACGGTGTCGTCGATAAGGCCGTCAAGAAGAAGGCCCGCGTCGAGCACCTGACCGTTTCCGATAAGATCGACCAGATCGTGACCAACCGCATCTTGGCTCTGCCCATCTTCGCGCTGGTCATGTTCCTGATGTACTCCCTGTCCATGGGTACCTCCATTGCCGACGGCGGCTGGGCCATCGGTACGTTTGCCACCGACTGGACCAACGACGTCCTGTTTGGTGAGATCGTGCCGGGCGCGCTGGGCGGCTTCCTGGAGAGCATCGGCGTGGCAGGCTGGCTGTACGGCCTGATCATGGACGGCATCGTTGCCGGTGTCGGCGCAGTTCTGGGCTTCGTTCCCCAGATGCTGGTCCTGTTCTTCCTGCTGTCCATCCTGGAGGATGTGGGCTATATGTCCCGTGTCGCCTTCATCATGGACCGTATCTTCCGCCGTTTCGGCCTGTCCGGCAAGAGCTTTATCCCCGTGCTGGTCGGCACCGGCTGCGGCGTGCCCGGTGTTATGGCTTCCCGTACCATCGAGAACGAGCGCGACCGCCGTATGACCATCATGACCACCTGCTTCATCCCCTGCGGCGCTAAGATGCCCATCATCGGCCTCATCGCAGGTGCAATGTTCGGTGGTTCCTCTCTGGTTGCTGTTTCCGCTTACTTCATCGGCATGGCTGCCATCATTTGCTCCGGTGTTATTCTGAAGAAGACCAAGCTCTTCGCTGGCGACCCCGCTCCCTTTGTTATGGAGCTGCCCGCATACCACATCCCCGCCTGGGGCAACGTCTTCCGTGCTACCTGGGAGCGCGGCTGGTCCTTCATCAAGCGTGCAGGCTCCGTCATTCTGGCTGCTACCGTCGTCCTGTGGTTCCTGCAGGGCTTCGGCTTCGAGAACGGCGCCTTCGGCATGGTCGAGGATCAGGACAACTCCGTCCTGGCCGCTATCGCTACCAAGATCGCCTGGATCTTCGCTCCTCTGGGCTTCGGCAACTGGAAGGCAACGGTCGCTTCCGTCTCCGGCCTGATCGCAAAGGAGAACGTCGTGGGTACCTTCGGTGTTCTGTATCACTTCGGCGGCGAGGAGCTGTCTGAGAACGGTGATGAGATCTGGAGCCTCGTTGCGGCTGATTACACCGCTCTGAGCGCTTATGCATTCATGATCTTCAACCTGCTGTGCGCTCCCTGCTTCGCTGCTATGGGCGCTATCAAGCGTGAGATGAACAACGGCAAGTGGACCGCCATCGCCATCGGCTATATGTGCGCACTGGCTTACTGCTCCGCTCTGGTCGTGTACCAGCTGGGCGGCCTCATCACCGGTGAGGTTGGCTTCAACTTCTTCACCATCGTGGCAATCGTGATTTTTGCCGCATTCCTGTACCTGATGTTCCGCCCCAATAAGTATGTTGGCGACAACGAGGTCAAGATCGACGTTTCCAAGATCAAGTAAAAATTTCTCAAAACGCGCTGAAAGGAGTGCATTGTTATGATGGAGTTTCTGGCTGCGAATTTCAATCTGCCGACGATCATCGTCGGAGCCATCGTGTTTGGCGGTGTGGGTTGGATCACCTGGCACTCTCATAAGCACGGCGGCTGCAGTGGATGCAGCGGCGGCTGCGACTGCGGCGGAAGCTGCAGCAGCTGCAAGGGCGACTGCCACTGAGCAATAATGGAAGAGAAGGGGGCGCGGGTCAAGGCTTTGGCCCGCGCCCCTTTTGTGAACCAAGAGTTTGTGTGATATAACGAAAAGAGAGTGATACGAGATGGAACTGACGCCAGCACACCTGCGGTACCTGCTCGCGATCTATGAGGTCTCGCAGACCCATCTTGACATCAGCTCCCGCAGCATCGCCGAGAAGCTGGGCGTGACCAAACCCTCGGTGGTGCGGGTGCTGAACCTGCTGATGGAGCGGGGGATGATCGTCAAGGAGTATTACGGCAAGATCTACCTCACCGACCGGGGCATCTTTGTGGCCCGGGAGGTCAAAAAGCAGCTGGACGAAGTGCTCGCGCACTTCCCTCCGGTGGAGGAAGAGCTGACCGATGAGGAGCGGCTCACCGCCGCCCTCGCCCTGACGGCGGCCCTGCCGGAACGGGTGTTCACCGGCCGGTACGACCAGCTGATGGGCGCAGAGGAAGCGCCCTCTGCCGCAGGCTGATGCCTGAAAGACAAAAGAACCGGACTCCGCGGAGTCCGGTTCTTTTCGTATGCGGGTCCTCAGACCAGATAGCCCTCGAAGCAGTGGAGGTCTTCGGTCTTGACGATGCCTTCGAGATAAAGGCCGTCTTCGCGGTACTCCTCGAGCTGGACGCTGCCGCGCTCCCGCATGGGGGCGGCGAGGCCCAGCTTATCGTAGGGCAGGAGAACGCGGATGGTGTGGACGCGGTCGCTGAGGGTCTCGTCCAGCTTGGCCAGCAGCTTGTCGAGGCCGTAGCCGGTCTTGGCGCTGGTGAGCAGGATGTCGGGGTCGAAGCTCAGCGCGCCGGGCTTGTCGCACTTGTTGTAGACGGTCAGGCGGGGAATGTCGGCGCAGTCGAGGCCGTCCAACACTTCGTCGGTGACGGCCAGCTGCTCCTCCCGCTGCTCATCGCCGGCGTCGGCCACCCGGACGATGACGTCCGACCATGCGGCCTCTTCCAGCGTGGACTTGAATGCTTCCACCAGATTGTGGGGCAGACGGGAGACGAAGCCGACGGTGTCCACCAGCAGCACGGCCATGCCGCTGGGCAGGACGAGCTTCCGGCTGGTGGGGTCGAGGGTGGCAAAGAGCATATCGGCCTCGGCGACGCTGGGGCCGCAGAGGGCGTTCATCAGGCTGGATTTGCCAACGTTGGTGTAGCCCACGAGGCTGACCACCGGCATTCCGGTCTTGGCGCGGGCTTTCCGGCTCTCGCCCCGGCGCTTTTCCATCTCGGCCAGCTTCTCAGCCAGTGCGTCGATGCGGGCGTGGACGTGGCGGCGGTCAAGCTCGAGCTTCGTTTCACCGGCACCACGGCGGGCGCCGCCGCCACCGCCACCGCCGCCGCCCTGACGGCTCAGGCTTTCGCCCATGCCCTGCAGGCGGGGCAGACGGTAGCGCAGGAGGGCCAGCTCGGTCTGCAGCTTGCCTTCGTTGGTCACGGCACGGCTGCGGAAGATCTCGAGGATGAGCATGGTGCGGTCGATGACCTCGAGGCCGCCGAGGGCCGTGGAGATGTTGCGGATCTGGCTGCCGGTCAGCTCACCGTCGAAGACCGCGCACTCGGCCCCCAGCTCTGCTGCGGCAGCAGCGGCTTCTTCCAGCTTGCCGCTGCCCAGCACGATGCCGGTCTCAGGGGTCTGGCGCTTCTGGGTGACTTCGGCCACGGCCTCCATGTGGTTGGCCTCACACAGAGCGGCCAGCTCGGCAAGGCTGCGCTCGCAGTCCCACAGGCCCTGATCGAGGGCGAGAAGGATGACCTTCGTCGGGGGAGTTTCGACTAAAATATCGTAAAGTTCGCTCAAAATGATTCCTTTCTGTTATTCGTTTGGAGAATATAGCGATTCGTAGTGTTCTCGCGTCAGGGCATAGCACCTGCAGGGTATCGCTGTACCGTCGAATTTGTGGTAGACGGCCTCGTGGTCGTAGACAAAGCCTGCTTTCATCATGACCTTGCCGCTGGCGGGGTTCTCCACGGCATGGGAGCAGGCAAGCCAATTACTGTCTGTATTCTTGAACCAGTATTCTACCAGAGCGTTCAGAGCCTCGGTGGTGTAGCCTTTGCCCCACCATGCTCTGCCGATGCAGTAGCCCACCTCCCACACGCCGTTGCTGTGGTCAAAGCCGGGCCAGGGGTCCCGCTCCGGCTCTACACTGGAGGAGGTAAAGATGCTGATGCTGCCAAACACCTGGCCGGTGGCCTTTTCCACGATGGCCCACTGGTAGTAGTCCTCGTTGGGATAGAGCATCGCCCATGCGCTCAGAAGCTCCTGCGTCTCGGCCACATCCTTGTGCGGTGTCCAGCGCAGCCAGCGGGTGACCTCCGGGTCGTTGGCCCAGTTTGCGTACATCATCGGGGCATCCGACGGCATAAGGCGGCGCAGAAGCAGCCGCGGCGTTTCGATTTCCTGTGTGCCGGCGTGGCGCATGATACATTCCTCCCAACCATTGTAAATATGCATAGAATAGCACAAAACCGGCTTCGGCGCAAGCAAAATGGGCTGCTTCGGGGCAAAAATGCTTGACAAGTGCGCAAACTTCATTAAACTGAAGATGACTGGATAAAAATTCTCCCCGGCAAAGAGCCGGGGAGAATGCTCAGGTTGGAAGAACATCCGCCCGCAGGATAGCCTGCCAGTCGCTGTGACCATACAGGAAGCGGAGGATGTGGACGGTCTGGGTGGAAGAATCGACTTTATAAAATGCAAGATAGTTTTGAACTGGAATGAGCCGGATTCCCAAAGCGGAAAGAAATGGGTCATTCACAAGTGAAAAACGCTGTGGGAAGGTGTCGAGAGAACGGAATTTCTTCCATGCGATGGCAACCAGCTTGTCGGCAGCAGAGGGATTTTTCAAGTTCAGGTCGATATAGTCGAAGGCATCTGCAAGGTCACGCTGAGCAGAAGCGGCAACATCGATAAAGTAGTTCATCGAAGACTCCTTCTGTTTTGCAGCTCCTGCATGAACTCCTCCAGCGGGCGCGTCCTTCCCGCCGCCACGTCATCCAGACCCTCCTGCAATTTCGCATACAAATCGAACCGGGCGGTCAGGGCCTCGTAGGTCTCGATGCTCATCACGGCAAGGTCGCCTTTGCCGTTTTTGGTGATGAACACCGGCTCGGCGTAGTCGTGGCAGAAGGTGGAGATCTCATTATAGTTGTTGCGCAGGTCTGCGCTGGAACGAATCTTGGGCATCCAAAAGCACCTCACTTTCATACAAAAATTATACCTGAATTTCTTTATAAAATCAAGGAAAATAAAAAAGGAGAACCTTTTCTATGACGGACATCCGAGAGTATCTTGCCCACAAGCCGCTTTTGTTCGACGGCGGCATGGGTACCTATTATAAAGCGGCACCGGGCGCGGACTGCGAAATGGCCAACCTCACCGACCCCGAGGGCGTGAAGAAGGTCCATGCGGAATATCTGGCCGCAGGCGCACAGGCCATCAAGACCAACACCTTCGGTCTGCCCCGGATGGCGGCGGCCCAGACGCCGGGCTGGGAAGAGCTGGCCGAGGCGGGCTGGAAGCTGGCCTGTGATGCTGCCGCGGAGAAGGATGCTGCCGTCTTTGCTGACCTTGGCCCTGCCCCGGACACCGAGGCTGCCCCGGCCGGCAGCGCCTACGGCCTTGTGGCGCAGCAGTTCGCCGCACTGGGGGCAAAGAACTTTCTGTTCGAGACGCTCAGCTCCGATGTGGGCATTGTGGAGGCGGTAAAGGCGCTGCGTGTGGCCGTGCCGGACGCCTTTGTCATGGCGTCCTTCGCGGTGCTGCCGGACGGCTACACCCGCGAGGGCCTGCTGTTCCGCGACCTGCTGCGCCGGATAGAGCAGAGCGGCGTGGTGGACGCCGTGGGCCTGAACTGTGTCTCGGCCCCCGGCGCGATGAAGAAACTGGTGCAGGGCCTTGGCGAGACGCTGCTGCCCCTGTCGGTGATGCCCAACGCGGGCTATCCGGTGGTCACCCGGGCGCGGGTGCTGTATCAGGGCAAGCCTGCGTATTTTGCCCGGGAGATGGGGCAGATCGCCGCTGCGGGCGTCCGTATTTTGGGCGGCTGCTGCGGCACGACGCCCGCCCACATCGCGGCCCTGCGTGCAGAGCTGGATGCCCTGCCCCGGCAGACCGAAGCCGCTCCGGCAGCGAAGCTTTCCACCGGGACTGCACCGGCGGTGGAAAAAGATGATGCCTTCCTGCGGAAATTGAACGCAGGCGAGAAGGTCATCGCCATTGAACTGGATTCGCCCCGGGTGGCCGACCTGAGCGGCTATCTGGAGGGCGCACGGCGGCTGCAGGCCGCAGGCGCTGACCTGCTGACCATCGCCGACTGCCCCATCGCACAGGCCCGGATGGATTCCTCCCTCGTGGCCTGCCGGGTACACCGGGAACTGGGAATGTGCGCTCTGCCCCACATGACCTGTCGCGACCGCAACCTCAACGCCACCAAGGCCCTTCTGCTGGGCCTTTATGCCGAGGGCGTGCGGGAGGTGCTGGCCATCACCGGCGACCCCATCCCCACCGCAGAGCGGGACGAGGTGAAGAATGTCTACCAGTTCAACTCCCGCAAGCTGGCCCAGTACATCGTCTCGCTGGCCGGGGAGGGCCGGGAGATGCCCTCGGCCATGACCGTCCTTGGTGCGCTGAACCTCAACGCCCGGAACTTTGAGGTGGAGCTGCGCCGGGCTGTGGAAAAGCTGGAAAACGGGATGTCGGGCTTCCTGACCCAGCCGGTGCTGTCGGCACAGGCGGTGGAAAATCTCCGCAAGGCCCGTCAGACACTGGGCGAACGGGCTAAAATCCTGGCCGGCATCATGCCCGTGGTCAGCCAGCGGAACGCCATCTTCATGGAGAACGAGATCAACGGCATCCATGTGGAGGAGGACATCATCCAGCGCTTCGCGGGCCTCGACCGGGAGCGGGGCGAAGCGCTGGGCCTTGAGGTGTCGATGCAGATGGCCCGGGAGGCTCTGCCCTACGCCGACGGCTTCTATCTCATGACCCCCTTCAACCGTGTGGCCCTGATGGAGCGGCTCATTGCCCGGCTGAAAACGGAGCTTCTGGACGCGGAGGGCTGAGAAGAAAAAATCTGCCTGACGCAGGGAGCGAAGGCCCCGCACAAGGCTGTGAAAATTTTGTTCCGATGAAAAAGAGATTGACAAAACGCACAAAAAACGCTATATTCTTTTTATAAATGCAAGGAAAAAGAGTGTGCGTCGTTTTCGCCATCCAGAGAGCCGGGGGCTGCTGAAAACCCGGTATGGCGGTGCGGCGTGCTGTCGCTTTTGAGCAGAGGCGGGGAAACAGGAGTAGTCGCCTCCGGGTCTGCCCCACGTTATCGGGGCATCAAGGGGCATACGGCAGAAAGCCGTGTGCAATTTGGGTGGTACCGCGGTTATATTACAGCCGTCCCATGGAACGCTCCGTGGGGCGGCTTTTTTCGTCCCACTCCAATCATTCATCTGGGAGGATACTATGAAAGAACTCGCAAAACAGTATGATCCGAGCCAGGTGGAAGACCGCATCTACCAGTTCTGGCTGGATGGCGGCTGCTTCCACACCAAGGCCGACCCCGACAAGAAGCCCTACACCATCGTGATGCCCCCTCCGAACGTCACCGGCCAGCTCCACATGGGCCACGCCGTGGACAACACCATGCAGGACATCCTCATCCGCACCAAGCGGATGCAGGGCTATGCCGCCCTGTGGGTGCCTGGCACGGACCACGCTTCCATCGCTACGGAGGCCAAGGTCGTGGAGGCCATGCGTGCTGAGGGCCTGACCAAGGAAATGGTGGGCCGCGACGGCTTCCTGGAGCGCGCCTGGGCCTGGAAGACCAAGTACGGCAACCGCATCGTCAGCCAGCTCAAGAAGCTGGGCAGCAGCTGCGACTGGGAGCGTGAGCGCTTTACCATGGACGAGGGCTGCTCTGAAGCTGTCAAGGAAGTCTTTGTCCGCCTGTACGACAAGGGCCTTATCTACCGCGGCAACCGCATGGTCAACTGGTGCCCCCACTGCAACACCTCCATTTCCGACGCCGAGGTGGAGTATGAGGAAAAGGACGGCAGCTTCTGGCACCTGCTCTACCCGGTCAAGGAGACCGGCGAGATGCTGGAACTGGCTACCACCCGTCCCGAGACCATGCTGGGCGATACCGCTGTTGCCATCAACGGCGATGACCCCCGCTATGCTCATCTGCACGGCTGCCACGTCATCCTGCCCCTGCTGAACAAGGAGATCCCCATCGTCTGCGACGAGCACGCCGACATGACCAAGGGTACCGGTGTCGTGAAGATCACCCCGGCCCACGACCCCAACGACTTTGAGGTCGGCCTGCGCCATGACCTGCCCATCGTCCGCGTCTTTACCTACGACGGCCACATGACCGGCGCTGCCGATAAGGCTGCTGCCGATGCTCTGTTTGCCGCCGGCAAGAACACCGTCAACGAGCCTCATGTGCTGGACTGCGGCAAGTATGCCGGCATGACCACCCTCGAGGCCCGCAAGGCCATCCTCGCGGACCTGAAGGAGGGCGGCTTCCTGAAGGAGATCGAGCCTCTGAAGCACGAGGTCGGCACCTGCTACCGCTGCCACTCCACCATCGAGCCCATGGTGTCCAAGCAGTGGTTCGTCAAGATGGAGCCTCTGGCCAAGCCCGCCATCGAGAGCGTGGAGAAGGGCGACATCAAGTTCGTGCCGGAGCGCTTCACCAAGAACTATATGAACTGGATGAAGAACACCCGCGACTGGTGCATCAGCCGCCAGCTGTGGTGGGGCCACCAGATCCCGGCCTGGTACTGCGACGACTGCGGCGAGACGGTGGTCGCCAAGAGCGCACCCTGCACCTGCCCCAAGTGCGGCGGCATCAGGCTCACCCAGGACCCCGATACCCTCGACACCTGGTTCTCTTCCGCTCTGTGGCCCTTCAGCACTCTGGGCTGGCCCAATGAGGAGAGCGAAGACCTCAAGTATTTCTATCCCACCAACACCCTCGTCACCGGCTACGACATCATCGGCTTCTGGGTCAGCCGCATGATCTTCTCCGGTCTGGCTTACACCGGCAAGGCTCCCTTCGACACCGTCTGCATCCACGGCATCGTCCGCGACAGTCAGGGCCGCAAGATGTCCAAGAGCCTCGGCAACGGCATCGACCCGCTGGAAGTCATCGCCCAGTACGGCGCTGACGCCCTGCGCTTTATGCTGGTGGACGGCTCTACCCCGGGCAATGACATGCGCTACAGCGAGAAGAAGGTGGAGGCTGCCCGCAACTTTGCAAACAAGCTGTGGAACGCTACCCGTTTCGTGCTGATGAACCTGCCCGAGGACTTCCAGCCCGGCCTGCCCAGCGAGGAGAAGCTGGACATGAGCGATAAGTGGGTGCTGACCAAGCTGAATCAGGTGGCCGGCGCCATGAGCGACAACCTCGACCACTACGAGATGGGTCTGGCTGCTGCCAAGATCAACAGCTTCATCTGGGACGTCTACTGCGACTGGTTCATCGAGATCGCAAAGCCCCGCCTGAACTCCGGCGACGCCGAGCAGGCCGACACTGCCCGCCGCGTGCTGGTGTATGTGCTGGATAAGGCCCTCAAGCTGCTGCACCCCTTCATGCCCTTCATCACCGAGGAGCTGTATCAGGCTCTGCCCGGCTCTGCCGAGACCATCATGACCCAGAGCTGGCCCACCTTCGATGAAGCTCACAACTGGGCCGACGAAGAGGAAGCTTTCGAGAAGGTGATGGACTATATCAAGGCTGTGCGTACCATGCGCACCGAGATGAACGTCCACCCCGCCAAGAAGACCAGCATGATCATCGAGACGGCTGACCCGGCTCCCTTCCAGAGCGCCGAGGTCTATCTGGCAAAGTTCGCCTTCGCCACCGATGTGACCTTCACCGGAAAGTATGAGGGCAGCACCGACGGCATGGTGCAGGTGTCCACCCATGCCGCCCGCGGCTTCATCCCCATGATGGAGCTCATCGACCGCGACAAGGAGCTGGCCCGTCTGAACAAGGAAAAGGCCAAGGCCGAGAAGGAACTGGCCATGTTCGAGAACCAGCTCAACAACCCCAAGTTCGTCGAGCGCGCTCCCGCCGCTCTGGTGGAGGACATCCGCAATAAGCACGCCAAGAGCCAGGACAAGCTTGCCAACATTGAGCAGAGCATCAAGGCTCTGGGCTGATGCGGGAAACGGATCCTGATATGCAAAAAACTTCTCCCTGGCTCATTGCGGCACGAGTCATCTTTACCTTTGCGCTTATCGCCTGCATCGTATTCATCTTCTCCAACTCCATGCAGATCGGGGACGTCTCGGAAACGGCAAGCGGACGCGTATTGCTTCTGATGAAAAAGGTGTTCACCCGTCTGGGAATGCCCGGCGCGGCGAACCATCTGACAGACCACATCGTGCGCAAGCTGGCACATTTCTGCGAGTATGCGCTGGAAGGCTTCCTGCTCACCCTCTGCCTGCGGGTCTATACCCGGCACTTTTTCGTTCACATCTCGTGGCCGATCCTGGGCGGTCTGCTCACGGCCCTGACGGACGAGACCATCCAGATGTTCAGCGATGGCCGGAGCAGCCAGCTCACCGACGTCTGGCTGGATTTTTCGGGCGGGATGGCCGGTATTCTGGTGGGCCTGTTCTGTCTGGCCCTGTGCAGGATGTGCTGGCTGCTCTACAAACATCGAAACGAGGATTGACGCAATGACCATCGAACAGGCAAACGAATATTTCTCTTCTCTGCCCGAGGGCTTTGCCCCGGCGGAGGAGCTGCGCGCTGCCCTGACGGCGGATGTCCAGAAGGTGCAGTTCGTCGGTGTGGCCGGCACGGCGGGCAAGACCGCTGCTGCCGGTCTGCTGGCGGCCATCCTGCGGGAGGCGGCGTTCCACGTCGGCTTCTATCGCGCCGGCTGTGAGCCGCTGTCGGCCCGCATCGCCATCGGCGGCGTGTCGGTGGACCCGATGCTGCTTTGTCAGGCTGCTGAGGCTCTCAGTGCCGCAAAGCCTCTGCCCCGTGAGGCGGCAGAGCTGGCGGCTGCGGCCCGCTGCTTTGGTGCGGCAGGCTGCAAGCTGGCTGTGGTGGAGCTGCCGGATGCCGGTCTGGCATCGGCCCTGCCCAATATGCCGGTCTGCGCCGTCACGGCCATCGGCCCGGACGGCGTGAGCCGCTCGGTGGAGCGTCTGGCCGCGCTGGCCGCAGGCGTCATGCGGAAGGACGCCGTCTGTGTCACCGCGCCGGAGCAGCCGAAGGCTGTTCTGAGTGAGCTGGTGGTGGCGGCGGCCAAGGCCGAGTGTGAGCTCGTCGTCCCCGACGCCGAGGACATCACCTTCCTCGAGGCGGAAAAGTTCACCAGCAAGGTGGACTACGGCGGATACACCGCCCCTCTGGCCTTCCTGGGCCGCCACGCGGCGGGCAATGCCGCCGTCGCGGTCGAGCTGGCATTGGCCCTCTGGCGCAAGGGCTTTGAGATCCCCGATGAGGCCATTCTGGCGGGCCTTGCCGCTGTGGAGAACCGCAGCAGCATCCGCGTCCTGTCCCAGAAGCCCCTCATCATCCTTGACGCCTGCCGTACTCCGCAGCAGGCTGCAGCCCTTCTGCGCGTCCTCAATATGGCCAAGGTGCGCCACATGAGCGCCGTGATCGGCCTGACTGAGGAGGAAGGCGCGGAGTCGTTCCTTGCCGCACTGGAGACCGGCCTGACTTCGGAAGAGCAGAAGAAGGACAAGAGCACCATGCCCGGCATGGGCGAAAACCCCTTCGACAAAGTCTTCCTTGTCGCCCCGGCGGGAACGGAAGCGGCGCTGGCAGAGCGCCTGACCGAAAAGGCACGGTATCACTTCGACGCGGTGTTCTGCCCGACGCTGGCCGAGGCCGTGGAGCAGGCGAAAGCCAACAGCCGCCGCGGCCTGCTGGTCTGCGGCAGTGAGGCCATCGCCCTCGAAGCCCTGAAACTATTTTCATAAGCATTGCACACCGTCTGAACGGTCTTTTTGCCTGCATACTGCGTTGATTTCCCTTGCGATCCACCAAGGATTGCAGCGGAAAATCGCCTTGTCTGCGGGCAAAAATTCTCGTCATTCGGTGCACCCCGCTTACGAAATAGCTTCTGAGAAGCTGCTGGAGAACCGCTGAGCGACACCGTTCTCTAAAAAATAACCCGAAAGACCTGTACACTGAAAAGGTGTACAGGTCTTTTCTTTATGCCAGAAAAAAGGAGATGAGGATATGGCGACAGTGACCTTCAGCGCGGCGGACGATGTGCTCTACGCCTATCTGGCCGGCGAGATCGACCACGACGCGGCGCAGGGGCTTCGCATCCAGCTGGACGATGCCCTGCTCACCCGCAGCCCGCGCATTCTGGTGATGGACCTCGGCGGAGTGGGGTTCATGGATTCGTCGGGCATCGGGCTGATATTGGGGCGGCAGCGCTGCGCCCGGACGCTGGGCGGCAGTCTGCGCATCCAGCACGCGCCGGAACAGCTCCGGCGGGTCTTACAGCTTGCAAGCATCCCCTGCACCGAGCCGGGCGGGGAAGTATCAGGAGGGATATAAATGAAAGCGGAAAACAGTGCAAAGATCCAATTTGATTCGCTCAGTGCAAACGAGGCTTTTGCCCGGGGCGCAGCGGCAGCCTTTCTGGCTCGGTATGACCCCACCGTGCCGCAGCTGGCCGACATCAAGACGGCGGTGTCCGAGGCAGTGACCAACTGCATCGTCCACGCCTACCCGGATGCCATCGGTCCCGTGACCCTGAGCATCGCCGTCTACCCGGAGCGGCTGGTGAAGATAACGGTGACGGATAAGGGCATCGGCATCCCGGACGTCGAAAAGGCCATGGAGCCTCTTTTCACTACCGGCAACCCGGAAGAGCGCTCCGGTCTGGGCTTTGCGGTGATGCAGAGCTTTATGGATAAGGTCAAGGTGTCCTCTCAGCCCGGAAAGGGGACGCGGGTGTTGCTGACCAAGCGTCTGGATGAGCGCTCTACATAATAAAGAGAAAGAGGGCGTCGCAATGGTAACGGACAAGACCCGGCGGAGCACATTCATCGAGCAGAATCTGGGGCTGGTGCATTCCTGTGCCGGACGGTTCCGGGGGAGAGGCATTGAATACGACGACCTCTACAGCGCCGGCTGTATGGGGCTGGTAAAAGCGTATGACGGCTTTGATGAGTCGCGTGGCGTCTGTTTTTCCACTTACGCTGTGCCGGTCATTCTGGGCGAGATCAAAAAGCTGTTCCGGGACGGCGGCACTGTAAAGGTGAGCCGGTCACTCAAAGAGCTGAGCCTGCGCATCAATGCAGCCCGGGAGCATCACAGCAAGCTTTGCGGAGCAGAGCCTACTCTGTCGCAGCTGGCAGAGGAGCTGGGGGAAAGCGTGGAGAATATCACGCTGGCTATCCAGGCGGCGCAGCCTGCGGTGAGTCTGACGCCGGAGAACCGGGAAGAGGGCGACCGTCAGATGGATATTCCGGTAGAGTCGCCGGAGGAAGAGCTTGCAGATAAGATAGGCCTGGCGGAGGTATTGAAGAGCCTGCCCGAAGAGGACAGGCTTATTATCCAGCTGCGTTTCTATGGGGGCAAGACCCAGAGTGATACGGCAAAACTGCTCCATACCACGCAGGTACAGATCTCCCGGCGGGAGCGCAAGATATTAAAGGTGATGCGGGACAGGCTGTTGGACGAATGATGGACAGAGCGGCCAAATCTGAGAGAAAAAACTGGGCAAAAGGACGAACCGCAAAATAATTCAAAAAAAGTGAAAAAAGGACTTGCTTTTTGAGGGGGGCTGTGCTAAAATACATTACTGTCAGGCGGACGTCTGACACAAACACCTCCGAAAAAAGCGACAGGAAAAGCACGAAGGTCGATTGGTTCTCCTAAGAACTTCAAAAAATCTTCAAAAACGTGCTTGACAATCTGATGCTTCGGTGGTAAAATAAATCAGCTGTCAGCCGCATGGCTGAGGCGCAAACAGGACCTTGAAAATTGAACAATATCGAAAAACTTGTAACGG